>Ga0316207_10001177_pt1 | contig 34080 bp, 22 predicted proteins | sample 6weekpyrite_MG_FD_204943 | JGI IMG/M metagenome (GOLD analysis project Ga0316207, IMG submission 204943) | Microbial mat bacterial communities from mineral coupon in-situ incubated in ocean water Damariscotta River, Maine, United States -... | ecosystem: Environmental > Aquatic > Marine >... | reverse complement strand
CACAGGCCATATTATCTGTTACACGAATACACGCAAATCATGCTGCTAGGCCTGGTTTTCGCAGAGCCAGAAAATATAACCATGCTAGGCCTGGGAGGTGGAGGTCTGGCGCATTGCTTAAATCATTTCTATCCCCAGTGTGTAACAAGGGTAGTAGAAATCAGGCAAGTGGTGATTGATGTTGCCTATAGCTGGTTTAATTTGCCACGTAAAGCAAATTTAAAAGTGATATGCAGTGATGCTAACGAGTATATAAAACAGGCAAAATCCACAAGCATTAATTTATTATTATGCGACCTTTACGAAGCCAATGGCATGAGTGAAATGCAACGACAGGCTGAATTTATAGAACACTGTTATCAAACGCTGAATGATGATAGCTGCCTGGTTATTAATTTCCATAACATGCCAGAAGAAGATTCAGATGTGATGCAGAAAATAAAGCAGCGGTTTACAGAAGTGTTTGTATGTGATGTGTTTATTGGGAACTGGGTTTTATTTTGCCTTAAAACTAATTCGGGTTTTGAGCAGAGTGAGTTAGAAGAGCGGGCCAGGGTGTTAGCTAAAAAAACGGCTATGCCTTTGATGTATTATTTTAAACAATTAAGAAAAATACAAAATATGTGATTTCACTGCTGTCTTGTTAACTTGTTAACTTATAAAGTGTCGTCATCCCCGAATGCTTCTATCGGGGATCCAGCGACTTTAGGTACTGTAAAGTCACTGGATCCCAGCCACAAGCATGCTGGGATAACGGCACTTTTAAATTAACGGAACAGAACTGACCATTCATATATAATATGAAACAAAAAAAGGGAAACAATATGACTCATGCCGCAATAGTTGTCATTTTTTTCATAGCAGTAGCAGGTGTAATTTTTTACATACGAAAAATGGAAAAACAACGCACAGAAGCACTGGCCGTTGTAGCAAAGCAACTTGGAGGTAAGTTTCTGGAAACTCCAGATGAAAACTTCCAGAAGTCGTTTGATCAGTTTCAGCTCTTCTCCAAAGGTAGTTCAAAAAAAATCAAGAATATAATTAGCTTTAATAATCTCAATAATACCTGCGATATTTTTGGCTATACTTTCACAACAGGCACAGGTAAAAACAGATCAACCTCCACACAAACAGTCGCCAGTTTTTCAGGCAGGGAACTGGATTTTCCCGATTTTGATTTGTGCCCACAAAATATACTACACAATATAGGCAAGGTATTTGGCTACCAGGATATAGATTTTGAAAGCAGTCCCGAATTCTCAGATAAATATCTATTACGCGGTAAAAATGAAAAAACCATTCGCTCACTATTTAATCAGCGCCTACTTAAATACTTTGAAAAAAATGATAGCCTTTATGTTGAAGCCCGAGCTGACAGGGTAATCATTTATAAGCCGTATCAACGGGTTAAACCGGAAGAAATTAAAAATTTCTATAATCAGTCTCAAGAAGTTTATCAACAGCTGTGTGATGCATTGAGTGCTTAAGAATAAAAATTAGCAGAGGAGTAAGGGGTTTGTTTAAAAGGGTATAGAATGAAATGTAAAATTCATCCCGAAGATCGAAATAAAAAGTATAGTTTTTGTAGGCCGGATCAAGCGAAGCGGATCCGGCGTTTGTGGTGATGCACCTACTACTACCGGAATAACTGGAATGAGTTAGGTGTGTCTCGAATATCTTCTGTGGTTTTGGTCGCAGGGGACAGAGCAAAAAAGCAAGCTCTTTCCTCGAGTGAAGTAAGTATGTAAATATAGGTAAACACATGAAAAATTATTTAATTATAATAATATCAATCATATTGTCATTTAATTCTACTGCCGGAGAGTTGGTTCGTGATGCTGAGGTGATAGAGGTTTCTAACACAAATAATAATGGCCCAGATTTTTCCATTCGAATTAATGGTGGGGTGTGGACAACAACATCTTCGACATGCTCATTAACGACGGGAATTATATTTCCTGAGAGTAAATCACAGTCTAGCGACTCGCATAAGCAGGCATTCTCAATTGCATTAACTGCTCTTACTACGGGTAAAAAAGTAAGAATTCATAATTTTGAAGATGACACATGCACAGGTGCTAATTTCATATCTATAAGCAAATAGTTACAGCCCATTGGTGGGCCTGCTTCGCTTGATTCACCCTGCCACTACCGGAATAACTGTAATGGGTTAGGTGTGCCTTGAATATCTTCTGTGGTTTTGGTCACAGGGGACAGAGCAAAAAAGCAAGCTCTTTCCCCGGGTGAAGCAAGCATTTAATTATGCTTACGTTTTATTCATGAATAAATACGACAGGTGATATTAAATTAATATAATAACTCCCCATTACGGTTTGAATTCTACCGGTAACATCACCTGCAATGGCGTAAGCTGAAAAAAAGCAACAGGAAAGAATCCCTAAGTATTTGTTCATCTGTATTTCCTAATCAAATGTGCTCATTATACAAACAGTAGCAATGTTGCTGTCATATTTTTTGTATATTAATGCATAACAGTTGATTAATCGTAATGTTTGTTGATTAAATGTAATATTAAAAATATATCTAAAGATATATATTAAGTTAAAATAATTTTAATGTTTTATTTTTTAGCTACTTACAAAAAGTCAATTTATTATTTGTAGGAAAAATCCTACAAATAATAAATTGTAGAATATATGATTTACTGATAACCTCTTTGTGCGAAATATTCAAAATTAATGATTTGGTTTCACCAAAAATAATATTTTGTAAACATATAATTTATTTCAGACGTGCTGCAATGTTAGTGCGATTTGAAAGGCTGTAAAATGAAGTGGTTAATATCAAAAACACTGGAGTCCATGGGCTTGTCTCCAGGTATGAGGTTGTATGCAGGTAAATTTCAATTACCTGATTGATCTACAGTTATTTCCCCCGGTAAATGTCAAGGTTCGCATTGTGTTAATGAATGCCGTGAAAAATGGCGTTATGGCTAAGTGCAATAGCGATTGTATTGGCCAGGCATAACATTTAAATTTTTTAAAATAACGAATAATTAAAAGTGAAAACATGAAGAAATCATACAATCTTAAATCAAAATTTTTCAGTCTGGTTGCTTCAGCGTTATTAGCTATCGTGCCATTACAGGTTAACGCGGCAATAACCTTATTTGAAAAAAATGAGTTACAGATTGTAATAACCCCGGATGGGTTTCCGATTATCTGGATGGATGCAGATCAGTACAAACTGGATTTTACCTATGATGCAAACCAGGTTGATTATTGTGCAACGGCACAGACAGTCTGTGACCAGCTGACAACCGATTATAGTGTGACAGAACCATTTGCATCTTATCGTATTTATAATATTGATCAGTATATTTCTTACACGGTTTTTTATGATGCCACGGGCAAAATTGTAGGGTTTGCTAAAGAAGATAACACACCTCCAGGGCCACCAGCCGAAGAGGTTATACCCAGTTGGAGTACCAGTAATTCGGTCGGAACACTATCCGGTGATTTCTCGGTGTCTGCTACCGGTTCTGCTGTTTATTCTGTGGGCATTGATGTGCCCCCCGGTACCGCTGGCATCGAACCATCATTAGGCTTGACCTATGATAGCCAGTCTGGAGATAGTGGTTTAGGTAGTAGTTGGTCGTTAGGTGGACTGTCGACTATTTCGCGTTGCCCAAAAACAAAAGCACAGGATAATAGTGTGGTGGGTGGCATTAACTTTACCGTCACGGATCGTTTATGCCTGGATGGTGCGCGACTGATGTTACCTACGGGTTACACCATTGATGATGTGGCATACTGGGCAGCTACCGAGTATCGGCTGGAGCAAAGTAGCAAGGTAAAAATCGTTCGACATGGCAGTGGTTTTAGAGTGCTTGCTAAAGGTGGCCGTTTTTCTGAATACGGTACTACGGATGATTCAATTCAGAATGTAGAAATAATTAATACAGGTGCTACACCCGTTATTAGTTGGGCAATTAATAAGTCTCAAGATCAGGCAAGTAACTATCTCACCTATTCCTATTTTGAGGATATCAGTAATGGTGGGCACCTAATAAGTCGTATCGACTATACAGGTAACACTAATAAAAGTCTGGCGCCTTATGCTTCGGTAAGATTTAAATATGCCTCACGTCCGGACCGGCAATATGGGTATATGGGTGGTGCAAGATTAAATAACCTCAACCGCCTGACAAATATCCAGACCTATGTTGGTAACTCACAGGTTAAAGATTACCGCCTGTTTTACGAGGCTGAGCCAGTTACCAAAATGTCACGTATAAAAGCACTGAGTGTGTGTAATGCGGTGACACAATGTGTGCAGCCTACTTTATTTGGCTGGACTGATGATACGGTAACGCAGCTGGAGGATGTGAAGAGCATTTCAAACGGTGTTAGTTTCGATGTAGATACTGAAGTACATAACATTCAAATTATTGATATGAATGGCGATGGACTCGATGACTGGGTTGCAACGATATCAGGGCTAGTAGAAAGTGTCATATATGTACGACTTGCGACTAGCAGCGGAGGGTTTGGCGCTCCGATATTATCTAATGCAGGTAGCCTTAGTAACAAGTTTAATTTGGCAGATGTTAATGGTGATGGTTTTCCTGATTGGACTAGTTTTATTAGCCAGTCTGCTACCAAAGTCGGCTTATCTAATGGTGATGGAACCTTTAAAGCAGCTGTGACTTCATCAAATGGTAATAACTACGGTTTAGAAACATTAAAGTTTGTCGATATCAACGGTGATGGCTTAAGTGACTGGGTAAGTGCTTACGATGTTAATACCCATGTGCGTTTTTCTCAGGGGAATGGTTACTTTGATGATGTAGTGAGCAGTGGTAATGATGGCAGCTTTTTAACGGGCAGTATTTCATTTGCCGATATGAATGGTGATGGCCTGGCCGACTGGATCAGTTTAGCCGCAGATAAAACCAGCATCCGGCTCTCAAAAGGCGATGGTCATTTTGGTCCGTTAATGGAAACCACAAATGGTAAAACATATGATTTGACCACCCTGAAGCTTGCCGATATTAATGGTGATGGGCTGGTGGACTGGGTGAGTGCGACGACAAACATGACCCATGTTCGTTTTTCCAAAGGTGATGGTACCTTTGAATCGGTCATTAGCTCATTAAACAATTCGAAAGGCGGGGATATACGTTTTACTGATATTAATAATGACGGCTTAGCTGACTGGATATCTGCAAATGTCGTAGTGTATGACACTCCATCTGCTCTTGCGGAAATTTATGTAAGATTATCCAAAGGTGATGGATTTTTTGGTGATGCGTTTATTCCTGTAACAAGTAATAATCAGCCCCTTATCTTTACTAATCTATATGCTGGGTTAAATGGTAGTTCAATTAAGTTAGCAGACATCAATGGTGATGGCCTTTTAGACTGGCTCAGTATCAGCGACCTTGAAACCCAGGTAAGTCTTTCAACCGGCCAGGAAGCTAATCTTGTCACCTCAATCATGGATGGCTTTAATAATGAAACAGCCATCACTTATGCGTCAGTTGCCGATACCTCTATTCATCAGCAACAATTAACCGATGCCCTATGTATTCCGGGTGAAAACATTTGCACGGTTTACCCACATAATGTCGTGTCCTCTCGCACAACCACGGATGGCCTCAATGGCACTATTAATACGCAATATACCTATGGTGGCTTAAAAACAAATCTACAGGGGCGGGGTCAGTTAGGGTTTGCCTGGACAGAATCAAATAATACAACGACGGGTTTAAAGAGCAAGGTTAACTATTACCAGAATTACCCCTATATCGGTATGGTCGATAGTGAAACTCAAATCCTCGACGGTAAAACGCTGGGTTACACCAAAAATACCCCTGCGATATATCCAATAGGCACAGATCGTGAGATGCCCTATTTAAAAACCAAGCTGGTGGATTCATACAGTAGTGCAGGGGTGAAATTGAACACTGTCACTACAGACAATTTCATTAATAACCCGAACGGTGATATTACAACTGTTGTAGTGACAGCGCAGGATGCGAATAACCCCGTAGAAAAATACTCAACTATTACAAATAATACTTATCAGTATTACTACTATAGTGACTTCAATTTAACAAGTTTGCTCACTGGCGTTAACGTATATAAAACCGGGCCGAATGGCACTTCAAATAGAACAGAAACAAACTACGCATACGATCTGCAAACTTACCGTTTAAAATCGGAAAGAACGATAGTCGTAGAAGCTGGCTTAGGCCACTCTGGCATCAACAAAGCCTATGCCTACACCGATGGCTTTGGGCATATTAATGAAACCACCATTACCGCTGGGGATATAGAAACCCGAGTAGTGTCTACTGCTTATGATGCAAAAGGACAGTTTGCCATTAGTATGATTAACGAAATGGGGCATGAGTCGAAAGCGACTTATGACTCGGCGTTTGGTGTGCCGTTAACTAAAACCGATGTTAATGGATTAGTCACGACCTATTATTACAATAAATGGGGTGAGGTGACGGATGTTTATGCGCCGGGGGGAAATAAAACGCACACAGTAAAAAACTGGTTGCCGAATAATTATACTATTCCCGCTATCAATGTCAGCCTGTCACCCCAGCTTGCCTTATTTAGCAGCACCACCAGTGTCGCCGGTGGCACTAGCTCAAATGAAAAATACGCACCGGATGTCACGACCTATTATGATAAACAAGGTCGGGCCATTCGCACACAAACCACCAACTTTAAAGGTGAAACCCTGCTGGTGGATACCGCCTATGATTATTTAGGCCGGGTGGTTGCACAAACCCAACCCTATTTTGTGAATGATACTAAGCATGAAACGATCACCGTCTACGATAAGTTAAGCCGGGTGGTTGAGGTTCATTCACCCGATGAAGGTGTTGCAAGAACAAGCTATAACGAAGCGGATTACAGTGCCGAGACAGTAGTAACCGCCTATAACTCCACCAATTCCACTAATCCTGCCGCCAGTGGCACCTTTACCCATCGCAGCAGTGAAAAGAAAAACATCATCGGCCAGGTGATTTATAACACTGATAATGACGGCAATAAGCTGTATTACGAATACGATGTACACGGCAATAAAACTAAAACATTAATGCCCAGTGTCGATGGCGCGGGCAATATTATTGATCCTAAAGGCACGGTCGTCAGTATTGAGTACGATGTATTCGGGCGTAAAAAAGCCATGATCGATCCCAATATGGGGCGCTGGACCTATACCTATGACTCCACCAGCAAATTGCGCTCACAAACCGATGCCAATGGTCAGATCACCACGATGACTTATGATCGCCTGGGCCGCATGACTCAGCGTGTTGATGATGATGGTACGGTCACTCGCTGGGTGTATAACGACGATTTAATTGCACTCGACACACCCAACACCATGGCCATAGGTAAGCTTGATGCGGTATATCAAACTGTGACAGGCGCATATGAAGTGTACAGACAAACCTACCAGTACAGTGCTGATTTAGGTCTGCCCGTGAGCAGTCTCACCACCATTGAAGAAGCGGAAGTCACCAATAGCCAAAAGGTGAGCTATGAAAGTTTAACCAGCTATGATCGCTTCCATCGCCCGGAAACCGTCAGTTACCCGGAAACCTCGGCCAATAAACGTCTGGTATTAAAGTATGTGTATACCAATGGTGCACTCACCCAGGTCAATAATGCAGAAACAAATTATCGTTACTGGCAAATAGATTCAGTAGATGCGAAGGGGCAGTCTATTCTGGCGCAATATGGAATTGATCCCAGCCAGGGTGTAACCGGTGTAGTTGAGCAAGCTTATGCCTACGATGCAGCCGGGCGTGTTACCTGGTTTGATTATAGTGATAGCCTCAACTCAACCCTCTATCACTCAGAATATGATTACAACGAACTCGGCACACTGGTTTATCGTAAAAGCCTACGCGCTAATTCAATTAATTATCTCGAAGAGCGCTATAGCTATGACAGCTTGCAACGCCTTATAAGTGTAGAATCTGACGGTACCGCCAATGCACGTCAATTTACTTACGATGTGCTGGGTAATATTCGCACTAAAAACGTGCTGGGAAACGACCTGAGCAGTTACGAATACACTAATGGCAAACCCCATGCGGTGAGTCGTGCTAATAATGTAAATTATCTGTATAACAATAATGGGGGCTTAACCAGTGGTGCCGGACGCACCGTGACATGGAGTGCCTTCAACAAACCCTTAAAAATAAGCAACAGTGGCGGTTACTCAAGTTTCAAATATGGCCCAGGTCGAGGGCGATATAAGCAAACCAGTTTACAATATGCAGCCGGTGGCAATCCTGAAAAGCAACTAACCACTATATATGTAGGGGGGAGTTATGAAAAAGTCAGCAAAAATGGAATAACATCTCACAAGCATTATATTAAAGTGGGTGGTGAAACCATTGCCCAATATACCGTTGAGCAAGCTGACTCGAATGATATAGGCACAGACACGCTCGAATTCCTGCTGCGTGATAAGCAGGGCTCAATCGTTACAATTGTTAATAGCAGTGGTGGCGTCACCGCCGAAATGGACTACGATGCCTTTGGCGGACGTAGGCCGATATTCAAGTCGACTTTAATTACCTCCGCAATTGTTGCAAAACCCCGTGGCTATACCGGTCACGAACATTTAGATCAGCTAGGCCTGATCCATATGAATGGCCGGGTATATGACCCAGAGTTAGGCCGCTTCTTAAGTGCCGACCCGATCATTCAGTTCAGTAAAAATATTCAAAGTTATAATCGTTATAGCTATGTGCTGAATAACCCAATGAGCTATACCGACCCGAGTGGGTTTTCGATTAAGCGGGCATTCAATACGCTAGCAAGAATATCAGGGGCAATTATCACTGGTGGTAATTCAGAGATATTTCGAAACAAGCGTGTTAAACGCATGTTCCTCAAGCATTCCTGGGCAAGAATCGGTTTGCAGGTGGGGGCCTCATTTGGTGGGCCATTTGCCGCAGCCGCAGCTGCCGCTTATTTAACCGATATTAGTGGTGGCAGTTTGTCAGATGCTGTGCAATCAGGAATCATGTCATTAATGTCCAGTTATATGATGAGCACCTTACCTAAAGTGCCATCTGGTGCCAACTTTTTCACCTGGAAATCAGCCGTCATTATGCTTGCTCATGGTACTGTACGGGGTGTTTCAAGTGGCTTTGCAGGGGGGGCGTTTAAAGGTGGCTTTATCACTGGGGCATTGACGGCAGGTGTCGCCCTGTCAGGCTTGAATGAGGGAATTGATGGCCTTGACAAGGCCTTCAATATGCTCGCCGCTGCAGCGGTAGGTGGTACGATTTCAAGGTTGTCAGGGGGAAACTTTGGGCATGGTGCGGGTGCTGCTTTGTTTGGCAGAATGCTAGGGGAGATGGCACAAAGCTCAAGCCAAAGTAGTGGATGCAACTCAAAGAACCCAATCAACATAGCCACAGGCGAAAAATACCTAACCATGCTCGACTACCAGAGCAAAGGCGCAAGCAAGCTAAAATTCGAGCGCTACTACTCCAGCTACAGCAAAGCCAAAACCGGCCTCGGCGAAGGCTGGCGCAGTAACTTCGATAAAGCCTTAAGTTTTGAAGGTAATGTGAATGGCCAGCCCTGGACAGTCAGTTACACAAAAATAAACCGCGAGCGCGTGACCTTCACTAAAGATAAAGAAGGCAACTGGGTCGCATTAGATAACGAACAGGAAACACTGCAAAAAACCTCACAGGGTTGGCAGTTAACCAATGCCCGCGATGAAGTAGAAACCTTTAATGAACAAGGTCGCCTACTATCCATTCAACATCGTGGCGGTTATCAGCAACAGTTAACGTATAACGCAAAAGACCAGTTAGTTAAGGTGAGCGATACCTTTGGTGCCAGCGTACAGCTTGCCTACAATCGTCACGGCCTGTTAAAAGCCATGACTGACCCACAAGGTAATACCACCCATTATCGTTATGACATGAGTCGCCAGTTGTTAACCAAAGTGATTTATCCAGATAGCACAGAAATACTTGAAGATAACCCATACAAACAATATCACTACAACGATGCACGCTTCACCCATTCCATCACCGGCATCACCAATGAGCTGGGCCAGCGCATACACAGCATGGCGTATGACGACACCGGTCGTGCCATCTTAAGTGAGCTGGGTGATCATGCTGAACGTGTGGATATTACCTTCAATCATAATCGCAGCAGCACCGTGCGTAATTCACTCGGCAGGGAAACAACGTATCATTTCGATAAAGATGACCATGCCACGTCAATAGAAGGGCATGCCACCGCAAGTTGTGTCGCCTCTAACCAGGGTTACACCTATGATGAGCGCGGCAATATCGAAAGCAAAACCGACTGGAACGGTGTAGTTACCACTTACACCTTTAACAATCGTAACCTCGAAGTGACACGCACAGAAGCGCAAGGCACAGACGTAGAGCGCACCATAGAAACCACATGGCACGCAAACTTCCGCTTACCAACGCGCATCGTTAAACCCGGTTTAACCACTGAGTTTGTTTATAACGAACAGGGTCTGTTAATCGAACAAACTGAGTTCGACATCCTGGTAGAAAACAGGGGTGAACGTAGCTGGTTAGAAGAACTATTTAATCACTACCCAAGCAGAACCACCACCTATGCCTACAATGCACAGGGTTTATTAACCCAGGTCGATGGTCCGCGCACCGATGTGAATGACATTAGCCACTACCGTTATGATGCCAAAGGCAATCGCATTGAAGTGCGCAATGCCCTGAACCACACCAGCAAAATTAAATCGCTGGATAACAATGGCAACCCACTAGTAATTGTAGATGCCAATGGTGTGGAAACGCAGCTAAGTTATAACGCTCGTGGCTGGTTGCAAAGCAAAACCGTAAAACTTAACGACGGTGATGTCACCACGCAATATCATTACGCACACAGCGGCAACTACAAAGGTGAAGGCCAGGTCAGCAAAGTCACCCTGCCTAATAAGCAACAGGTCAGCTATGAATACGATAAAGCCTATCGTGTAATTGGCATCTCCAATAGCCAGGGGGAACGCATCAGCTATACCCTCGATTTAGAAGGCAACCGCATTGCTGAAACTACCCATAACTCACAGGGTGAATTAGTGCGCACACAGCAACAGGTGTTCGATGAACTCAGCCGACTGCTGGCACACATTGGGGCCAATAAACAGACCACCGCTTACCACTACAATAAAAATGGTCAGCTGGCGTCAGTTATCGACCCAATGAAAAATGAAACCCATCAGGCCTTTGATGCGCTGAATCGTTTAATTGCAACCACCGATGCAAACGAAGGGGTTATCAAAAAAGCCTATGATCAACAGGGTCGAGTTAGTACGATTTCAGATCAGCGCAACTTAACCACCGAATATCGCTACAACGGTTTTGGTGACAAAATAGCGCAAATCAGCCCAGACACGGGCATCACGGTGTATGCCTATAATGAAGCCGGCCAGTTGGTGAACAAAACCGATGCACGGGGTGTAGAAACACACTATCACTATGATGTGTTAGGGCGTGTTACCGATATTTTATATCCTGCGTCAAGTGCAGATGATATTCACTATGCATATGACGAGCAAAATACAAAAGGCAAAAATAGCATTGGTCGTTTAGCCAAGGTAAGTGATCCAAGTGGAAATACTGAGTACGCATATAACCCACAGGGTAAAGTGCAGGTTAAAGAATACCGCATTGGTGACACTCACTATCGTATAGAAAATAAATACAATGCCAATGGAGGGCTAACCAGCACAACCTACCCAAGTGGTCGTGTGGTGAGCTACCAGTTTAATCAGCTCGGTCAAATGTCCGGGGTAACAACACAGGCCAGTGTTAATGCGCAGAAACAAAGCGTCATTAATCAGGCAAGTTATTTACCCTTTGGCCCGTTGAGTCATATTCGTTATGGCAATAACACAGAAACCGTCATTGAGCGTGATAAAGATTACCGCATTAGCTCCATTCGTTTAAACGACAACAATATTGTAGACACATTATATGGTGTTAATTACGACTATGATGCGGCGAGTAATATTACGCAGATTAGTGATCAGCTAAATCAACAACAAAGTCAGCAATTTGTTTACGATGATCTGTATCGACTGGTTGCTGCCGATGGTAGTTATGGTCGCGTTGAATATGATTACGATAAAGTGGGTAATCGTTTGCAGCGTCGTTTGATGAGTGCGGATTCTGCTAATGCCATGGTTGAAGATTATGATTATGCGCATGATAGTAATCGATTGTTGTCAGTCGCCCTGCATAATTCAGGGGATGACTCGGCGAATACTACTGAGCGATTGTTAAGTTACGATGCGGTGGGTAATATTGTTAGTGATCAGAAATCTGCTGAGAATAATACGGCTTTGATTTATGGGGCTAATAATCGTTTGCAAGGGATTGATAAAAACGTTACCGGTGCAAGTTATCTTTATAATGCTAAGGGTCAGCGGGTTAGTAAAACTGTGAAGCAAACTGATGGTTCGCTTGAGGTTACTCATTTTCATTATAATGGTGCTAATCAGTTGATGGCTGAGACTAATGAATTGGGTGAGGCGGTTCGTGAGTATTTGTATATGGGTCGTGAGCGGGTGGCTAAGGTTGAATACCAAAATGATATTATGGGTGAGCTTGTGTTTATTCATAATGATCATTTGGGGGCGCCTCAGTTGATGACGGATGAATTGCGGCGAGTAGTCTGGACGGCTAATGCTTTGCCGTTTGGGCAGAGTGTTGTGGCGGTTGATGATGAACGTCAAAAGCTTAAGTTTCCTGGGCAGTATTTTGATGGGGAGACGGGGTATGCTTATAACTACTTTAGGGATTATGATGCTTCTTTAGGTAGGTATATTCAGTCTGATCCTATTGGGCTTGCTGGTGGGGTTAATAGTTTTGGGTATGTGAAGGGGAATCCTGTTGATTTTATCGATCCACTTGGTTTGGCAAGTATTGGTTTGCGGCCATTAGATGGTAGTAAGAGTACAGTTGCATATAGTTCATTTTCTAAATGGTTGGGTACTGGAAATCTAGGTTTTTATCATGCACAAATATTTTTTGGGGATGGTGGTATACCTAGGAATATTGGTAAAACGTCTGGAGGTGGTTGGTTTTATGGTAAAACAAAACCTTTGATTGAAACCGACCCTGCTGTGTTAAGTAACTATACGATGATTGAGTCTGGCTTAGATGATTCTATTATGAGGACTGCTGTTAAAAATGTAGACATGGGGGGTAGTTACTGTTTGATAGGTTATAACTGCCAAGTTTATGTCGCAAAAGTAAAAGCTGAGTATAATGAGCTAACTCGTAAAAAGTATGGTAAGAGTTGTGGTCGTGTTATTGAATAGTATTTATACAATTTTTGGGATGATTCTAATGATAGTGTCTAATTCGGCTGCTTCTTATAGCTATAAGGAAGGTGATATTATATTTAGCGATTATAGTGAAGGTATTTTTTCTTATGATTTTTCAAATGAATCTCTGAAGGATATATATAGAACTAATAAGACATTTATTAATAGAATTAGCCGGTTTGGCGTGGGTGGGATTGTTTTTTCTGAATGCAGGTTTGATGGTGAATGTGAAATTAAAAAAATTGATAAAGGAAGTGTAGAAGTTACGGCTTTAGGTAGTGGAAGTTGTCCTGTAGTAATAGAGAATAGTTTGTATTTTTGTGATAGGTCAACGATATCAGGGAAGGCCGTTACTGTTCTGAAACATGTTGAAATTAACTCTGGAAAAACTAAGTTTAATGGGGCTGTAACTGTAGTAAAAGGTGTAAATCCAGATAGGCTTGTTGTAGGTAGTGAATTCTTGTATGTGGTTGATGATATGTGGGAATTGTCATTTTACAATTATATTGATGATATGCTAATCAATAGTTATAAGAAATATGCACCATTGTTTTATTGGAAGGAAAAAAGTGCATTGGTTGCATATTCATTAAATGATAAGAAGTATTATTTAGTGAGATTAGAAAATAAATCAATTGTCGAGAACGAAGTGGAGTTAAGTTTTAAAGGCGCACCTATAATGATTTTTGATGGGAAAGGTGTTGTGTATTCTAAGGCGGTTCGTGAAGGAATATTTGGAGAGGCTCATCATGTTTTTTATCAAGGTTTATATGGTAAAGAAAGTGTATTGATAAAGTATAAAAACATTAATTCAGGTTTTGTATATTAATTGGAAAATAATTGGGGTCAGAGTAAACCTACCCCGATTTGGAATAATCGGGGTCAGAGCACAATTGTTTCTAAGAAAAAAATGGGGTCAAAAAATGGGGTCAGAGCACAATTGTTTCTAATATTCGTGGCGTCTGATGTTTGTGTTTTTGGTTTTATGAAAATGAGTTAGAGTTGCTTCGAATAATTTCAGTGGTTTTAACCACAGGGGACAGAGCAAAAAAGCGAGCTCTTTCCCCGAGTGTGGCAAGCATGCGTGTTAGAGTTAAAGTAATCGTTAAACTTGTTGGGTAGCTTGTCTAGAAAAAAAAGCATTAATTCCATTGAATAATCGGGGTCAGAGCACAATTGTTTCTAATATTCGTGGTGTCTGATGTTTGTGTTTTTGGTTTTATGGGAATGAGTTAGATTTACTTTGAATAAATTCAGTGGTTTTAACCACAGGGGACAGAGCAAAAAAGCGAGCTCTTTCCCCGAGTGAAGCAAGCTTATGAGATATAGTTTATGTAAATAATAAATTAAAAGGGGCAGATTTATTTAATTAGAAAAAAAAGAGGCAGGCCCCAATTAAATGAGGTTAATTTAATAATCGTGGCCTGTCCCAAATTGTTTAATGGCTTGTTGTTTTAACATAAATCATAAAATGTTTATTATATAGGATAAAATATGTCGTACAGATTGTCAGTGTTATTAGTTTTAAGTTTGGTCGTTTTCTTACCGGCTTGTGTACAGGTGCCAACAAAGGTTGCATTGAATACGCAAAGCTATGAAAAAATTGAAAATGTTGATCATGTGGTAATTATTCCGCAAAACAATTTAAATGTAACGGTTAGTGCATCCAATCCAGGAAACTCAGGCTTGTTGGGGGCTCTCATAGTAATGGCTATTGATTCTGCAAGACAATCAAGTGCAGAGGAAGAAGCGGCACCAATTATGAAAAAGCTTGAGAATTACGATTTTAGATCAGTGTTTGCAAAGAAAATGGCTGATGCTAATAAAATGCTCAAAAAACCGCTTTTAAATGGTAACGTCAAAGTTAGTAAAATTGATACTGAAGATCAGATGAGAATAAGTTATCAAAAATCAGCCGCAAATGCTGTCTTGTTTTCAAAAGTTAATTATAAGTTGCAGACAGGTAACTTAACTGTTTCAGTGGCTTCAGTAATCTACCCTAAAGCTGATAATTTGCTTCCTTATAGACATAATGCAAGTGTTGAGAGTCAGCTTGATGATGGTAATGTTATATACAGACAATTTTTTGAATTTAATAAACAAGCTGTTACAGAAAATAACATAGTAGCTAGTTTGAATGAAGGTACCGATAATATTGTTCAACAAATGATTGATAATCTAAATAATCCTATTCCTATGCGTGTAATAAATCAGGCCAAGAAGGCTGAATTAGCTAAGCAGGAGGAGCAAAAGGATGGCGAAGACTTATTTAACTAAATAAATTAATCGCAAATACGTAAATAATCGGGGTCAGAGCACAATTGTTTCTAATATTCGTGGTTTCTGATGTTTTGGTTTTTTGATTTTATGGGAATGAGTTAGATTTGCTTTGAATAATTTCAGTGGTATTAACCACAGGGGACAGAGCAAAAAAGCGAGCTCTTTCCCCGAGTGAAGCAAGCGTATGAGATATGAAAAGGCGAGCTCTTTCCCCGGATTTATTAATCGTATGAGTTAAATGCTTATGTGGTTGATGAATTTAAAGATGTTTAATAATTGTGCCCTGAGTGAAAATAATTTAATCAAGATTTAGAAATAATATTAATATACTACTACGGAGTTAAAAAATGAAATTAAAAGTATTCGCACTTATAGTGTCTATTATGATGAGTAATACAGCAACTGCTGGCTATAATGACAACATAGTTGGTGAAGTGAAAGATATATTGGTGTACACAAATGGTCAAATTATATTTTCGTTGGTTAATCAACCCACTCATCCAACATGTAATCCAGGATATTTTGCAATAGATAACGCATTATCAGAGGTGGTTATAAACAGGATGTTTTCAAGATTGCTAAGTGCTCATGCATCGAAAACACCTGTTAATATAGGTTTTGATAATGCAGGTGATTGTGCCAATACTTATATACGAGTGCACCGAGTAGGATAATTCAGAAACGGGGTCCAGAAACAATAACAATAAACGGGGTCAATAAACGGGGTCAGAGCACAATTCTTTCTAATATTCGTGGTATCTGATGTTTTGGTTTTTTGATTTTATGGGAATGAGTTAGATTTTCTTCGAATAATTTCTGCGGTTCTAACCACAGGGGACAGAGCAAAAAAGCGAGCTCTTTCCCCGAGTTAAGCAAGCGTATGAGATAAAGTTTATGTGAATAATAAATTAAAAGGAGTTGATTTATGGCTAGAAAACCCAGGTTTAATCTTGTTGGTGTACCGCAACATGTTATACAGCGGGGTAATAATCGGGAGCCCTGTTTTTATGCTGAGGAAGACTACCAGTATTACCTTGATTGTGTAGAGGTTTATGCGAAAAAATATAACTGCCTTATACATGCTTTTGTATTAATGACAAACCATGTGCATATGTTAGTGACACCACAGCAGGAATTTGCGGTGTCTCAAATGATGCAGTCAGTTGGTGCAAAATATGTGCGTTATATCAATAGCACATATAAACGAACAGGCACATTGTGGGAAGGGCGGTTTAAATCGAGTTTGGTTGATACAAATAACTATTTTCTTGTTTGTATGTGTTATATCGAATTAAATCCGGTAAGAGCGGGAATGACAGAATTGCCGGGTGAGTATAAGTGGTCAAGCTACCATGCAAATGCTTATGGAAATATTATGAGCTGTATAACGTATCATCCGGTTTATATGAACCTGGCAGATGAGCCTGAAGAAAGGCTGTATCTTTACCGAGAACTTTTTTCTAGTGCAATAAATTATGATCAATTGCATGATATTAGAGCAGCATTAAATCAAGAATTAATTTTAGGTGATAGTCGTTTTAGAGAACAAATTGAAACGATGACACAAAGACGAGTTGAGCCGGGTAAACCGGGTAGGCCAAAAGTGAGGGAGTTAGAGGGTTGCTACTATGTATATTAGAAATAATTGTGTACTGATTTCAAATAATTTATGGAGTGAAACAATGATAAGAATATTTATGTTTATTATGCTTTTAGCGCCCCTAGTATCTCTAGCAGAGAATAGTGGTGATCATAATATTTTGCGTGTAGAGGTAGGTGATGATGGGTTTAATTTGTACTCATCAAATACAGACTTTGGTGCTGCAGCTTGTGTAGGTGGGGGAGCGTCAACTGTTAATAACGCTGTGTCGTTTAAGCAAGTTGATTTTCCTAACGGGTATTCACATATGCTTAGTACTGCACTTGCAGCATTTATGGGGGGTAAAAAAGTGTCTATGTGGTATGTCGGGTGCCAGGCATCACCATGGGGAAATGGGGACATGCCTATGCCAGCTACGCTTGTTGTTAAATAAGCGGTAAATGGGAGAGAGAGAAGTCCAGGGCGCAATTGTTTCTAATATTCGCGTTTCTGATGTGAATGTTTTTGAAATTATGGGAATGTGTTGGATTTACTTTGAATGATTTCAGTGGTTTTTACCACAGGGGACAGAGTAAAAAAGCGAGCTCTTTCCCCGAGGTAAGCAAGCGTATGAGATGTTAAAAAGTGAGCTCATTTCCTGAATTGAGTAATTTAATAAATATAATTATTAGTAATAGATGTATGTGATTGTATTTTTAATTTGTAACAAAAGAGAGTTTTTTATATGAAAAATAAACGTGTTTTTAAAGTACTGGGTTTACTGGAAATGAAAGTTGTCCTGTTTTTTTTTGATGAGTATTATAAGTGTTCAGGGCTATTGTGGAGGTTATAGTAATTGGGCGAAACCTACAGATTTGAATATAATAGGAGCTAGTGGATTTAGAGTTAATGGTGTTTTTGGTAAGTTAACTGAATGTGTGCTGAATGATCAGGTGTTTATCAAGTCCGATCACCCTCAATATAAAGAAATCTATTCTATGGTTTTGGCAGCGTATTCATCTAATAAAGAAGTTCGCTTTTATTTAAGTGAGTGCGTGGTTGTAAACTGGATTTCTGCAGACTCTATTAGTACCTTTTCTATCAATAATTCTCAAATTGATATACGTTAAAAAAATATATGGGGTCTGTTTTTATATTTTTAATTTTATTGAGTATTTAAATACATAACTTAACAGGATTTAAAATGAAAAGAATAAAAATATTTTTTTTAATGTTATGTGCTTTTGTTTTTGTTAATAATGCTTATTCTAGTTCATTTAAATATAGTGTTAATACGCAAAAATTACAGCCAGTAGAAATTGATAAATTGAATATTAGTCGTATTGTTGAAAATGCTGTTGCGACAGATATTGAAGAAAATTGGAGTATGGATTACAGTCATGAAATAATTATAATTCCAATGGCTGATTTGAATATACCTATTGAAATTAGTAAACCCACTGTTACATTGAAGCATAAAGAAAAGGGGCAGTTTGTTTTTTCTGAGGGTAAAGTCCGTTCAGTGACTAGAAATCCGATTGTAACTTATGAACATAAAGCGGGTTCTGAAATTGCATTCAGGCCTACACTATATATATCCTTACAAGGTCTACGCGTAGACTCAGAGGTTGACTCTTGGCAAGCTGAACTCCAAGACATGCTCGAAGATGATATATTATCAAGCCAGTATAAGCATTTTTTAGTTAAGTGGGATTCATCTTTGTCATTAGGGACACAGGTAGATGACTTAGCAAGTGTTGTTGGTGATTTTCTTAATAACAAAGTCTATGCCTGGGATGTGGTTATAATAGGATATAGTCGTGGTGGAATTTTTGCACATGAGTTATCAAGCAAAATTATTGGTCATAACAAGATTAAGAATTTACATACCTTTTTATTAGATCCTACAGCTTCAACATTTCATTCAGATAGATACCCTAATCCTAGGACTGTTCCACCTGTAGCTGGTTATTTTGGCAGTTTGTATTATGATGGGCAAAAATTTATTGATGAAATTAATATGAGTCTTGGTACTGATGGCGATAGAAATATCATAGGCTATGATAATTACGGGCGAAATGATCACTTATTTAATAGTTCCCATTCAGATTTTGGAACTAACTGGGTTGCTGCGGGTTTAAGTGGGCTTGCAGGTGCTTTAGTTGATATTAAATCTAAAAAAGTCCCTGGGTCATTTATAGCTGATGGTGATAGCGGGGAGGAGTTTGTAAGAATAAAAGCGAATAAAAACATAGATTTTAATGGAAATATTGATATTACCGATGGCAATATTAGTCTGTTTGGGGACTTATCTGCTGGTGGTTTGTCATTGGTAAATATTGAAGCTGCTGTTGGTAAAGACGGAGTTGATATAGCAGGGGGTACTGCAATCGCTACTAGCCACATAATTATAAATGAAGATCAACTTGAAGCTTCACAAAGTACCTTATTGTCATCCTATTCCGCGAGTGTAAGCAGTGAAGGTTTATCTGCAAATGTTTCACTTATTTTTACGAGTGCAAGTGCTTCAATCAATTCAGATGAAATTACAATAAATATAACCGTTGGTGATCAAACTATTGGAGGAAATGCAGATACTGGTGGCGCGGTAGCTGCTTTTGTTGCTTGTGGGGTCTGTGCTGTCTTTTCATTTTGATTAATTGTGCTTAGAACAATAAGCGAACAATAAGTGGGTCAGAGAAAAAATGTTTCTAATACTCGTGGTTTATGATGGTTTTGTCATTTATTTTGTGTGAGCGAGTTTGATTTACTTCCGATTATTTCTGTGGTTTTACCACAGGGGACAGAGCAAAAAAGCAAGCTCTTTCCCCGAGTGTGGCAAGCATGTGAGTTAATAGTCGCTGTTCTGCTGGGACTCTGTTTCTACTAATTTTTTTAAATATTAAAAAGAGAGATTATGAATAAAGTTATATCATTAATATTGTTTTTTTTGTAGCACTGTTTTAGCTGATGATTGTAAAAATAGTATTACGCCAGATGATCGAACGGCATTTGTGCTTTCTAATGCTACAGTGAATCGGCTAGGTGTTCGGGAGACAAAAATCAAAGCCCTTATTACCAATGGAGCTTGTAGCCATGAGTTTTATTTTGATAATGCAGATAAAAATAAGTTGTCTATATTGATTTCTGCTAAAGCAACGGGCTCTAACGTTATGGCTTATTTTTCATCTGCTGGTAATTCGCCAGATTATTTATGGGGTGGTTTAGTTTCTATTCATGAATTAATAGCCGTGAATTTTTAAATCCAGGTTCAGGAACGTTGGCACTCAAAAATTTTTCTTATGTTCCTAATCCCTCACTTTGTAAGATAGGGATTGGGGGAGGTCTTGTATAAGGAAATTGTTATCATATCATTTACCTGTATTGCCTTTGAATTCTAGCTTGTTTATGTGAGTCCATTAATCTTCTGATTTAACCGATACTCTACATTCCGTTTATAATTTAAATAATCAAAGAGACAGGGTGATTTATTCGTTTTTTTCATCATCACCGATTTATCTATCTTAATATCGGCGATATACACAGGAACTTTGTTTTTTAGCGATAAGCTCCTGGATATAAATAGATATATATCTGTGTATAAATCAGCCCCCTTATCATTTGATTTAAATTGTTTGTCCTTGTGTTTGAAGGTTATCTCTATATTGTTATCTACTTTTTCAACACATAAATCTAATGCATAGCATTCTTCGCTGTTAGGTAGCATGTTTCCGTTAAGTTTAACGTGTTCATAAGTGAAGGCATCCATTTTTAAAAGCTGGTTTATTTCAACAGCCTGATTGGAGTCCAGGTGTTTAAGTGTATTTCTAATAAACAACATCCAGTTATTAATGTAACTTTGGCGTCTAAAATAGGATTGCTTATATGTGAATAGTGCGCCTGTTTCATCGAACACAAAGGTTTGAATGCGTTTGTCTTCAATCATATAAAATAACTGTATGACACCTTTCGTGTTTTGTTTAAGCAGGTATTCAAGCATGGGCGATTGCTCAAATACATTTATGAAGGCGGTGTTGGTAAAAAACTCAAGGGGTTTTTCCAGGTATTTATATAACTCTGTTGTGTTCTGAAGTGAGTGGGTAGTAATATCACCCTGTCTGGCGTGTGATACAAAGTATTTACCCATTTTTTTAAAAATAATTCGAGTGTCTTTCAGCGAGCTGTCGCTTATCTTTGTTCCGGTTATTGTAATGAGGTTCTTTAAACTGGATTTTATTTCTTGTGACTCTCCCGGTTTTATTGCCATTACCTGAATGTCAGGCATCAAATGCTCATACTCAACCTTGCTTGAATAATGCCAGCCATGTATACAGGCAGCAAAGTCATCATAGTTTTTATATTGAGCGACCTGGAATTCACCTGTATTGAAAATGTTTAACTGGCTAATGCCTGATTCTTCATAGCCCTGGCCTGTTGCATTCTGATTAATAAATATTAGTGACTTAACCGGAAAGGCGGCGGCTGAATATGCATTCAGGTCTGATACATCAAACAGCTTCGTCTCGGTATTGGCTGAAATAAACGCAATAATATTTACCATATCAAGTGCACTCATTATATTGGCTGGACCATTGCTCGAAATTTGTGTGCCTGTATCAATAATTTGATTGATAAAAGCCCATGATAATAATTCAATAATATTATTTGACTTTTTTATTAACTCATTGCGATTGTCGGTTGTGCTATAGAGTTTCCAGGTATATTTATTGTTTTCAGTTGTACTGAACTTAATATTAACTCTATCCTGATAAAATGAATCCCTGTCTATCTCGGGCATTAAATGAAAACTGTTATAGCTTCTCTTTAAGCGAAATAACAGGTTTTCTGAAATGATCTCGAGTTCTTTTATTTCATTAAATATAACTTCATCTTTAGCGGCAATGTGTTCTTGTATGGTGGTAAATAGACTTTCGGTGAGTTTATAGATTTTATTAATAAACTCAATATACTGGGTTAAGCTAATAGGCTGGCTTTTAGTGCGTGGGTATGCTGGGTTGGAGATAAAATCAAACACCGTGGTGATATTATCTTTGCTGTATTGCTGAGCCAGTATTTCTAAAAATGAATGATTGATAATGTATTGATCTTCAATTTTTATGGTGCGTATAATGCTTTTTATATAGTTTGCGTATAGTTCTTTAATATCCACACTTTCAGATTCAAAGCTACCCTGTAATACTAGTGAGCGTAATTGTGCAGAAAATGATTTAAAACCATCCTTGCATGTCAAATGATGTAGAATGAGCAGTAGTTCTAACCAGGTGGATATTGGGTTTTTGGTTATCCCTAGCAGTTGCCAGATAACAGCAGAGTAATAGTCGCGGATTCTCAGGTTGTTCTGATTTTTAATATATAGATAATTATCATCGCCAGCGGTTGAAATAGAATTTAATATCGCCTCTTCATAAAACCACCAGGCAGGGATTTTTCCTGCAATAACAATTGTTTCAGCGTAAAACTCTTCAATTAGAAATGTTTTATCTATATGGTAACTGCGATCGAAGTACTGGTAGAAATGCTCTTCTATATGATCAATAGCGGTTAAAAAAATCTTTATTTTGATATGTTTTTTATGTAAAAGTTTTTCTACATACATTGCCTTTCTGTTTAAAAGTGTCTTTTCTTCCTGGCTTAAGCTGTCACTAAACACAAGCCATAAAAGCCGATCTTCATTCTTATAGCATTCCTGTAAATAGAGGCCTTCAATTTTGCATTCATCATGTCTGTCTTCGTCCTGATACCGATATAGGGGTTCTATATTTTTTAATCGGTTTTCAATTTCGATATTATCTATATCATAATTTTTTATACCGCAGGGCATATCTGGATTGCTACAACAAGGTACAAATGACGGATTAATATGAAAAAAAATTGAAAGACAGTTTAATAAATCACGCTGAGGGGTACTTAATGATTGATTGTAATATACCAGGCGATACTCGTTGTATTGCTTAAATCGCTGCAGTTTAATGTTGATGTCAGTGTTGTTCATAGCTATGCACCATAAGGTTTGTTTAACTGCCTCATATAGAGGAACCGCTGTTAACATATGGTCAGGATCAACATTTTGTGTAGATTTAAATAATCATAGTCGTAAGGTGTTAATTGTAAATCACTCGTATGGAGTAGTGGTTAAAGAAAGGGAAAAATACCCTATACTGAATTATTGGGGGAGATCCAGGGCACAATTTTTTCTTATATTCGTGGTATCTTATATTTGTATTTTTTGGTTTTATGGGAATGAGTTAGATTTACTTCGTATAATTTCAGTGGTTTTTACCACAGGGGACAGAGCAAAAAAGCCAGCTCTTTCCCCGAGCGAATCAAGCGTATGAGGTATAATTTATGTCAATAATTAATAAAAGGGAGTTGATTGCTGAGGATGATTACCAATCAGTAAACCATTTGCCCAGCCTTTAGACATTCCGTTAACTACAGTATCATAATCTGTTGACTGGCTATTTAAATTGCGTTGTTTGCAAGCATCTAAATCAGTATTAAACAGGGATGTAGCAAACTGCCTTGCCCCCATCATAATGCTTTCGGTTTTGGAGTAACGAATTTTCGTGAAGGTATTAAACAAGGATTCAAGTTCAGTCAAATCGCTACCCAGTAAATGTGCCAGGTGCCATGCGTCTTCTAATGCCTGACAGGCACCTTGCCCCGAGGTGGGTAATGGTGCATGGGCGGCATCACCAATAAGTAATACATTGTTTTTATGCCATGTCTTTATCGGGTTATGGTCGTGAACGTAGATTTTGTTTATATTTTCCAGTGGGGTTTGTTCTATGATTTCAGCAATCGGTTGAGGCCAGTTTTGAAACAATGAAATTAATTCCTGTTTATAGGTGTCTGGTTTATTATCATCTATTGTGGGAGATGATACAGCACCAGCCCAGTAAGCCTTATTTAATGTTAAGGGTACAATTCCAAAACGTTTGCCCACTCCCCAGTAATCACTTACATTTACTTCGCTGAAGATCTCTCGCCTACTGTCAATGACTCCAATCCAGTTAATAAACCCCTGGTAAACGGGTTTATTGTTATCATTTACATATTTTCTTGCAATTGAATTCATGCGGCCATCGGCACCTATAATGAGATCGGCTTTAATCGTTTTTGCATTTTTAAAATGAACTTCAGCCTCATTATCTGGAGAAGTGGTGATTTGCGTAATTTCATGTTGATAGTTAACCGTAACACCAAGCCTGATTGCGTGCTCACTAAGAATACACATTAAATCTTTACGAAGAATTGAATAACTTAAAGCCCCCATTTTTTTATTCAGTGCCTGTATATCTATTGAGCCAAGGTCCTCGTTTGTGTCGCTAAAGCGGCACATTTTACCTGGCAGGCCAGAAACATTTTTTACATCATTTAACAGGCTGAGTTCTCCAAGAACAAATGTAGCGTTAGGCCAACAGATAATGCCAGCTCCTATGTGGCTCTGCTTTTCAGTTCTTTCATAAATATCGATGTCAAAGCCTTTTTTCTTTAAGGCTATTGCGGTGCTTAAACCGCCTACGCCGGCACCTAAAATTGCAATTTTCAAAATTTAAATCCCTTATTAAATGATTTTTTATTTGAGTTTAAAGTTGAGTTATAAACTCATCTTTAAGTAAACCAAAACACTTCAGGTCATGGTATTCATTTTTCCAGTAACCCGACTGGCGTCGGATACCTTCCTCTTTAAAGCCCAGTTTCATAAGCACTTTTTCAGAAGCCAGGTTGCCCGGTACCGTATCGGCCTGAATTCTGTTGAGGTTATCACAATATAATTTACCCTCAAATGCTTTTGTAATAATTACTCTAAGGGCTTCTGTGGCGATGCCTTTGCCCCAGTAATCCCTGTTTATGTCATAGCCAATAACGGCTGACCGGTTGTTAATGTTCCAGGAATTAAAACCACAGCTACCTATGCACGTGCTATCTTCTTTTAATCGAATTGCCCATCTTATACCTGAGCCGTCGTGAAATCTCGATTGTAATAATTTAATGAGATTTTCTGCCTGTTGGATATTATCGAATGCTGCAAGATCATAGTATTTAACTACATCCCTATTAGAAAATATCTTAAAAATAGAGGTTTTATCGTCTATTTTAATTTCATTAAGTATTAGTCTTGCTGATTCATAAACTGGAAATTTCAATGCTATTCCTTCAGGTGTTTTTGTCCGCAATGTTTGTTGGTTTGCCATCAAGACTTAACTGGTTATTTTGCAACCAGTACTCTTTTATTCCATCATCGCCCTTTTTTACTGCCCAATCTGTTAATAAATTTCTTTCATCTACGTAATCATAAAAGGGAACCGCCATGCCGCAGGATGTCTGGATAAGATCAACTGTTAAGTCAAAGATTTGTCGGGCACCCGGAGTTGGCCCAAACAGGCTGGACAATTCATTCCATTCAGCATCGTTTTTATGAATGACATTGGCAACACCATAAAGACGTAGAATCATGGGTGGCCCATCAAAAGCTGCAAACATAATCGTCATACGAGGGCTTTCCTGGACATGTGCGGATGTTTCATTTCCACTTCCTGTCACGTTTAGCCACACGACGCGCTTGTTATCAAGCACGCGTAATGAATCCATTCCTTTTGGGGAGATGTTAACCCGACTTTCGGCGGTCGCTGTACCAACAAAAAATATTTTTTGATTTTCGATAAACTGTTTTAACTGATCAGGTATTTCGGTGTATTGTTGACCCATTATAATTTTCTCCATGTAAAATATAATGTTACGATATGTACATTAATATAAATTAATTCATTGTTGTGACCTTAACATGTCATACGCGCGCGCGATGGCAGGTATGATGATAAAGAATTTACTGTTATCATGCCAACTTCAAGATATTAAAGTTTCTGTCGAACAGGCATTCGCTTACCAAGCCATACCGAGCTGACTACTAAAATAACAAATACCATTGTTTCAATATCAATAACTTCGCCGAGTAACAATGCGGAAGCAAATAGTGTAATGAAGGGTTGAAGTAACTGGGTCTGGCTAACCCTGGCGATGCCACCTAGCGACAGACCTTTATACCACATAAAAAAAGCCAATAACTGGCTAATCAGGGCTAAATATAAAAAACTGGCAACTCCCATAACGGAAATGCCTGAAAGTGATTCCGGTGCGTGGTTTATAGCTGGCACTATTATGAAAGGAAATGCTAAAACGAGTGCCCAGCAGATAACTTGCCAACCACCTAGTTCCTTTGTAAGCCTGGCACCAACTGCGTAGCCAATCGCTGCGGAGAGCGTAGCACCCAGTAAAGCCAGGTCTGCTATCTGAAGCCCTCCAGGACCCTGGAGTAGTGTATATAAAATCACCAGGCTACAGCCGGTTAAACTTATCAGCCAGAAGGAGAAGCTGGGTCTTTCATTGCCTATGAGTGCACCTGCAATCGCTGTTGCCAGGGGTAAAACCCCTAGTACAACTCCCCCATGTGAGGCGGGGACGGTTTGCATAGCCCATGATGAAAATACAGGAAAGCCGATAACTACACCCAGTGCAACAATAAATAGTTGGTATACCTGTTTTTTATCGGGTCTTTTCTGGCGAAAAACAAATAGTAAAATTGCTGCAAATACAGCTGCTAACACAGCTCGGCCCAGACCAATAAATACAGGGTCAAGGTATGGAGTAATAACTCGGGTAGCAGGCAAGGTTAAACCAAATGCACAGACACCGGTCAAGCCGAGTAGCATTCCCCTGGTTTCATCTGTCATATTTGTGCATCATAGTTTTCTGAATTTGAGATTAAGACATAATAATCATTTTAAATTCAACTATGCAAGTATATTATTTATCATTCTTCAAATTGATAAATAGATTATGCTTTAAGGGTGGAAATGCTATTGATCTGGTTAATCATAGACAGGCATTCCAGCCCATGTCTTTAGTGGTTAATGGAACAGTCTTGATATAAGGTATTAAATATTTATGTATAATATTGTGTTTATAAAAAGTGACTTAAAGGATATATGGCAATGTCAGACCAAGATAGAAAGAAAATGATTCAACAGGGCTTTGATACGGTGGCACAGGGATATGATCATCCATCGTTGTCATTTTTTCCTCAAACCGCTAAAGGGATGATGGAGTGTCTTAAGTTGCAGAAACAGGATCAGTTACTTGATGTGTGTACGGGCACCGGTGTGGTTGCACTCGCCGCAGCTGAATTACTAAGCGAGGGAAAAGTAACCGGTATCGATCTTTCTAATGGCATGCTTCAGCAGGCGAAGAATAAAGCGTCTGATAAGGCGCTGGATAATACTGAATTTGTACAGATGGATTTAGATAAGCTGGAATTTGCAGCTGAGACTTTTGATGTGGCCTGTAGTAGCTTTGGTCTGTTTTTTTTAGAGGACATGACCCGTGGCTTGAAAAATATTAGCGATGTAGTAAAGCGCGGGGGGAAAATTGCTATTAGTACCTTTACTGGTGATGCTTTTTTACCCATGTCGGATCTATTTATAAAGTGTTATGAATCTTATGGCAAAGAAGTGCCAGCGCTTTCGTGGAAGCGACTGGCAACCAAAGAGTTAATCGATGCGCAATTTGCAGAGGTCGGTATAACGAATGTAGAGGTTCATCATTTACCGTTGGGGTATCACATGACAGATGCCCAGATGTGGTGGGATGTTGTGTGGAATGCCGGGTATCGGGGACTGTTAAATCAACTGACTGAAGATGAACAAACAGGGTTTAAGGAAAAGCATATGGCTGAAATATCTGAGCTGATTGGCGATGATGGTCTCTGGTTTAATACGGAAGTTTTGATCGCGGTGGCTGTTAAATAGGGTGGAAGGTGGGTCCGCTTCGCTTGATCCACCCTACGAGTGTTTTTGATTATTGTAGAGTTAAATGAATGATTACTCCTTCTATAGATGCATTAAATAAAGCGTTTGGACAGACCGGTGCTGAAGGCAGCATTGTTTTTAAAATGGGTAAGGGTAATATTTTTGCTGTTGAGATAAAAAATAAACAGGCACATGCACTAATAAGTTTGCAGGGAGCACATTTGTTAAGTTGGGTGCCCAGAGGCGAAGATGAGGTTGTCTGGGTATCAGAGGATGCCGGTTTTGCGGAAGGTAAATCTGTTCGGGGTGGTGTACCCATTTGCTGGCCGTGGTTTGGGGCTCATAAAAGTAGTGCTTCATTTCCAGCACATGGTTTTGCACGCACGATTTTGTGGGATGTTGTTTCTACAAAATTACTGGCTTCAGGAGAAACAAGCATAGTCTTTAAACTTAATACCAAACGACTTGATGATTCAATTCAACAAATGTGGCCTGTTTTAACTACAGTTGAGTACACATTAACCATAGGTGAATTTTTAAGGCTAGAGTTAACGACCTGTAATAATAGCGGGCAAGACATTATTATTGGTGAAGCCCTGCACACTTATTTTAATGTAGGTGATGTTTCTGCTACGCAAATAACAGGTTTAGATGGAAAAAATTATCTGGATAAGCCAGATGATTTTAAACGTAAAAAGCAAGTTGGAGATATCCATGTTGATGGTGAAGTGGATCGAGTTTATTTACAGACAATGGATGATGTCATTATTAAAAATAATAAAAGAAAAATAAGAATTTCCAAGCAGGGTAGTCAATCTACAGTCGTCTGGAATCCGGGAGAGCAGGTTGCAGATAAAATGGGTGACCTGGGTAAAGATGGTTATTTACAAATGCTTTGTGTGGAGTCTGCGAATGCTGCTGATGATGTGGTTACAATTGCAGCTGGGGAGAGTCATAGCTTGAGGGTGAAATATACCTTAGAAAAAAATTAATGCAATGTGACGATTTCAGTCGTTTTGTGCTTAATTTTTTTTAGAAAATAGTAGATGTTATAGGGGTGAAAAAAATTGTCCCTTTAATTAATATATTGATGTCATTTCCGACAGAAGCATTCGGGAATGACGATATGAAATACTATACATTTTCTCGGTCTACCCAACATAACTAAAATTCTAGTGGCAGGTTTTTTAAAAATTAAATTTTTCTCACTCTATATTTACGGCCTTTTATTTTCCCTTCAGAAAGAATTTTTAATGCCTGTTTTGCTAGTACATTTTCAACGGCAACATAGGCAACGGTATCAAATATATCAATTTTACCGATGTGTTTGCCCGGCAGTTTTGTGTTCTTAGTTAATGCACCGAGTATATCCCCTGCACGTATTTTATTTTTGCGGCCCGCATTAATGCAGAGTGTGCTCATGGGTGGTTTTAGTTGAGTTTTATCTTGGGGTGTGAGTTTAGATGTACTTTGAAAGTTTATCGGTTTTTTCTGGTAGTCTTCTATGGCATTAACTTTAGGTGTTTCTGATGGTGTAAATAAACTCAATGCCAGACCCTCATTTCCTGCTCGACCGGTTCGGCCGATACGATGGATATGAATTTCAGGGTCGGGTGATAGCTCAAAGTTAATTACGGCTTCTAGATCTTTAATATCTAATCCACGTGCAGCTACATCTGTGGCAATTAAAATTGAACTGCTTTTATTTGAAAACTGCACCAGCTTTTGATCCCGTTCTTTCTGCTCAAGGTCACCGTGTAGGGCCACCGCATGTAAGCCCAGCTTCCAGAGTTCTTCTGCAAGCTCCTTGCACTGTTGTTTTCGATTGCAAAAAATAATACTGGACTGTGGGCTGTAGTGTTCTAATAAAGATACCAGGGTGGAGGTGCGGGTGTGTTTTTCTATTTCATAGAAAACCTGTTTTATCTTTGTATCATCATGAAGTGTTTCAACCCGTATTTCTACGGGATCAGTTTGAAATGTGCGACTGATTTTATTAATTTGATCGGGAAAAGTAGCAGAAAATAACAGGGTTTGTCGTTGCTGGGGTGTTTTGTCAATGATACGTGAAATGTCATCAGAGAAACCCATATCCAGCATGCGATCTGCCTCATCCAGTACCAGGCAATTTAAATTATCCAGCTTAAGCGTGCCTTTCTGTAAGTGTTTTAAGACTCGTCCCGGTGTGCCAACTACGATATGTGGATGGTGTTCGAGTGAAGCAAACTGTGGGCCTATGGGTGTGCCGCCACATAATGTGGATATTTTAATGTTAGGCACCGGGCGGGCAAGACGACGCATTTCCTTGCTTACCTGGTCTGCTAATTCACGAGTGGGGCAAAGAATTAAAAACTGTGTCAGATAGGTTTTCGATTCGAGTTTATCTAATAAACCAATACTGAAGGCGGCGGTTTTGCCACTGCCGGTTTTAGCCTGGGCGCGTATGTCTTTGCCGGCCAGAACTTCGGGGATACTTTGTTGCTGTATCGGTGTCATTTCTGCGTAACCTAGTGATTCAAGGTTAACTAAAAATTCTTTTGGTAATGGCAGTGATGTGAATGAGGTCATGGGTAACTTTTGTTCCCTGTGTAGGAAAGTAAATTTGAGATTGTGACATTACCTGTCGCAACCTGAAGATCACTCCTGCAATTTTTTGCAGGAGTTAGCTTTAGCTGATGAAGGAGCCTGAAAAAACTCCAGGCAGGGTTATTGCCTGTTTAAGCCTGTTTCTTTGCCTTGCCTGTTTGCTGGCTTTCAAGATAATCTTCATAGCTGCCGCGGAAATCGACAATACCTTCAGCAGTAATATCGAGAACCCGTGTTGCCAGTGAAGAAACAAACTCCCGGTCATGGCTGACAAATACCAGGGTGCCAGGGTAGTTTTCCAGCGCCAGGTTAAGTGATTCAATCGACTCCATATCCATGTGGTTGGTGGGCTCATCTAGTAATAAAATATTATTACGTTGTAGCATTAATTTACCAAACAACATACGGCCCTGTTCACCACCGGAAAGAACTTTAACTGATTTGTGTATATCATCCTGTGAAAACAGTAAACGGCCCAGGGTGCCACGTATAACCTGTTCATCATCGTTTTCTTTACCCCATTCGCCCATCCAGTCGATAAGGGTTTGATCTTTTTCAAAATCTGCCGCATGATCCTGTGCGTAATAACCCAGCTCAGCATTTTCTGACCACTTTACATTACCTGTTGTGGGTTCTAAATCTCCATACAAACATCTTAATAAAGTGGTTTTACCAATGCCGTTGGGTCCAATGATGGCAATGCGTTCGCCAACCTCAGCCATCAGGTTAAAGTTTTTAAAAATTTCCTTATCAAATGTTTTTCCTAAATCTTCAACTTCTAAAGCCAGGCGATGAAGTTTTTTATCTTCTTCGAAATTGATATATGGATTTTTACGACTCGATGGTTTTACTTCTTCGAGTTTTATTTTATCAATTTGTTTGGCACGTGAAGTTGCCTGTTTTGATTTTGATGCATTTGCTGAGAAACGACTTACAAAAGCTTTAAGCTCTGCAACCTGTGCAGATTTTTTAGCATTGTTTGCAAGTAAGGTTTCCTGCACCTGGGTGGCGGCGGTCATGTATTCATCGTAGTTGCCCGGATACATGCGAATTTCACCGTAATCCAAATCCGCCATATGGGTGCAAACACTGTTGAGGAAGTGACGGTCATGGGAAATAATTATCATGGTGCAGTTACGTGCATTTAAAACACCTTCCAGCCAGCGGATTGTGTTGATGTCCAGATGGTTAGTGGGTTCATCGAGTAGCATAATATCCGGTTCTGAAAATAAAACCTGCGCCAGTAGCACACGTAATTTCCAGCCCGCAGCGACTTCAGTCATTGGGCCATAATGTTGTTCTACCGGAATGCCAACGCCGATTAATAATTCACCTGCGCGAGCCTCTGCTGTGTAACCGTCCATTTCTGCAAATTCTGCTTCAAGGTCGCCAGCACGAATACCATCTTCTTCGGTCATTTCCGGGTTGGCATAAATGGCATCTTTTTCAGACTTAACCGCCCACAGTGCTTCATGGCCCATGAGTACGGTGTCAATAACACTGAATTCCTCGTAGGCAAACTGATCCTGTTTTAGTTTACCAATGCGTTGATCCGGGTCTTTGGAAACATTACCTGCTGAAGGATCTAAATCGCCACCGAGTATTTTCATAAAGGTCGATTTTCCACAGCCATTAGCACCGATCAGACCGTAGCGATTACCATCGGTAAATTTTACCGAGACGTTTTCAAAAAGTGGCTTTGAGCCAAATTGCATCGTGATATTTGCAGTGGTTAACAATGTCTTATTCCTGAAATTAAATTTTTTAAAACGGATATTTTTAGCGGATTTATTCGCTAGTCGTTATCCCTCTAGTTGTCTTTACTTAGGCGGCTTCGTTCGATTTACGACGACGCTGATTTCGTTGCCTGTTCTGGTTGCCATTTCCCGAGCGTGGTTTGTTTGCCGCGGGGCGTCTTCTTTGTTGCTGGCGTCCGCGACCATTTTGAATGGGTTCAGCCTTAATGCTAGGGTCTGGCTCATAGCCATCAATGATAACGCTAGGAATTTCGCGTTTCATTAAACGCTCAATATCTTTAAGTAATTTGTGTTCATCTATGCACACAAGTGACATGGCTTCACCTTCTTTGCCAGCTCGCCCCGTTCGACCAATGCGATGTACATAATCTTCGGCAACATTGGGTAATTCAAAATTAACTACGTGGGGAAGCTGGTCTATATCAATGCCGCGTGCTGCAATGTCAGTTGCCACAAGTACGCGTATTTTTCCCGATTTAAAATCAGCCAGTGCTTTAGTGCGGGCGCTTTGGCTTTTATTGCCATGAATAGCGGCGGAGTTTATGCCGTCATTTGTCAGCTGTTCAGCCAGGCGGTTAGCACCGTGTTTGGTGCGATTAAAAACCAGTACCTGTTTCCAGTTATTCGAGCCAATTAAAAAGGAGAGCAGTTCACGTTTGCGTTTTTTATCAACCGGATGCACAACCTGGGTAACGGTTTCTGTTGCCGTGTTTAAGCGGGCGACTTCAACTAATGTGGGTGAATTAAGCAGACCGTTGGCAAGTTTTTTTATGTCAGCAGAAAATGTGGCTGAGAATAATAAGGTCTGTTTCTGTTTGGGGACCCGTGCCAAAACCTTACGTATATCATGAATAAAGCCCATATCCAGCATGCGGTCTGCTTCATCCAGCACCAGAATTTCCAGTTTTGAAAGATCAACCGTATTCTGGCTGACATGATCGAGCAGGCGGCCCGGTGTGGCGACTAATATATCGATACCATTACGCAGTTTTTTAATTTGCGGGTTGATGCTAACACCACCAAAAATAACCGTAGATTTTAGTGGTAAATGTTTGCCATACATTTCAACGCTTTCACCAACCTGGGCGGCCAGTTCGCGGGTTGGGGTTAGCACCAGTGCGCGAATAGCTCGGCCTTTCTGGTGCTTACCTGATGACATCAGGTTTTGTAACAGGGGAAGGGTGAAACCCGCTGTTTTGCCGGTACCGGTTTGAGCGCCACCCATAATATCCTTACCTTCAAGAATGGGGGGGATCGCCTGTAATTGTATTGGCGATGGTGTGGTATAGCCTTTTTCGGATACAGCACGGAGTAATTCAGCCCGCAGGCCAAGGGTTTCAAATGACATATTATTGATGTTCTCCAGAACACAGATTTTTGGTATCTGCCCATCCATTACATGCCCGAGGCTTTGTTATGGGACGGTCTAGGCGGAAACAGTTAGTTTGTTTCGAGCTAATCGTGGGGTTGACTGCTTTGAATACAGGCGCAGACCGAGGTGCGCCAGAAATTGAAGGCGCATTATACATGAATTTAAATATAGGGGAAATAGAACTAATGTAATTGAAAAAGGTCTTTAAGTTGTTGTTTTTCGACGTATTCTGGCAATGACTTATTGAAATGGCTTATAGTATGTTGATCAAATACAAATAGAATCCCTGCTTGATTTTAGCCAAAATATATACGGATAATACAC
>Ga0316207_10001176_pt1 | contig 34087 bp, 27 predicted proteins | sample 6weekpyrite_MG_FD_204943 | JGI IMG/M metagenome (GOLD analysis project Ga0316207, IMG submission 204943) | Microbial mat bacterial communities from mineral coupon in-situ incubated in ocean water Damariscotta River, Maine, United States -... | ecosystem: Environmental > Aquatic > Marine >... | reverse complement strand
GCCCACGCGGGAAACAATTGTAGCCAACTGCATACCGCATAATGTTGGGCTTCGTTTTACTCAGCCCAACCTACGCTGCTGTTGTTCGCCGGGAGGCGAACCTGCAACAATACCCCGTAGCCTGCTGCGGGGTAGTAGTTTATGTATTTCCTTCAAACTTCAGAACCAGCGCCGCCAGTGGCGGCAGGTTCAGGCTCAGGGAATAATTGCGTCCCATCCAGGGAACTGCTTCAGTCTGCACCAGTCCGGCATTGCCCATATTGCTGCCGGCATAATATTCTGAGTCTGAATTAAGGATTTCCCGGTATGCTCCAGGAAGCGGGACGCCGATACGGTAATGTTCTCGCGGCACCGGCGTAAAGTTAAGAACCACCACGACCTGATGCTGCTCATCTTTGCGGATATAAGCAAGGATGGAATGCTGTCTGTTTTCACAATCGAGCCACTCAAAGCCCCGATGATCAAAGTCGAGCCGATGCAGGCTGGGTTCTTTTTTATACAGGCTATTGATGTCAGTCAGCAGGTGCTTTACACCCTGATGCAGGGGATAATCAAGCACATACCAGTCCAGTTGGGTTTCGTGATTCCATTCGTCGCCCTGGCCAAATTCACAGCCCATGAACAGGAGTTTCTTGCCGGGGTAGGTAAACATGTAGCAGTACAACAGCCGCAGATTGGCAAAACGCTGCCATTCATCACCGGGCATTTTATACAACATGGATGATTTGCCATGCACTACTTCGTCGTGGGAGAAGGGCAGGACAAAATTTTCGGTAAACGCATAGAGCAGACCAAAAGTCAGCTGGTTATGATGATGCTGTCGGTGCACCGGATCTTCAGCCATGTATTTCAGCGTGTCATGCATCCAGCCCATGTTCCATTTCATTGAAAAACCCAGGCCGCCCAGATTGGTGGGGCGGGTGACCTGAGGCCAGGCGGTGGATTCTTCGGCGATAATAACGGTGCCGGGCTGTTGCGCGTGGGTCAGGGTGTTTAGTTCGCGTAGAAATACAATGGCTTCAAGATTTTCGTTGCCGCCATGAATGTTCGGGATCCAGTCGCTTTCTTCACGGGAATAATCCAGATACAGCATGGAGGCCACTGCATCGACGCGCAGGCCGTCGAGATGAAACTCCTCCAGCCAGAAAAGCGCGCTGGCAAGCAGAAAATTTTTAACTTCGTTGCGGCCGAAGTTGTAAATTAATGTGCCCCAGTCACGATGTTCGCCACGGCGTGGATCTTCATGTTCGTAGAGGGGGCTGCCGTCAAAGCGGGCCAGGGCAAAGGCGTCTTTTGGAAAATGCGCCGGCACCCAGTCGAGCAGCACGCCGATATTATGCTGGTGACAGTAGTCGATAAAATAACGGAAGTCATCGGCCGTGCCGAAGCGGCTGGTCGGGGCGAAATAACCGGTGGTCTGGTAACCCCATGAGGCGTCCAGCGGATGTTCGGTGATGGGCAGCAGCTCAATGTGAGTGAAACCCAGTTCAACCACATAGGGAACCAGTCGTTGCGCCAGTTCACGATAATTGAGAAATTCGTTATTGCTGTCCCGCTGCCAGGAGCCGAGATGAACCTCATAAATTGAAGTCGGGCGATGCAGCCAGTCGTGCTGCCGGCGTTGCGCCATCCAGTCGCTGTCCCGCCACTGATATTCACTCTCAGCAGTAATGACGGCAGCGGTGTTGGGACGAAGCTCATATTGGCGAGCGTAAGGATCGGTCTTGCTGAGTATCTCACCGGAGTCACGGTTGCGGATTTCGAATTTGTAGAGTGCGCCAGCCCCCAGCCCCGGGATAAATAGTTCCCAGACGCCGCCTCCACGTACCCGCATGGGATGGATCCGCCCATCCCACTGGTTGAATTCGCCGATGACACTGACGCGTTCAGCATTAGGCGCCCAGGTTGCAAAGACAGTGCCCTTGATATTGTCAATCTGGTGCAGGTGCGCGCCTAAAAAATTCTGTACATGCCAGTGTTTTCCCTCGGAAAAAAGATGAATGTCGAAATCGGGCAACTGTGGCGCAAAGCAGTAGGGATCGTATTCACTGACTTCCCGGCCGGCGAAATTCCAGTGTAATTGATAGTGTTCGGGAACCTCTTCCGCTTTGCCCTGCCAGAAAAAAATATCGCTATTTTCAAGCCGGCGCATCGGTAGCCGTTGAGCGCCGACTGTTAATTGTTCGACGTGAGGTTTAAAAATACAGATGCGGGCAGTGTCGCCTTCAACATGGCGCCCGAGGATGGAAAAGGGATCATGGTGGCGCGTTTCCATGATCCGCTGCAGATCGGCCTGCAACGCCACCGGGATGGCGCGCTTTTTGACAAACAGACTGTTATCGGATGTGTTTGACATGAGTCGTGCATATGACCTGTAAGGGTATTTATTCTACCTTGCCGAGAGGAAAATTGCGCTTTATTATTTTCACGCCAGGCGCAATAATAAGCTATAGCTGTGTGAGAAATGAAGTGTTGTGCAATAGCCTTCAGTAGCAGGTTGGTCTGGCCACGGATGAGCCGCCAACCACAACTCTATAAATTTAAAGAGCGGGACAAAACACTGGTCTGTTTCACTTTTACTCAGGGATATCCTGATTAATTTGAAGTCCAGAGTCCTTCGACTTCGCTCAGGAGAGCCTTGCATAAGGGTATAGTATGTAACATTATGGATTCCTCCGTTCGCGGTTCGGCAATCTCATTACGAACGCAGGGGTTAATCAGAAATTCCTCAGGTTTCAACCGGGAAGTATGCTCATGAATGTTGATCGGTCTCCACGTTTCGTTAGTCGGCTTACCCGTGACACGCTGGCGCTTATTATGGCCGGCGGGCGGGGTTCCCGACTCAAGCATCTTACCCAGTGGCGCGCCAAGCCGGCGGTGCCCTTTGGCGGCAAGTTTCGAATTATTGACTTTCCCATTTCTAACTGTATCAATTCAGGTATCCGCCGCATCGGCGTTCTGACCCAGTACAAAGCGCATTCATTGCTGGCGCATATTCAGCAGGCCTGGGGGCATTTACGCGGTGAGTTCGGTGAATTCGTGGAACTGCTGCCCGCGCAGCAGCGTATCGCCGCATCCTGGTATGCGGGTACGGCTGACGCGATTTACCAGAATCTGGATATTATTCGCAGTCACCGGCCGAAATATGTGCTGATTCTGGCCGGTGATCATATTTATAAAATGGACTATGGCGAGATGCTGGCTTTCCATGTGGAAAATCAGGCGGATATTACCGTTGGCTGTATCGAAGTGCCGCTGGAGCAGGCCGGCGCCTTTGGCGTGATGGGGGTTGCAAAAGACAGCCGCATTCAGAGCTTTATGGAAAAACCGGATGCGCCGGTAGCCATGCCGGGCAGGGATGATGCGGCCCTGTGCTCCATGGGCATTTATATTTTCAATACGGAGTTTTTGTTTGAACAGTTGATCAAGGATGCGGATACGCCCCAGTCCAGCCATGATTTTGGTAAGGATATTATCCCCTCGGTTATCGAGCGTTATCGCGCCTATGCCTATCCTTTCCGTGATCCGGAAAATAGCAAGCAGGCATACTGGCGAGATGTGGGTACGGTGGATGCACTCTGGGAAGCCAATATGGAACTGGTGAGTGTGACGCCGGAGCTAAATCTCTACGATGAGGACTGGCCCATCTGGACTTATCAGGAACAGCTGCCGCCGGCCAAATTTATTTTCAATGATGATGATCGTCGTGGCATGGCGGTGGACTCCATGGTCTCCGGGGGCTGCATTATCTCCGGCGCGAAAGTGCATCATTCCCTGTTGTTTTCCAATGTCTGCGTCGAGTCCTATGCCTCACTAAGTGAATCGGTAGTCTTGCCCAATGTCGTGATTGGCGAGGGCTGCCGGATTAGCAAGGCCATTATCGACAAGGGCTGCAAGGTGCCAAAGGGTACGCTTGTTGGTCAGGATCTGGGACAGGACCGGGAACGCTTTCATGTCAGTCCCAATGGCGTGGTGCTGGTGACACCGGAAATGCTGGGTCAGAAGTTGCATCATGCCCGCTAACACCTCGAAGCCTGAGGCTTTAAAAGTCGTACTCTACTGGCACATGCATCAGCCGGAGTACCGAGATCTTCGCAGCGGTGAGTATCACCAGCCCTGGACTTACCTGCACGGGATCAAGGACTATGTCGATATGGCCGCCCACCTTGAGGCCATACCGGAAGCGTGCGCGGTAGTGAATTTCGTGCCCATCCTGCTGGAGCAGATCGACGATTACGCCCAGCAGATAAAGAATTTTCTCAACAACAGCATGGCCCTGAGTGATCCCCTGCTGGCGGCGCTGGCAGGCCCGGTGCTGCCCTCGAGCCAGGAATCACGGCTGGAATTAATCCGTCATTGCCTGCGCGCCAATGCCGAACGCCTGATCGATCCCTTCCCCGCTTATCGCAAACTGGCCAATATTGCGCGCTGGTTGCCGAAGCATCCAGAAATGATGCTGTATGTGAATGAACAGTATCTGGCCGATCTACTGGTCTGGTATCACCTGGCCTGGATAGGGGAAACGGTTCGCCGGGGGGATCAGCGAATCAGGCGGCTGCTAAAAAAAGCCTCCGGCTACACGCTCCGTGATCGACGTGAATTACTGGCTGTTATGGGGGAATTGCTGGAAGGCATTATGCCGCGCTATGCGGCGTTGGCGAGGCGTGGCCAGATTGAATTGTCGATGACGCCCTATGCTCATCCCATCATGCCGTTATTGCTGGATATCCAGAGCGCGACTGAGGCCATGCCCGATATCAGCCTGCCTTTTTTACAGCAATATCCGGGTGGTGAAGAACGCCTGCACTGGCATCTGCAAAAAGGGCTTGAAACCTTTGAAAAATATTTTGCGATACGTCCAACAGGTTGCTGGCCCTCGGAAGGCAGTATCAGTGAGCCGACCCTGAAACTGTTGTCTGAAACCGGTTTCAAATGGGCGGCATCAGGTGAAACGGTTTTACGCAACAGCCTTGAAGCATCGGATATGACGCCGGAACAGGATAGTTGTCTTCACCAGCGCTATCAGTTACAGGGGCAGGCGATTAACTGTTTTTTCCGCGATGATGGTCTTTCGGATCTGATTGGTTTTACCTATTCCGACTGGCATGCGGATGATGCGGTCGCCAATTTTGTCCATCATCTGGAGAACATTGCCGATGCCTGCGCCGATCAGGATGGCAGCGTGGTTTCCGTTATCCTTGATGGCGAAAACGCCTGGGAGTTCTATCCGGATAATGGTTATTATTTCCTACGCGCCCTTTACAAGGAAATTGCGGAAAACCCGCGACTGGAACTGACTACATTTTCAGATTGTCTCGAAGAGGGTGAACCCGCCATTATTCCAAAACTGGTAGCCGGCAGCTGGGTGTATGGCACTTTCTCCACCTGGATTGGTGATAAAGATAAAAACCGCGCATGGGATATGCTCGGTGAGGCCAAGCGCTGTTACGATAAAATCATGGCCAGCGGCCGGCTCGATGAACGGCATCGGCAACGCGCCGAGCGGCAGCTGGCCATCTGTGAAGGCTCGGACTGGTTCTGGTGGTTCGGTGACTACAATTCGGCCGAGTCGGTCAGCGATTTTGAATCCCTGTATCGCATGCACCTGTCGAACCTGTATCAGATCCTCGGCGAAGAGCCGCCGGCTTATTTGTCTGAAGTCTTTGCCCATGGTAGTGGTGCTCCCGCCCTCGGCGGCGCCATGCGCAAGGGAAAAGAATAGATGTGAGTAAGGCAAGTGGACTGCCGATTTTTGATTTCTCCGCAACAAGACGGATGGGGATTCTGTTGCATCCAACTTCACTGCCGGGACGCGACGACAACGGTGACATGGGCCATGCCGCCTACCGCTTTATCGAGTTTCTTGCCGCCAGTGGCATCAGCGTCTGGCAAACTCTGCCACTGGGACCAACGCACGAAGATGGTTCACCTTATCAGTGTCTTTCCGCTCATGCCGGCGATCCGCGCCTGATCAGTCTCGAATGGCTGGTAGATCGCGGCTGGTTGAAAAGTGTAGAGATTGAAAAAGCCTCTATCGGATTATCGTTTCGCCATACCTGTTTGCAGCAGGCGTTTACTTTTTTCAATCAGCATGCGGAGCCTGCACAGCAGCAGGACTTTTCAGAATTTTGTCAACGCCATGCCTACTGGCTGGACAGCTACGCGCTGTATATAGCGATCAGGAAATCACAGAACAACCGCGGCTGGCCTGACTGGCCACAGGCGCTGCGAGACGGTGAGGCGCAGGCACTGGAAGAGGCGCGGCAGCGTCTGCAGGATGATATCGAGTTTGTGACATTTGAGCAGTACATTTTTTCCTGCCAATGGACTGAGCTGAAAAACTATGCGCACAGTCATGGCGTTTACCTGTTTGGCGATATGCCTATTTTTGTGGCCCATGACAGCAGCGATGTGTGGGGCAATCGGCACTATTTTCTGCTTGATGACAGCGGACAGCCGGAAGTGGTCGCCGGTGTGCCGCCGGACTATTTTTCTGAAACCGGACAACGCTGGGGCAATCCCCTGTATGACTGGCCGTGCATGGCGGAAGATGGTTTCCAGTGGTGGATACAGCGCATGCAGGCCCAGCTTGAACTGTTCGATATTGTGCGCATCGATCACTTTCGTGGTTTTGAAGCCTGCTGGGAGATTCCGGCAGAAGAAGAAACTGCGATCAACGGCCGCTGGGTCAGTGCGCCTGGCGAGGCCCTGTTGCAAAGCCTGAAGCAGGCCTTTTCCGGTCTGCCATTGGTGGCCGAAGATCTTGGACTTATCACAGCCGAAGTAAATGCCCTGCGGCAGCGTTTTCATCTGCCAGGCATGCGCATTCTACAGTTTGCCTTTGGCAGTGGCGCAAACAATCCCTATCTTCCACATAATTATGAACGCAACACGGTTGTTTATACCGGCACCCATGACAATGACACGACACTGGGCTGGTATGAGAGCTTGTCAAATGAAGCCAGAAAAGATATCGATAACTATCTGGGGTATGCCGTTGATGAGACTATGCCCTGGCCGCTGATTCGCATGGCGCTGGCCTCGGTCGCGAATATGGCGGTCATCCCGCTGCAGGATGTTCTTGAATTAGGCTGCGAGGGGAGAATGAATGTGCCCGGCACGACAGAAGGAAACTGGCGCTGGCGGTTTAGTGAGGAGGCCCTGACAGCGGAGCTATCTAGCCGTCTGCGTGAATTGATCCGTTGCTACGGGCGGTATGCTGTAGAAAAATAGAAAAGTGGGCAGTATTTTTTGTTTAATCGCTGAGGGTTTAATTCCCCGCAGCTTGCTGTGAAAAACCGTAGGATGGGTAGAGCGAAGCGAAACCCATCAGCACACCTGTTTGCATGGGGTTCGACCTTTATGCATCAGGGCGCTACCCAATCTGTAACCTGGTAGCCCACGAACTTTTATAACCAGATCATAAACCCTGTTTCGTGTGGGTGGGCAAGCAGCTCATGATAGGGGTACATGCGCAGCTTGTAGTAATTGAGTCCGGGGCGGGCAGGTTCGAGATCCAGTGAGAACAGGTATTCATCACCCTGCTGGCCCTGCTGCTCGACAAAGGTGAAGCGTTGTTTGTTGCAGGCGCAGAATTCATTCTGTTTCTTTTCCCCGACCAGGCATTCTACTGCAACATCATCCGGCGACAGACCGTTGAGGAAGACGCTGACCTTTATTGACAGTTTTTCTCCATGATGAATTGCAGTGTTGATATCGTCAACCCGATTCATGCTGACGCCCTGCCAGTGTTTTCTGATTTTATTTTTCCAACTGGCCAGTTTTTGTGAAGGGCTGTTCTTGTCAGCCGAGAGGCGGGCGTGATGTGTTTTCGCAGGGCCGTAAAATTTACTCACATAATCCATGAGCATGCGTTGTGCGTTGAAATGCGGGATACAGAACTTCATTGAAGCTTTGGACATTTTTACCCAGTTGTGTGAATAGCCCTGAGTGTCACGATCGAAAAACATGGGGATGGTTTCATGTTCCAGAATGTTGAGCAGATCGTTGGCTTCCTCGTTGTTACGATAGGTCTCATCAAAATGCTGGCCATGGGGTGAGATAGCCCAGCCGTTGTCGCCGGTAAAGCCTTCATCCCACCAGCCATCCAGGACACTGATGTTAAGCACGCCGTTAATGGCGGCCTTTTCTCCAGAGGTGCCGCTGGCTTCGAGCGGATATTCCGGGGTATTGAGCCAGATATCGACGCCGCAGACGAGTTTACGCGCCAGCGCCATGTCGTAACCTTCCAGCAGCAGGATTTTGCCGACAAATTCGGGTCGCAGGGAATATTCGTGAATGGTGCGAATCAGCTCCTGTCCGGGGATGTCGTTGGGGTGCGCCTTACCGGCAAAGATCAGCAGTAGTGGCCGTTTCGGATCATTCAGCAGGCGGGCCAGACGCTCGGGATCACTGAACAGCAGGGTCGCGCGCTTGTAGGTGGCGAAGCGCCGGGCGAAGCCCAGCACCAGCACGTCGGACTCCGGCCGGGAAGTGTATAAGGTGACGCGTTTAAGCAATACATCGCTACAGCCATTGCGGCGGCAGCGTGCGATCACGCGTCGGTTTACATATTCCAGCATCTGTGACTTGAGTTCCTGACGCAGACTCCAGAAACGGTGGTCGGGAATGCTGTCCAGACAGTCCCAGAAAGCGGGATCCAGCAGGTGGTTGCGCCATTCGCGGAAGCGCATATCGAACAGGTTGATCCACTCCGGCGCCAGGAAAGTAGGTGCATGTACGCCGTTGGTGACATAGGAAATGGGGTTTTCATCATGTGGAATCTGTGGCCAGATATCGCCTTCCATTTGTGAAGCAACGGTGCCGTGAATGCGGCTGACGCCATTGTGGAAACGTGAACTGTACAGCGCCAATGTGGTCATGTTGAAGCCGCCGCCGCTGTTCGGCGCCAGTCCCAAGGCAAGGAAGCGTTCCATGCTGATGTTTAATTTTTTGGGCAACTCGCCCAGGTACTGGTGAATCAGGTTGTCATCGAAAATATCGTGTCCGGCCGGCACCGGGGTATGCGTGGTAAAAATAGTGCCGGAGGCGACCAGCTCAAGGGCGCTGTCGAAGTTCATGCCATTGGCAACATGTTCGCGGCAACGTTCCAGAATCTGGAAGGCCGAATGGCCCTCATTGATATGCCAGATATTGGGTTTTAGCCCGAGTGCGCGAAGGGCGCGCACGCCACCGATGCCGAGTACGATTTCCTGCTGAATGCGCAGGACTTTGTCGCCGCCGTAAAGCTGGAAGGTGATGGTGCGATCCTGTGCGCTGTTTTCAGGCAGGTCGCTGTCGAGCAGGTAAAGAGTGATGTGCCCGGCAACCGCTTTCCAGATTTTAAGGGCGACATTACGGCCGTCGATGTTGACGCTGACCTTGAGTTTATTGCCCTGGCTGTCCTGCGCCGGGGAAACAGGCAGATCACTGAAGTGGGCGGATTTGTTCTGCGCCAGCTGGTTGCCGGTAGCATCGATGGTCTGGGTGAAATAGCCCTGACGATAGAGCAGTCCCACGGCAATGAAGGGCAGGCCGAAATCGCTGGCAGCCTTGCAGTGATCGCCGGCGAGAATACCCAGACCACCGGAATAAATGGGGAAGCTTTCATGCAGGCCGAATTCGGCGCAGAAATAAGCGATTAGATCCTTTTCCGGATCGATGTGTTCATCAATATCAGGGTTTATTACCTTCGTGTGATAGGTGTTGAAGGACGACATGACCCGGTTGTATTCCTCAAGGAATATATTGTCTTTAGCGGCCTGGTCCAGTTTTTCCTGGGCGATGCGGCGCAGGAATACCTTGGGGTTATGGCCGCAGTTTTCCCACAATTCGACATCAAGCCGGTAGAACAGGCGGCGAACTCGTCGATCCCAGGTATAGAGCAGGTTATTGGCCAGTTCATTGAAACCGGAAAGTTGCTCCGGGATAACGGGCTGTACTTCAAACTTGAAAAAGGTTTCGCTCATGGTTCGGTTCCCTGCAGGAATTCATAGTAGATCTGCTAGTTGTAGCACAAAATGCGAGATGCTGTGGGAAAAGATCAGGTGATCACACTGGGCCTGTCCCGGCCGGTAAATTGCTGGATCTGGGCCAGCTCTTCGGCGATCTGGATCAGCGGCGCCAGGGTTTGCTGGGTCTCCAGCCCGTGTTTTTCCGGATCGGTTTCATAGCGTTCGAGATAGACCCGCAGGGTGGCGCCGGCGGTACCGGTGCCCGAGAGTCGGAAGACGATGCGCGAACCGTCCTCGAACATGAAGCGCAACCCCTGATGTTCGCTAATACTGTTGTCCACCGGATCGGTGTAACAGAAGTCATCGCATGCCTTAAGGCGGTAATCGCCAAAGCTGCGGCCGGACAGGCTGCCCAACTGCCTGCGCAAATGCGCCATCAGTGATTCAGCGGCGGTGCTGTCCACTTCTTCATAATCATGGCGCGAATAATAATGTCGACCAAAGCGACGCCAGTGCTCACGCATGATTTCCAGTACCGGCTGCTGGCGCAGGGCGATGAGATTTAGCCAGAACAGTACAGCCCAGAGGCCATCCTTTTCGCGGATATGGTCGGAGCCGTTGCCAAAACTTTCTTCACCACAGAGTGTGATTTTACGGGCATCGAGCAGGTTGCCAAAAAATTTCCAGCCAGTCGGTGTTTCATAGCATTCCACACCCAGCGATTCGGCCACCTTGTCTACCGCCTGACTGGTGGGCATGGAGCGGGCGACGCCGGCCAGGCCTGATCTGTAGCCGGGCATATGGTGGATATTGGCGGCCATGACCGCAAGACTGTCGCTGGGGGTGACAAAAATATACCGACCCAGGATCATGTTGCGATCACCGTCACCATCGGATGCGGCGCCAAAATCAGGCGCATTGGCGCCGAACAGTCGCTCCACCAGTTCGCGGGCATGCAGCAGATTGGGGTCGGGGTGGCCGCCACCGAAGTCTTCTTTCGGAACAGCATTGAGCAGTGTATCCGTGGGTGCGCCCAGACGCCGTAGCAGGATTTCCTTTGCATAGGGGCCAGTCACCGCATGCATGGCATCGAACAGCATGTGAAACAGGCCGGACTTGAACAGCGCCCTGATGGCATCGAAGTCAAACAGGTGTTGCATAAAATCCGCGTAATCGGTCACGGTGTCGATAATCTCGATACGCGTTTCGGCAAGCTGTATTTCACCCAGGCTGTCAAGATCGATATCCTCAGATTCAAACAGGCGGTATTCCTGAATAACGCGGGTGGCGTCATATACCGCATCGGTGAGTGCTTCCGGCGCCGGGCCGCCGTTGCCCATGTTGAATTTGATGCCGAAGTCGGCCTCGGGGCCGCCGGGGTTATGACTGGCAGAGAGAATGATGCCGCACAGGGCCCGGTATTTGCGGATCTGGGCCGACATGGCCGGGGTGGAAATGAGGCCGTGCCGGCCAATGAGGATATGACGGAAGCCGTTGGCAATGGCCATTTTCAGGATGATCTGGATGGCCTGCTGGTTATAGTAGCGCCCGTCGCCGCCAATGATCAGAATGTCGGTTTCCGCTGGTTCCGGCAGGATGTCAAAAATACACTGGACAAAGTTCTCCAGATAATGGGGTTGCTGGAAAACCCGGACTTTTTTGCGCAGTCCGGAGGTGCCGGGCTTCTGCTCAGGAAAAGGGCTGGTTGCTATATATCGGATGCTCATACTTGTACGACTAAGTCAGAATGAATCAGCAATTATACCCTGATACGCCGTTGTGTCAGCATGCCTGTTTGACGAAATTCGGTTTACCCCGGCACAGATTCCGGTAGAATCAGACTATTCCGTGCAAAATAAAACATAATTTTCACTGCCGGAACATTCAGAATACCTGGATCAGGATAATTAGGGTCAAGAGAAAATGCTTAATACGACAGGGATATGGAAAGCGTTGCAGGCGCATTATGAGGCTGTGTGCGGACAACATATGCGCGATCTGTTTTCCGCAGACAATCAGCGTTTCAGCAAATTTTCCATCCAGTACGAAGATATCCTGCTGGATTACTCCAAGAACCGCATAAGCGAAGAAACCATGTCATTGCTGTTCCAGCTTGCCCGTGAGGCGGGGCTGGAAGAATGGATCACGCGCATGTTCAGTGGCGAAAAAATCAACCATACGGAAAAGCGCGCCGTGTTGCACACTGCTTTGCGCAACCGTTCCAATGAGCCGGTGCTGCTGGACGGCCAGGATGTGATGCCGGAAGTCCGCGATGAGCTGAAGAAAATCCGGGTGCTGGCCGAAGCGGTGCGCCAGCGGCAGTGGCGGGGTGTCAGCGGTCAGCCGATTACGGATGTCATCAATATTGGCATCGGCGGTTCCAGTCTGGGGCCGGAAATGGTCACCGATGCCCTGCGCCCTTATGGGATTCACGATATGCGCTTTCACTTTGTTTCCAATGTGGATGAAAATCACATTATGGATACACTGGAAGAGCTAAAGGCGGAAACCAGCCTGTTTATTATTTCCTCCAAGAGTTTCACCACCCAGGATACTATGCTCAATGCCGGCACGGCGCGCAACTGGTTTCTGAAAAGCGTAGATGACGCATCGGCAGTCAACAAACACTTTGTCGCAGTAACCTCTAACACCCGCGCTGCCGTCGAGTTCGGGATTGCAGAAGAAAACGTGTTCAGAATGTGGGACTGGGTCGGTGGTCGTTATTCACTGTGGTCAGCAATTGGCCTGCCGATAGCGATTTCCGTTGGCATGGATCATTTCGAGGTGATGCTCGAAGGCGCCTTTAGCATGGATCAGCATTTCAGAGCGCAGCCTCTGGAGGAAAATATTCCCGTAGTGCTGGCGCTTCTGGGTATCTGGTACAACAATTTTTTTGCTGCGCAGACACATGCCATCCTGCCCTATGATCAGCACCTGAGCCGTCTGCCCGCCTACCTGCAACAGGCGGATATGGAAAGCAATGGCAAGTATGTGGATCGCGACGGGCAGGTGGTTGAGTATGAAACCGGGCCCATCATTTTTGGCGAAATTGGCATCGCTGCACAACACGCCTTTTACCAGCTGATTCATCAGGGCAGCAAACTGATCCCGGCGGATTTTCTCGCTTCAATCAGCGACTATCACTGTATCAAGAAGCATCACCGGGTGCTGATGTCCAATGTTTTTGCGCAGACCGAGGCGCTGATGAAGGGCAAGACAGCGGAGGAAGCTGAAACCGAGTTACAGGCGGAGGGCCTGTCGGTAGAGGAAATCCAGGCGCTCTTGCCCTATAAGATATTTCCAGGGAACAAACCCACTAATACGATCATGTTCCGGACACTGGATCCGCGCACCATGGGCATGCTGATTGCCATGTATGAACACAAAATTTTTGTTCAGGGGGTGATCTGGAATATCAATTCGTTTGACCAGTGGGGTGTTGAACTGGGCAAGCAGCTGGCGGTGAAAATCCAGGGCGAACTGGATGATGACAGCAAGGTGACAACGCATGATTCATCGACAAATGGCCTGATTGATTTTTACAAGAAGATACGGCCGAAACACAGCTGAATGAACATTCTATTCACTAAATAGGCGTTCCAAATACCAGATCACTTGTGACTTTCCACGTTCGTGGTGAGCCCTTCGGCTTCGCTCAGGAAAGCCTTGTCGAACCATGAGCGTGGAAATACTGTGAATAGAGTGCTTAATCTGCTTGTCCTTCGACAGGCTCAGGACGAACGGTAATATCTGAAGTGTACTGGTATTTGGAACAGCTATTTAGCCTGTGAGGTGAAGCAGGTTGAATATCGTTGGGTTTAGTTCCCCACAGTTTGCTGCGGGGTTGTTTATTCAGAATAGTTATTTGGATAGCTAATGGGGTTCTTTAGAAAAAAGACAGGAATGTTTGGAACCCGGGCAGACAGTCATGATCTGCTCAAGGCGCCGTATGCCAAATTCAGCAACCTGCCGCATCCCTACCGCCGTCCCGGCAAAAAAGAAATCAGTCCTGAGCTATATCATAAAAATCTGGGACAGCTGCAGCAGTTTCCGGCACGCATGCTGGAAGAAGCGAACACGATCCTTTCCTCACTAAACATGATGCTGATGAAGCCGGAGCAGCGGCTGGAAATTACAAAAATGATCATGGTGCAGGTTTATCCTGCACTGGCTATCTGGTATCAAAAATATCAGAGCCTGGAAAACAGCCTGCCGGAAAGCAAGGATCGGCGAGTAACCCTGACTGTCAGTGTCAAGGTGCTGGAACAACTGGCAGTTTCATACATGCACTATTTCAAGGAACTGTTTACACCGGCATCTCGACGTTTCAGGAAACAGTCCGCTAAATTGACTGCGGTCGGTTTCAGGTTGATGGAAATATTCATGCTTCTGCAGCGCGTACGTGCGCTGCGTTACCAGAAACTCGCGCGCAGTGAATGGCAGAACTGCAACCAGTTGTTTTTCTCGCTGGCCCTGCACAATGCGGTGGATGATGCCTACAAACTGCATGGCAGCGTCGGTATTCGTGCGGAACGTTCGGGCAGGGACAGTCGTAAGGATTTTCTCAATAGCAGCGTGCGCAAGCTCTACCTGTCTATTCAGTTGTTTGGCCTGATGGATGTGAGTACATGGCCAACCCGGATGTTCCACCTGCCAGACGCTTACCTTAATTATCTTGATGGCAGTGGGCTGAAAATGGTGTTCGACGATGGTGAGGAACTCAGGTCAGGGTTTCTCTATACCGATCTGTATCAGGATATGGCCCTGCGCTTTGATCGCCCGGTGAGAAAACATGAGCCGGCAGTACAGGTGGATATTTCCGGTCTCTATAACGCGCTGGTAAAGGATCACGAGGCCATCGCCAAAATGAAATTTATCTCGGATTTTGACGTCTCAAAACTGAGCCGGCCGTTACAACGTATGGATGAGGAAGAACGCGTACCTATCCTCGATATGATGTTGCTGGCTTTGCAGCCACGCAAGCGTCAACAACAGCGACACGCTGTTTTTTCTGATGATGCGTTGAAAGTCTATTTTGGAAAACGTGAAGTCATGCATTTGCTAACGGATTTGAGCCGACATGATTTCACTGAAGTCATGCGTTCCCGACAGTTCGTTGACACCCTGGCGCAACAGTCTGCCGCCTTTGCTGAAGACGATGAACTGCACATGCGCTCGAGCTGGCGGATGGTCAATTTCAGCACCGGCGGTATGCTGCTGCGTACGCGGGAAACGGATTTCGGTAACCCGGTGCAGCTGGGTCAATTGATGACGTTCATTCCTGAAGAGAATATTCGCAAACCTACATTGGGCGTGGTCGTACGTCTGCAACGCTATGATGATGGTTTTGTCGAAGTGGCCCTGCGCTGCCTTTCCAATCATGCCGAAGCCGCCTTTTTGTTCGAGCAGTCCGGAATAGAAACTGAGAAAGGCAAGGCTATTATCGCCTATCAGGATCTGAACGATCACTGGTATTTGATTGTGAATCCGGCCTACGATTTTGTGCCGGGCATGCCGTTCTGGCTGATACGTTCGAAAGGTAGTCGAATTCCGGTGCGGCTGGGTGAAATATGGATGGCGAAAAAGGAGTTTCTGATTTTTGAAATGCGCTCACCGGGGCTTCAGTGATTACTCGTTAATTTTCATCTATAACGATTTGTATTAAACGCGGAGAACGCAGAGGCGCAGAGACGCAAAGAAAAAAGTTAATGAATAACCCCGCAGCAAGCTACGGGGTATTAAGTTGTAGGTTGGGCTGAGTGAGACCAGAATCCTGCGAAGCAGGTTCAGGAAATCCATAATGAAGCCCGAAGGGATTCTATGGGAAACGAAGCCCAACAACCTGGTTCGATATTTTGTTGGGCTTCATTTTATTCTGCCCAACCTACGATTTTCGCTGCAAGCAGCGAGGAATTAAACCCATTAGAGAGCAACAATCAAAATTATACAACCTCTGCGCCTTCGCGCCTCTGCGCCTCTGCGTTAATCATCCATGTTTATGGGTACTCGTTAATAAAGCGCATCGACAGATCGATCGCCTGCACATGCTTGGTGATGGCGCCGGTTGATATATAATCCACCCCGGTCAGGGCAATCGCCCGAATGGTTTCCAGTTCAACGCCACCGGAAGCTTCCAGCGGGGTTTTTCCTGCCGCCAGTTTTACCGCCCTGCGCAGATTTTCGAGATCCATATTGTCCAGCAGAATGCGGGCGACATCGGCATCCAGCGCCTCTTGTAATTCTTCCAGCGTTTCTACTTCCACTTCAATGGCAATACCGGGAGCCTGTTTTTTGGCCTGGGCGACGGCCTGGCTGATTGAACCGGCGGCGATGATGTGATTTTCCTTTAGCATAATCATGTCGAACAGGCCGATGCGATGATTGCAGCCGCCACCGCAGCGCACCGCATATTTCTGCGCCAGTCGCAGGCCGGGCAATGTTTTACGGGTATCGAGTAACTGTGCGCCAGTGCCGGCAATGGCCTCGACAAAACGATGCGTCTGGCTGGCAGTGGCGGACAGGGTTTGTAAAAAATTCAGGGCGCTGCGTTCAGTGCTCAGAAGATGGCGTGCTGAACCATGCAGTGAGCAGAGAACAGTATTGGCGTCTACATGCTGCCCCTCGTTAACCCGCCAGTCGATGTCGATAGTCTCATCCAGCTGATGCATAACCTCATCGAACCAGGGGCGGCCACAGATGACTGCTGCCTCCCGGCAGATAACCTCGGCATACAGGATCCTGTTTTCAGGGATCAGTGCAGCGCTGGGATCGCCGGCAGCAATACCGGCCGGGCCGAGATCTTCGGCCAGCGCCTGCGCGCATTGTGCACGAATGGTTTCAGCAGGTGGTGGGACGGGTAAACAGGGCATAGTTGAAATTTTGTGATTCGGTTAAAGATGGAAATGGAGCATAAATTTTAGACTAATGATGGGTTTCGCTTTGCTCTACCCATCCTGCTAAAGGTGCGTAAAAGAGTAGGATGGGTAGAGCAAAGCGAAACCCATCAACCTTTTCTTTACCTGAGTTTATGGTGACTCTGTAGAGCCAAAGCTGATAATCGTCTTACGCAGTTCGGTTTCCAGGATTTTATCAATCCGGTCGCGCACTCGCTTTTTCGAGATCGCGCGATTCTGTGAAGACTCCTTTATATTCCAGCGTTTGCTGCCCTGCGCCTGCTTGCTGCCCGTCTGGATAAGATTGATTTCCAGTGTCCCGCGTTGCCAGTACCAGCCCTGTGCATCTTTGTTTTCATTGAGAACAAGTTTTGCATCGAGGATATAACCCGCCTTGCCATCACTGACAGGGGTAAAGCCGGCAGCGGAGATCGCGGCTTTGAGTATATCATCCAGACCACCAAGGGGATCGGCGCTGATCCGGGTGCGGATGCTCAGGCGCTTCAGCAGGGCATCGCGATCACTGGCGAGGGTCGCCAGATTGTAGGGGCTGCTGAGTCCGCGACCGGAGTAGTCCACAATTTTCAGTTGTTTGGCATAGATCTCACGCTCAAGCTGTGCCTGTAGAGCGGTATGTGCGAGCCCGATCTTGCGCAGCAGGTTGTCGCTCTGCCGGGCGCGACGAATGGCCTGACCGGTTACATCATCGAGCCGGTCAATGCTGTCGCGCAGGATGTTGCCTGCTTTCATTCTGTCGAGTACGGCAAGCACATGAAACTGATTGCGGGCCTTGTCATGCCAGGTTTCGGCAATTTCGATTCCGGAAACAATCTGATCGGTGCGGGTAGAAATATTCCGGCTGACGCTGGCTTCCAGTTTCAAACTTGTTTTATCGTCGGCTGTCTGTCTGTTAGCGCGGGTACTGTCTTCACTTTGTTCCTGAATTCTGACTTCGAAAATTTTGGCCAGATCAGCGCGTGCGCGATCCCGCGCGACAGCCTGATACTTGTCCTGCCCCTTGCCGCTCAGGTATTTGGCGGGGGGATACTTGCTGCTATTGCCGTAGATCCAGTCAGGCCGACCTGAGCCTTTACTGGCACAGCCTGAAATAATAAATACGCCAAGGAGAAACAAAGAAATACTAATCTTATACATATCCAGTGCCTCGTGCTTATGCATGTCCAGTGCCTTATCTATAATTATCACATAGATAGAGTACTAATGCCTCGTGGTTTCGCTGGTCGATGCCCAGTGAAATGATAAATAATATTTGCGATCTCTGGATAGTACAACTTTTCCGAGAGAACGCTGGAAGATAATATTATTACTGTGATCCAGTAGTTCAATGCGGGCAGAGTAATTTGCAGCCGGGACTCTTAGCCGGGCGATCTGTATTTCCGCAGGCAGAGTCAACCAGCTGCGCGTGTCTGCACGCTCAGTCAGCACCCCGGCGATGTTGACAATGAGTCCGGCCAGGCCATTTTGCTGGCCAGCTTCTTTGGCCATTTTATGTTTGGCAACCGCACGCGCCAGTGCGCGTGCGGTGATGGCCGCCATTTGTGAGTTAAGCGTTTCAACCTCGAGACTACTGATGTCTTCGACTTTCTCGGTTTTAGCGACAAATTCATGATCATTTTTCAGCTGCAGGCGGGCGCCGGCCACAATGGTGTTGCGTTTCTGGTAATAGGGGAGGGAAATGCGAATCAGCTGTCCGGAATCAGGTTCGATAATCTGGATGCTGGTTTCACGCTTTATCGGCGCCAGACCGTTGTTGAAAATAAAGACAAGCTCGGCATCATTATTGTTTTTTGCCTGAATATCAGCAAGGCGCAGGCCAAACTTTTTTTCATATTCCCGGCGTTCATTATCAAGGCCGACTTTGTCAGCCATCCGGATCAGTGCGCGTTCAAGCTGTTTTGGCATGGCAATGCCGTAGAGCGCTGCATGTGTCTGGTAGGCTTCATAGGCTTTGCGACAGGCGATCATGGCATCACTCCATTCACCCAGTTCTTCATAAATGATACCGCTGAGATAACGGGCAAAGGGATCGGTACTGAGTGGACTGTTCGGATCATCCTGCATCAGTGTCCGAAGACGGATATCTACCTGCAGAATTTCAACCCGTGCGTCATCAAGATTGCCCATTTCAAGATAATTCAGGGCGGCGTAGATATGCAACATAACCTGTTCAACAGGTGTGCCGATATAGGTGCGTGTGGCATCATTAATGATAAATGATGAGGTTTGCTCAGATACGCTAATGGCTGAATATTTTTTTATAATGGCCTTGGCCTTTTCGATTTCCTCATTGCTTTGTCTGAATTTGCCCAGCATACGCAGAAGCATGGCTTTGTTGCTGTGATAAAGAAACAGATCTCTGTCACTGTGTGACTGTTTTTCAAGTGCTGCCAGGGCACTGGCTGGATCATTGTTCAGCAGGCTGTGTTCAACAGTATGAAAAGACTGGCTGTAGCTGGCGCAGCCGCAGAGAACAGAAAATATCCCCGCCATGATGGTAGTGCGCACGCTGAGCAGGGGCAGGCCTTCCCTGATGAACATAATGGAGCTGGCGGACTATTTAATAGCGTAGATTGCTGTTTTTGATCAGTTTCTTGATTTTTTTCTGTCCCAGCCAGACCTTGCGGTTGTCGGCAAGGCTGATCAGGGTAAGGTCAACCTGGTAGTAGCGGAGCTGGGTCTTGCCTTCCATGTCAATAATGGTATTGATGCTGCCCTTAAGCATAAAGTCTGCGCCCATTTCCCGTCCCATAGCCTTGCGTGTTGCCTCGCTGGCATTGATATCCTGATCCTTGCGTTCTTCGCGTATCTCCCTGCGTTCATTACTGGAGGCAACAAAATTGACCTGGCCGGAATTGATCATGGCGCGCTCAATATCGGAGATGAAGGTTTTAACATTAATATGCTCATGACTGAGATTGCGGATCTCGCCTACGATTACTGCAGGCGGACTATTGTGTTTGCGGGTATAGTTTCTGTACCAGGGGCGTTCAAGCATGTCCTTGATCATCTCTTCAGAGACCATGCGTGAGTCGGTGTCGTTCCATGCGCCGCTGAGATCGATAGTCTTATCAACATCGACGCGTTTGACCTGGGTGCCGCAGGCGCTAACGAGCAAGCCGATAAAAACGGCAAGGATTGCCAGTTTGAGTTTTCTGCTAGACATATATCTATTCTCCACGGGGCTTATTTTTTAGCGGGCGCAATTCTGTCAAAAATATTTTCGGCATTGCTGTTGATATAGCGCTGCAGATCCTGATTCATATGGCGAGCGGTTTCAATAACCTTTTTCACATATTTCATGTCCAGTTCGGCAATAGAATAAATGGCGCCGGTTTTTTTGTTTTTCCAGCGGCCGATGATTTTTGCCCCCGAGAGGTTCATTTTGGTCAGGTTCTTTATTTCCCTGGAAATGGATTGCTGGGTGACGGTATCCTTGCCGGGTCCCGAGGCTGCGGTGTAATCCCGGCTAATGACATCCATCAGGGAACTGAGGATACGGGCGACTTCGGCGCGGGCGCGGTTGTCGGCGGTGGACTTTTGCAGCGATTCATCGCCCATGGCCGGCGCTTCGCCAACTCCGTGGAACAGGCGGCCTTCATTATTGTTCAGGTACTGAGTGCCTTCATTAACCCAGTCGGGCGCATCGTTGATGCCCAGATCGCTTTCTACCACGGTTTTGCTGGAACAGCCCGCTGTAAGCAGGGCAAGGCTGAGTAACAGGGTGCTGATAAATCGAATAGAGAGTTGCCGTTTCTGCATGAGAGTACTCCTGTTTTGATCGTCAGAGACCAGACTTTCAGAGCTGAGTTATCCCCACAAAATGTTGATCAAAATCAATATGTTAACGCAAAAATTTAACACTCACCGTCATTCCGGCATGGTTTTAGCCGGAATCCAGTTATCATATCTTTTGGATTCCGGCTAAAACCATGCCGGAATGACGAAGGATTTGATTTTAGATATAAATTCGTGGGGATCCCTCAGCTTTCAGAGTCTGTCATTAAACCACACTCAGTCGCGATTTTCCTTCAATTTCGCCTGAACCTGAATCCATGGTTTTGTGACGCTGCGATCCAGGTGTGAAGCTGGAATATTTTGGAAAACAATATCTTGCGTTCTGCATCCAGCCTGAAGTTATAAATTGAGGTTGAAATTAGCGACCTGTTTTCTGACTGTTTTCTGAATATATTAACAGTCTGTAAAGAATAGTGTAATGTCGGATTCATGGGCGTCAACCAGGTTATTAAGTGAAGAATTACGTTGCCAGTATTTTCAGGTCCCTGTACCAGAGTCTGCGGGATTTATATCCAATTATACTGGTGATTGCCTTTTTCCAGGTTGCCGTCCTGCAACAGCCTATTCCTCATCTTCTCCAGATTCTGAGTGGTACTCTGCTGGTGGTGGTGGGGCTGACCCTGTTCGTTCAGGGCCTGCAGATGGGGCTGTTTCCCATTGGTGAGTCTATGGCTTATGCTTTTGCCCGTAAGAGTAGCCTGTTCTGGCTTCTGATGTTCTCCTTTGCACTGGGGTTTGGCACGACCATTGCCGAGCCGGCGCTGATTGCCGTGGCTGATGAGGCCGCCGATGTTGCAGCCGCGGCCGGGATGGTGGCGGATACCTCGGAGGCAAAGGCGTATTATGCGGATGGCCTGCGTTTTACCGTGGCCTTTGCAGTGGGTTTTGCCCTGATTATTGGCGTCCTGCGGATTTTGCGCGGCTGGCCCATTCAGTACCTGATTGTCGGTGGTTATATTGGTATTGTGATTATGACCGGTTTTGCACCTGAAGAAATTATTGGCATTGCCTATGATTCCGGTGGCGTGACCACTTCCACCATGACCGTGCCGCTGGTAACGGCGCTGGGTGTGGGCCTGGCCTCGAGTATCAAGGGTCGTAATCCCATGGTGGACGGCTTTGGCCTGATTGCGTTTGCGTCCTTAACGCCTATGATTTTTGTGATGCTGTACGGGATGATGTTGTGAGCGAATTTTTTCTGCAATTGCTGACGGTAACCAGGGATACCGTATTCGATGTGTTGCCGATAGTGCTGATTATTTTCGGTTTCCAGTTTCTGGTAATTCGTCAGCCTGTGCCACACCTGAAACCGGTGTTGCTTGGTTTCGTCTATGTCCTGCTGGGACTGTCTTTTTTTCTGGTGGGGCTGAAGCAGGCGCTGTTTCCCATTGGTGAGCTAATGGCGAAACAGCTGACTGATCCCGTATTTATTTATGGCAGCCTGGATAATATTCCTGAGATTTTTCGCTGGTCGGATTATAAATGGGTTTATATTTTCGCCGCCAGCATTGGTTTTTCCACCACCATTGCCGAACCTTCGTTGCTGGCGGTGGCGATCAAGGCACACGAGGTGTCGGCTGGTAGTATCAGCGTATGGGGCTTGCGTGTAGCGGTGGCGATTGGTGTGGCTTTTGGCATTGCCCTGGGAACCTACCGTATCGTCAGTGGTACGCCGTTACATTATTACATTATTGTTGGCTATGTGATTGTGATCATGCAGACATTTTTTGCGCCAAAAGTGATCATTGCCCTGGCTTATGATTCCGGTGGGGTGACCACGTCAACGGTAACGGTGCCACTGGTAACGGCGTTGGGCCTGGGGCTGGCGAGTACGGTGCCGGGACGCAGTGCGCTGCTGGATGGCTTCGGCCTGATTGCCTTTGCCAGTCTGTTTCCAATTATTTCGGTAATGGCGTATGCGCAGCTCAGCTACTGGCGCGGGCTGCGAAACAGAAAAAAAAACTGAGGAGAGAGTCATGCATTTCAAACTGATCATAGCCCTGGTAGAGGATGACAAAACCGATGCGGTGATGGAAGCGGCGCGTGAAGCAGGCGCCACCGGAATGACGGTGATTAACCATGCGCGGGGCGAAGGGTTGAAACAGAGTAAAACTTTTTTCGGTCTAACTCTGGAAACTCAGCGCGATATGTTGATGATGCTGGTGGAAGAACATCTCAGTCGTTCTATTCTGGAAAAGATTGCCGATGTCGGTGAGTTCGAGAGCAAGCCGGGCACGGGGATTGCTTTTCAGATCGATGTTGAAGATGCTGTTGGTATAAAGCAGCAGATTGCCAGTTTAAGTGAGGTCGTGGAGGAAGAGATATGATTCAGAGAAAAGTAGTGCGGGTGCGTGACGTGATGAAAACGCGCATCGATATGGTTGATGGCATGACCTCGGTGCGAGATGCTCTTGAAATGATGGAACATATTGAAACCAAGTCGCTGATCGTTGACAAACGGCATGAGAATGATGAGTACGGTATTGTGCTGATTTCAGATATCGCCAAGCAGGTGCTGGCGCGGGATCGTTCGCCGGATCGAGTGAATGTCTATGAGGTGATGGCCAAGCCGGTAATTTATGTCGATCCTGAAATGGACATCCGTTATTGCGCACGCATGTTTGAGCGCTTTGGCCTGTCGCGGGCGCCGGTGATCGAGCAACGCAAGGTTGTGGGTATCGTCAGCTACACCGACATGGTGTTACGCGGGCTGGTGATAAAAAAAGATTATCACCCGGAATAAGCCACCTGTGAAGATTAATACCCATAGCGGACTACTGGATGTGGCGCGCCAGCTGCCGTCACCCAACTGTGATGCGCGCCCGCCTGGTACCGAAATCGATCTGCTGATTATTCACAATATCAGTCTGCCGCCCGGCTGTTTCGGCGGTGACGCTATCGACTGTTTTTTTACCAACACGCTGGATGTGGATGCCGATCCTTTTTACAGGGAAATCTGCGATATGCGGGTCTCGGCGCATCTTCTTCTGCGACGCGATGGCGCTATCGTCCAGTATGTGCCATTTGCGCAACGGGCCTGGCATGCCGGGGTGTCCTGTTATAAAGGGCGGGAAAGCTGCAACGACTACTCCATCGGCATCGAACTGGAAGGCGCCGACGATTTGAACTATGAAGATGTTCAGTATCGGGTTTTACAGCAGCTGATAAAAGTGCTTTGTCAGAGTTATCCCGGGATTCGACAGGATCGAATCGTCGGTCACAGCGATGTTGCCGCAGGTCGCAAAACCGATCCTGGGCCGGCTTTTGACTGGTCAAAAATTCGAGCTTGATATTGTCAAATAAAAACCGGAAACTATCTGCATGAATCTGATCAGCATTCTTATCGCCCTTGCGGTGGAAACCCTGTACAAACCGATCAGCGACTATCGTCGTTATGACTGGTTGCTGGATGGCAGCACCAGGATCTATCACAAGTTATCCTCCCAGGCCTGGCGTGATGGCCCGCTTGGCCTGATTATAATAGTGGCCCTGCCCTGTTTTGGGGTCTGGCTGATTGCCGCGATGCTGGCCGGTGTCGCCGGCCTGTTCAGTTTTCTTTTCGGACTACTGGTGCTTATATATTGTCTGGGGCCGAAGGATCTACTGGATGATGTGAATAAATTTACCGATGCCCTGAAGGCGGATGATCTTGATGCTGCGCGTCATTATGCCGGCGAGATCCTGATGCGGGAAGTCACAGGTGACGCAACTTCATTGGTGGAACAGGTCAAGCAAGGCATCCCGGTGACGGCCAATTCACGAGTACTGGGAATTCTTTTCTGGTTCATGGTCATGGGGCCGGTGGGCGCAGTGCTGTTTCGTTTTACCTGTCTGCTTCGGCATCAGGCCGGCTGGGGTAGCGGTTTTACGACTGTGCTTGAGCGGCTGCATGAAATTATGATCTGGCCCTCCGCCCGTCTGAGCGTGATGGCCTTTGCTTTGACCGGCAGTTTTGTGGATACGGTGAGCAACTGGCAGTCGTCATCAGATTTCTGGCGGCGCAATAGTGAAGAATTGTTGAGCGTAAGCGGTACGGGTGCGGTCAGACACGAACTTGATGAACCGCCGGAAGAAGGACAGCCTGATATTGAAGGTATGCAGAATGTACTGGCGTTAATGAAACGCACCTTGATCGTCTGGCTGGTTATTCTTGCCCTGTTAACTCTGACCGGACGGGTACTGTAGGCTGCTCGCCTCAGGGTGCCGCAGGGTAGAAGGCGAACCTGCAAACAAGATACCCCGCGGCAAGCTGCGGGGTTGTTTATTCATACCTCTTTTCCCTCTATGAACAAGCCACCTGTTACTACCATTGATCTGATTCGCCACGGCGAACCCGTGGGCGGGAAAAAGTATCGGGGACAGATTGATGATCCTCTGAGTGAAAAAGGCTGGGCGCAAATGCGCACAGCAGTTGCCGATCAGCATCCCTGGGAAGCCATCGTCTGTTCTTCTTTGAGTCGCTGCCGGGCCTTTGCCGAAGAGCTGGCTGCACGTCATGGCCTGCCGCTCAGGGATGAGTCACGCTTTATGGAAATTGGTTTTGGTGAGTGGGAAGGACGCACCGCGACAGAACTGCTGGAGGATGATCCTCAGGCCCTGTATCGTTTCTGGTCGGATCCACTGAATAATACACCGCCGGGGGCCGAGACCCTGGCCGATTTTGAAACGCGCGTGATCAACGGCTGGAATGATGTGTTAAAAAACTATCCTGGTCAGCACGTGCTGCTGGTCGGACATGCCGGAATGATTCGCATGATTGTTCGGCATGTACTTGATATGCCACTGGAGCGCATGTTTCGATTGCAGGTGGCGCTGGCGGGTGTTAGTCGAATTCAGGTGGAGGGTGAGGGTGAAACAGCATTGCCGCAGCTGGTTTTTCACAGCGGCCATCTGTAGATCTTTACGCGGATGTACACAGTGTTGTAATTCATAATATTCTTATGTTATTCATAACCTTAATGACCTGTAGTTTTAGTGGTTTTTGTGTTTTCTTTTTGCTATAAATACTTTATAACTAATGATGTTTTGAATGATTAACAATAATAATTGATATCACGGTTTTTTTTAAGCTTTAGCATAAGGAGGGGGAAAATGTCACATAAAATCGCCAATGCCTGTGTGTTCTGCGGGGCTGCTGCCATTTCACTGATTACTATTGCTGTAATTGCAATCATGATCTGGACCCAGCTGGTATAAAAATAATTACCTGATTTATAGATAGCCACCTGCCGTCAGGTGGTTTTTTTTGTCTGTACTTTTTTCCGGATAAAAAACAGCCCGCTCAAGCAGGGCTATTTAAGTTTCTACCCGTATCATTTGCATTGATAATCGGCAGAATGCATTCCTTGTCGGTGACAGGATTTTGCTTTCTTAATCTCTTAGGGTTTAATTCCCCGCTGCTTGCAGTGAAACGGTAGGTTGGGCTGAATAAAATGAAGCCCAACAGAATATCGAATGAAGCTCTGTTGGGCGACCGAAGGAAGTGCCTGTGGTGCTCCGTTTCCCATAGAATCCCTTCGGGCTTCATTATGGATTTCCTGAACCTGCTTCGCAGGATTCTGGTCTCACTCAGCCCAACCTACAATTAATACCCCGCCCGCTTGCGGCGGGGTAGTTTATTTATGGAAGAATGTACTTATAGCCCTGATGTTCAAAATCAAGAACGGCAACCGCACCGGATGGCACCATCTTTACACCGGGCAGCAGGTCACTGGTTATCCAGCCATTGCCACGCATGGTGTTCTGGCACATATAGACGCTAACTCCCCGTTCAATCAATGACCGGGTTAAAGCCGCAGTGGGGTTTCCCGTGCTGACGCCATAACTCCGATTATAGGCTTCATCTGTGAGTAACCAGCGGCCACCGCCGGAATAACCAACGGCAATAATCTCGAAGTCTTTATTGATTTTCATGCCATAGAGTTTTTCATAATTGTTGACACTGTTGCGGGTTACATGCACCTGCTGGGAAAGTTTCTTTCGCTTGTTGATGCCGGCTGAATTCCATGCAAATACATCCTTAACTTCAGAGCGTTCCTGGGTGCAGGTCGTCAGCAAACCGGTGCCGTGGCCAAACTGCTTATTCATATTCTCGATCACCTGCGAGGGACAGGGACGAGGCGCATCATTGTCATCTTCTGATGACGCCTGGGCAACTGTTACGAGACCGCCGGCAACCAGTAATAAAATATATTTATTGAGTTTCATAGTTGTTCATCCTTAAGTTATGAGTTCAAAAAGTTGGGCTTCGCTGTGGTTCAGCTCAGCTGCATTTGTTGCTTGTTTAAAATATTTTTTACCGCAGAGGACGCAAAGAGCGCAAAGCGTTTTTCTGCAGGCAGCATGTGCAATAAAAAAACATAAGCTTTTCTTTGCGAACCTCTGCGTCCTCTGCGGTTATTTTTTATTTTCGTTCCAACAACTGGTTAATAAGGCGCCAGATCTTCACGCGCCCCAAACATGGACTGGATCATGGGGAAGCCAAGCACCGGCCGCAGATCCGGCATGGGACGCAGCAAGGTGATCCGATTCTGCACTGGATTGGCGTCACTGGTCTGCAAATAGCGGGCAACGGCGTTGACAACCGTCATCCCGGAACCATCGGCTTCTTTCATCTGGATGACATTCTTTGCCGGAACCTTGTTGATGCGGTTTGGCTCTGAGTCATAGTTGTAACCGGCCAGAGTATAGGTTTTGTTTAGATCAAGCGGTTCCCAGCTGCCGCTCGCGCGATCGTAGATTTCAATATTGGTCGCACGATTGCCCAGGCTCTGGTAAGGATCGAGATCGTAACGCAGGCCGCTCCAGCCAAACAGCCAGCCGCCGCCCCATTTGCTTACATCCGGGTTAAGTGAACCATCAGCCGGCTTTTCGATGGTGCCCTTGATCTGTTTGCCGGTTACTTTGCCATAAGCCAGATAGGGACCAATCGGCACAAAGTGATAAATCTCACCGAGTGTAATGGGGCCGGCGGCAACCGTAGTACCGTAACGGAAGCCGCGTATCACACCAAGATCCGCGCCGGTAATTTCACGAAAAACATCAGCAAGAAAATCATGTGAGGTGCCCTCTACTACCCCGGGCATATTTTCATGGGCAAAGTTGGAGCGATGCAGATCAACCGATGCGGTGCCAATAACTGTATCCAGTGGGCGATCCAGTGTGGTGCCGTTGACTGGATTGACGTGGGGAACAAAGCTATCACCATAAAAAGGTTTCTGGATTTTTTTAATCAGGCGTGCAATTTTATGATTTTCCTCAATCCGCGTATCGATCGGATGTTGCGTCCATTCGATATCGACCAGCTTGCCGTTTTTGAATTCCAGCTCCATTTCGCCAATGTTGGAGCCGTCCATGCCTTCCGCCACCAGCACGGTGCCATTGCTGTTACGCACCATCTTTGGGGTTTCTTCGTGCATGTCAGAAGAAAAGACAATATCAACGCCGGGCACCGCTTCGGTCAGCCGGTAGTTGTTGGCCAGATTCAGCTCCGAAATCATAACCACCAGATCGACTTTGTGCACTTCACGCATCAGTGGCACCAGTTCAGCAATTTCTTCATCACCCTTGGTGAAGCCAAAGCCCTGAACGACATCAGAGCCGATGACTTTTGGGCCACGTTCAGAAGTGAAGCCGATGACGCCGATTTTGATTCCGGCAATTTCCCTGATCCAGTAGGAAGGCAAAACGCGCTGGCCTAACCTGTCTTCATAAGGTGCACCGGTATAGTAAAGGTTGGAACCAATCGCGTTCCAGTTGGTAACCGGATGATCGCCGGTAAACAGTTCATGGAAACGTTCGGTGCCATAGACAAACTCCCAGTTGCCGGGAGCAAAAACGTCAATGCCAAATTCATTAATTGGGTCAATCAGCGCCTGGCCGCGGGTGTAGAGGGCTTCGGCTGATCCATGAATGGTGTCACCTGTCATGATGGTAAGACTGTGTTCCGCATGTTTGCGGATATTTTTTACTTTGGTGTAGATACGCGCCAGACCGCCTTCAGGGCGGCCATTGCTGTCACTGCGGACATTGACGCGCGAATCCATGTGACCATGGATGTCCCCAATGTGAATCAGGGTGATTTCAACTTCCTCCTCTTCATCGTTACTCTCTTTTTCACTGGCCGTGACAGGGTTGGTTAGTAACAGGGCCAGAGCACTGCTTAATAGAAAAAAGAAAAATAGTTTCCTTTCATTTTTTATTTTCATTGCAGGTATCCTTAAAAAGGTTATTGGTTAAATATCAGGCAGGACATCCAGGCTGCCTGTATCGATCAGCATCAGTCGATGCACAGGTAAGGACACGGGCTGAGAGGATTTATTCCATGCAAAACAACGCTGATTATTTTCGTTCATTCCACGGTTGTCGAAGGGTACAATGTGTAAGGTTATTCTGTTCGCAAATTAATCAACATCGTTTGCGAACAATGCAAACCAACGACTTCATGACGGGAAAATAATCTGTAATGGATAGAAATATTTTTATTGTGCTGGTATCCATGTTTCTGTTTTTTGGTATGCAGGATTTAAATGCAGAAGTCATTACGGTGCGTGATGATGCTGGTCGAATCGTCAGCCTGGATAAACCCGCTCAGCGTATCGTTACCCTCGCGCCGCATGCCGTTGAAATGCTGTTTGCGGCCGGTGCGGGTGATCGCATTGTCGGTACAGTTTCTTATAGTGATTATCCCGCACAGGCAAAAACCATTCCCCGGGTTGGCAGTTATAACGCGCTGGATGTGGAACGCATCCTGGCCCTGCAGCCGGATCTGGTTTTTGCCTGGGACAGCGGAAATAAAAAAGATCAGATTGAAAAATTAATCCAGCTGGGTCTGACGGTCTTTATCAATGAACCGCATTCAATTGAGGATGTCGCCAGCAGTATCGAGCGTATCGGCAGGCTGACGGCGAGTGAGACGATTGCCGGCCGCTTCAATGCGGGGTTCCTTAAACGCTATCGGCAGTTACAGAAGACTTATCAGAACAGAAGCAAAGTCAGAATGTTCTATCAGGTCTGGTATGATCCGCTGATAACGATAAACGGTCAGCATTTGATTTCAGCGGTCATGCGTTTATGCGGTGCGGAAAATGTTTTTAATGATATGTCAGCGTTATCGGCCAGTGTCAGTGTCGAGGCGGTGATTGCCGCGCAACCCGAAATCATTATTGCCGGCGGAGTGGCGGATGAGCAGGCGCACCTGCTGGAAAACTGGCGGCGCTGGAAAACCCTGCCGGCAGTCAGGAACGCACAGCTTTATTTTATCGAACCGGGATTACTGCACCGGCACGGCCCGCGCATACTCGATGGAGCCGAGATCATGTGCCGCTATGTGGAGCAGGCGCGGGCGGCGAGGGTGGTTGAAGAGGGTGGGAAATAACGCAGAGGACGCAAAGGCGCAGAGACGCGGAGATTTTATAGTAAGGTTTCCCATATTATTCGAGTAACCAGATCATTCTGGCAAAAGATAGAATCCAGCAATATTCAATTACACTGGACTCCGGCCTCCGCCGGAGTGACGAGGAACAACAAAGTAGACACTTTCAAATTATACGCAGCAGGGTGTATATATATAGTTCACCACAAAAAAATAATCTCCGCGTCTCTGCGTCCTCTGCGTTTAAATCCCGGCCCATGAATAAGATCATATTTCAGATTCTACTTCATTTTTATGGATATCCCGCAGCCGTGGCACGGCCAGTCCGGCTTCGTCCGCCTGCTGAATAGCGCGATTCAGGCGCACGGGCGCTGAGCGTCCCAGGCATTTGTGTTTGGGGTCACCATTGATAGCGTCGAGCATACCATCGATCAGCTTTTCGCGATCAAACCGGTGACCGGTTAAGGATTCCTGTATATCGATAACATCATTTGCCACTTCTCTGGCAAGATCCGGATAGTCCTGCCACATCTCTTTCACGGTTTCCGCCCTGAAGCGGTTGATGACCAGACCGGTGATATTAGTGGTGAGAATATAGACATTTTTTCGCACCAGTTCGAATTCCAGCTCATTTTCTGAAGCCAGTTCCCAGGCGGGGATGTCCAGCGTTGCCAGGGCGTCAATAAGAAGGGATGCGCGGGGGCCATACGCCGGGGAGGGCACCAGCACTTTGTAGTCCATGCTTTTTTTTTTCTCGAACCAGACGGAAATTACCGTAGGCGGTGCTGGCAGATTCAGGACCTGCCAGTCTCGTGGCAGCAACTCATTTTGCAATAGCGCCAGTCGTGGCAGCCAACGAGCCGGAATTTTATTCAGAAGCGGATGCAGATCGTTTTCGCCCACGCCAGCCAGCACCAGTGAGGGGTCGGGAATCGTTTCCGCCAGCGCCTGCATGTCTGTTTTGCGATTGACAGGGTAAACCGGGTAACCATGGCGAAGCAGGGCGCGGCTGAAAACACTGGCCATTTCACCGATGCCGATGACAATTACAGGATTTTGCATTGGAGTTCCTTACTGAGATGGTGTGCCTTGATACTCGCCAAAAACAACATTTTAACCACAGAGGACACGGAGGAATTAATAATAAACTCCATGACTGGTATGGTGTATCGATTATTCAGGTTCATATATTCAGTTAGCAGCAGCAAATTTACCCTGATTAGCAATCAAAAAAACCTCTGTGTACCCCGTGTCCTCTGTGGTTAATGTTCTTTCAGTATCGCGACTTTAGCCAAAAATTTTGTTGATGAGCCAAATAGAGAAAAAAGAGGCTTAGTTGATCTGGATCATATTATTATTTTTTACTTTCTGCCGTGAATTTAATGACGATTATTTGTGCAAAATAATTCGTTTTACCGACCTTGTTTGTGAAATATTTTGATGAGCTGGCACGGAGCTGGTCTGAGCATATAAAATTCGTATTTCAATTAAAAGTTATATTAGCATACCCTAATATTGAAAATCTGTAAGTCTTTATAAATTATACGCTTAGCCTTATGGTAAGACAGAGTCTAATTTTATTTACCCGAAGTTATTAAGCTTATACATACCCGGATAAAAAGACACAATTACCACTGGCTGAAAAAGAGCGTAGGATTCGGACTACTTTAAACTAGCCTTTGGGGAGTTGTATATGTCTTCTGGGATGATGTTTGCACTAGGTGCATCAATCTTTGCCATCCTTTATGGTGTTGTGTCCATTTCTAACATTATGTCGCTGCCTATGGGCAATGATGATATGAAACGTATTGCGTTAGCAGTGCAGGATGGCGCATCAGCATATTTAAAACGTCAGTATCAGACGATCGCAGTTGTGGGTGTGATTCTGACCATTGCCATTTTTGCGGCGCTGGGACTTCATTCTGCGATTGGGTTTATTATTGGTGCGGTGTTCTCCGGTTTAACCGGTTTTATTGGTATGAACGTTTCGGTACGTTCTAATTCAAGAACCGCTGAAGCCGCTAAAAACGGTATCAATGCCGCCTTCCAGGTTGCTTTCCGCGGTGGCGCTATTACCGGTATGTTGGTCGTCGGCCTGGCGCTGTTAGGTGTTGCCGGATATTACGCCATTCTTACTGACGTGATGGGTGTTGAGACTAAAGATGCGTTGCATGCCCTGGTTGCGCTGGCTTTTGGTGGCTCGCTGATTTCAATTTTCGCGCGTCTTGGCGGTGGTATCTTCACCAAGGGTGCGGATGTGGGTGCAGATATTGTTGGTAAGGTGGAAGCGGGTATTCCAGAAGATGATCCACGTAACCCGGCGGTGATTGCAGATAACGTCGGTGATAATGTCGGTGATTGCGCGGGCATGGCGGCGGATTTGTTTGAAACCTATGCGGTAACGATTGTTGCAACCATGCTGCTTGGTGGCCTGCTTATCAGTGGTGATAGTGGTGATGCTGTTTTATATCCCCTGGTACTGGGTGGTGCGTCCATTGTTGCGTCGATTGTTGGCACCTTCTTCGTGAAAGTAAACGATGGTGGCAAAATCATGAATGCCCTGTATCGCGGCGTGATCGTTTCGGGTCTGCTGGCAGCGGTAGCGTTTTACTTCATTACGGCTGAAATGATGGGTGACATCAGTATCGCTTTGGATAATGGTGCTACAGCCGGTGCGATGGAACTGTTCTACTCTACGCTAATCGGTCTGGCTCTCACGGCGGCGATGGTAGTCATTACCGAATACTACACCGCAACGGAATACAGCCCGGTTCGTAAAATTGCCAAGGCTTCATTGACAGGTGATGGCACTAACGTGATTGCGGGTCTGGGTGTTTCCATGAAATCCACCGCAGCACCGGTGCTGGCTGTGTGTGCGTCCATCTGGGGCGCCTATGAGCTGGCCGGTCTGTACGGTATTGCAATTGCGGCAACGTCTATGTTGTCTATGACAGGCATGATTGTGGCGCTGGATGCCTATGGCCCGATTACCGATAATGCGGGTGGTATTGCGGAAATGGCGGAATTGCCTGAAGAGATCCGTAACATTACCGATCCACTGGATGCGGTGGGTAACACGACCAAAGCCGTCACCAAAGGTTATGCGATTGGTTCGGCCGGTCTTGCCGCACTGGTTCTGTTTGCCGACTATACCCACACCCTGGGTGCCCACGGTATTGATGCTGTCTCTTTCGACCTTTCTAACCACATGGTCATCATCGGCCTGTTCATCGGTGGGCTGGTGCCTTATCTCTTTGGCGCGATGTCCATGGAAGCGGTAGGCCGTGCAGCCGGTGGTATCGTCAATGAAGTCCGTCGCCAGTTTAAGGAAATGCCGGGCATTATGGATCGTACCCAGAAGCCGGATTACTCCAAAGCGGTAGACATGCTGACCAAAGCGGCGATTAGGGAAATGATGATTCCTTCACTGTTGCCGATTGGCGTACCGATTGCGGTTGGTCTGTTGCTTGGCGCTGAAGCGCTGGGTGGTCTGTTGATTGGCACCATTATCACCGGTATTTTTGTTGCCATATCCATGACCACCGGTGGTGGCGCCTGGGATAATGCCAAGAAGTATATCGAAGATGGTAACTTTGGCGGCAAGGGTTCCGATGCGCATAAAGCCGCGGTAACCGGTGATACAGTTGGCGATCCCTACAAGGATACGGCCGGTCCGGCTATTAACCCACTGATCAAGATTATGAATATCGTAGCCTTGATGATTGTGCCTATTATTTAAATAAAGGTACGCGTGACGAGGGGCGAGTGACGAGGAAGATCCTTGTTACTTGCCCCTTTTTTTGGGGGGGCTAGTGGCTAAATAGCTGTTCCAAATACCAGTACACTTTAGGTATTACCGTTCGTCCTGAGCCTGTCGAAGGACAAGCAGATTAGGCACTCTATTCACAGTATTTCCACGTTCATGGTTCGACAAGCTCACCACGAACGTAGAAATTCACAAGTGATCTGGTATTTGGAACAGTTATTTAGTGGCGAGTAGCTGGTGGCTAGTAAAAGCGTGAAACAGGCTCATACTTTGCTCGTCCCTCGTC
>Ga0316207_10001175_pt1 | contig 34092 bp, 27 predicted proteins | sample 6weekpyrite_MG_FD_204943 | JGI IMG/M metagenome (GOLD analysis project Ga0316207, IMG submission 204943) | Microbial mat bacterial communities from mineral coupon in-situ incubated in ocean water Damariscotta River, Maine, United States -... | ecosystem: Environmental > Aquatic > Marine >... | reverse complement strand
TGAAGCATTGTTACTGCAATCAAAAGCCTATAAAAAATTACGACTGGATGATTTGGCCAAGGATAGTCAGCGGGTATATGACATGAATTTCAACTCAAAAAAATAATAACACTTAAAAAAACTCTAATATATTAAAGTCATTTAGATATATTCTAGCCTGTAATTAAACGAGGGATATTATGTGGGATTTATTTACAACCATTCGAAATCGTCATTCAATTCGTAAATATCAATCAGATATGCCCGTGGAACCAGAAAAATTACACGCAATCTTAGAAATGTCTTGCGCAGCTCCTTCTGCCGGTGACTTGCAAGCCTATAAAATAATTGTCGTCACAAATCAAGATAAGCGAAATAAACTCTCCGATGCCGCCAATAACCAAACTTTCATTTCTGAAGCGCCCGTTTGTCTAGTATTTTGTAGCGATGAAAATAAATCCATGAAAGAATTTGGCGAAAAGGGGAAAAATTTATATGCCCTGCAAGATGCAACAATTGCAGCAGCTTATGCACAACTTGCTATTGTCGCTGCAGGTCTAGCATCTACTTGGGTCGGTTTTTTTGATGATCAAAAAATGAAAGACATTTTAACAATAGAAAACGGCTTGAAACCAGTAGCTATGTTAAGTTTGGGTTATCCTGCCGAGATACCTGAAACCAGCACTCGGCAAAACATGGATAAGATGGTAATTAGTGTAGATTAAATTGCGTCGCTATCTGTCTCGCCTGTTCTAATACGAATAATCGTATCAACTGAAGTTACAAATATTTTACCATCGCCAATTTTTCCTGTTCTGGCAGAGTTTGTGATGGCCTCAATGCAACTTTCTACACGATCTTGATCAATCACAACTTCGATTTTAATTTTTGGCAAAAAATCTACAACATATTCAGCACCACGATAAAGCTCTGTATGACCTTTTTGCCGACCAAAACCTCGAACTTCGGTCGCTGTCATACCAGTTACACCAATCTCTGACAATGCTTCACGTACATCATCCAATTTAAAAGGTTTTATGATTGCTTCAATTTTCTTCACACTAATTTCCTTGTAGCCTCAAATTTTGCCTTACTTTAACACAAATCTATCTATTGGTAACTAGGCGGCTTTTTATTCTCAAATAGTCGAATAAGGTCATTTTTACTCAATTATCTACAAATCCAGATGTTATCGGGTATCTACGATCACGGCCAAAAGCCCTGGGAGTAATTCTCACTCCTGGAGGCGCCTGACTTCGTTTATATTCATTTAAGTCCACCATTCTTGCTACTTTTTTCACCAAAGCATCATCAAAACCTTTATCAACAATCGCTTCAATGGATAAATCTTGTTCAATATAATATTCAAGAATCTGATCCAAAATATCATAAGGCGGCAAACTATCCTGGTCTTCTTGGTCTTCCCTGAGCTCCGCAGAAGGTGGACGAATAATAATTCTTTCTGGAATAACTTCAATATCTCGATTGCAATAGCGAGACACTTCGAAAACGCGAGTTTTTGGCACATCCTTCAACACATCAAAGCCACCAGCCATATCACCATATAAGGTGGAATAACCTACAGCCATTTCACTTTTATTACCTGTCGTTAATACCATTTTTCCCTTTTTATTAGAAATTGCCATTAACAAAATCGCACGTATTCTGGCTTGTATGTTTTCTTCCGTTGCATCTACAGGTTTACCTTCAAATTCATCAGATAAAAGTGATAAAAATAATTCGAATGCCGATTCAATCGCGATAATTTTATAGTCCACGTTTAAACGCTCAGCTAGAATTTTTGCATCTTCCAAGCTCATATCCGACGTGTAACGTGTGGGTAACATTACTGCCTCAACATTCTCTGCACCCAAAGCTTCTACAGCAACCACTAAAGTTAACGCAGAATCAATTCCACCTGAAAGACCTATAATTACACCACCAAAACCATTTTTCTGAACGTAATCTCGCACTCCCAAAACCAAGGCTTTATAAACTGCCTCATTGACATCAGGATGTGGTTTAACGTCTCCAGGTTTCACTTCAATTGTATTTACATCAACTTCTACAATTTCAATAGCTTCTTCAAAGGCTGCTAATCTAGATGTAATTTCCTGTTTTTCATTGATAACAAATGAAGCACCATCAAATACCAGCTCATCCTGCCCACCCACTAAATTTGCATATATTAAGGGCACCGAAGTTTCTTTCACCCGCTCAGCCACCACATTTTCGCGTTGTTCCATTTTTCCTAAATGAAATGGCGAAGCGTTAATATTTATTAATAGTTGGGCTCCATCCTCTACCGCAGCTCTAGCAGGCTCCGGCTGCCAAATATCTTCACAAATTGTTAATCCAATTGAGAGGCCCTTCGATTGAAATACAGTACTGGCATTTCCACTGCTAAAATAGCGTTTTTCATCAAATATACTGTAATTAGGTAACACCCACTTATCATAAATCTTATGCACTTTACCCTGGCGAATGACGATAGCAGAGTTATAACGCTTACCTTTAACCAAGCGGGGTAAGCCTAGAATTACATCAAATTGATCAACCTCACAACAGATCGCTAATAAAGCTTCGTCAAGCTGCCGATACAAACCTGGGCGCAGCAAAATATCTTCTGGAGGGTAGCCTGTAATAGTTAACTCTGGAAACACTAATAAGTCAATGTTATCAGGCTCTATATTATTGATTATGTTAATTATTTTTTGTGTATTAGCATTAATATTACCCACAGAGAAATCTTGCTGGGCAATACCAATACATAATTTGTCAGGACTACGATTCATTAAATATCCGAATTAAAGCAGGTTACGAAAGTCTGATATGATAACGAAATTCAAGGATTCTAGCGAGATAGGGAAATAAAGAAATTCCCTCCAAAAAATCACAACATAATTGCCATCCATGAAACCAAAAAATCTTAAATTTAACAAATCATTCATTTTTACAATAATCCTCGCTTTATTGTTGCTGCCCACTGTAATTCAGGCTGATGATTTTAGAGAAGGAAAAAATGCCGCAAAAGCTGGTGATTTTCAAACAGCTATACGCCTTTGGATACCTATGGCCAATAACGGCCATAAAAAAGCCCAATATTACCTGGGCCGCTTGTACCGAAATGGTAGTGGCGTAAAAAAAGACTTAAAAAAAGCCTTTGAACTTTTTCTAGCTTCAGCTAAACAAGGTTACTCTCGTGCACAATATAATGTTGGCTTTATGTACCAAAACGGAAAAGGTACCGAAAAAAATGAATTTGAGGCCATGTCTTGGTATCGAAAATCCGCTGAACAAGGGTATGAAATTGCTAAGACAAAAATTAAAAACCTGGAATCTAACAGTTCAGGCATAGCTAAACGCGAATCAAAAATACCCAAATATCGAATAAATAATAATGACGCACTACGATTTGCCGCGCGTAGTGGAAATTTATCGGCAGCTCGAAAACTGATAGCCAGTAACGCTAATGTTAATAGCGGAGATAAATATAACAATACCGCCTTAATGGAAGCTGCTGGTAAAGGACATATTGATGTTCTACTCGTATTATTGCGCAACAATGCGAAACCAAATCAAACCAACTCTGCAAAAGAAACTGCTTTGCATATAGCAGCTCGTAACAACCAAAAGATTGTAATAAAAATGCTTCTAAAACGTGGCGCAGATGTTAATGCTCGTAATAAAAATCTTGATTCTGCATTACACATCGCGATACATCAGGGTCATATTGACGTTGTTCGAGAATTATTAAAAAATAAAGCAGATATCAATATTCGAGAAGAACTTGATCGCACACCGCTTATCCTCGCTGTTGCAAAAGGAAATACAGCTATTGTTGATACCTTAATCAAAGCTGGTACTAAGCCCAGCGCTGTAGATAATTATGGCTTTACAGCACTACACATTGCAGCAAGAACAGGTAGAACCGCCATTGTTAAAAAATTACTTGCAGGTGGTGCAAAGCCAAATAATCGACACCTTGAAACAGGTGACACTCCATTAATCATCGCAGCTAAATATAATCGCACTAATGTTGCACGTGTACTATTAGAAAATCGAGCCAACCCAAATATGGTAAATAAAAATGGTAATAGTGCATTGGCAATAGCAACAATTAATGCCTTTGGAAGTTTTGCTAAAACTTTAATTGAGCTCAATGCAAAATCTAATATTAGCAATCACATTGGCATTACACCACTCATGATCGCAGCCGCAAATGATCAAAAATCTATTTCTAGAGTATTACTGGAAGCGGGTGCAGATGTTAATGCGACAACACATGAAGGATGGACTGCTTTAATGTATGCCGCTGATCGTCGCAATACTCACATAGCAAATTTGCTGATTCGCCATAATTCAAATACGAAAATGATAAACAAAGAAGGTTGGAATGCATTAATGTTAGCAGCCCAATCAGGAAGCCAGCTAATTATTAAAGAGCTTTTAAAAACGGGTGTATCTATAAATCAAACCAATCGACAAGGCGAGACGGCTCTATTTATTGCGAGCAAAAATAAACATAAAAATATTGTTAAGTTTTTATTAAAAAAAGGAGCAAAGAATATCGATTTCCCGATACCCAAAGGTGAAACCAAACTATAAATTAGACGGCTCTACTGAAAATTGCTCATTTTGAATCTTTTTCAACATTTCTGATAATGGAAACGGCTCGCTCACTACATATCCTTGAACATAATCAAGGTTTATAGATTTTACATTTGATAATATCGCCTCTGTCTCCACAAATTCAGCGATCGCTTCGATGTTCATAGTATGACAAATATTACTAATCGCTTCGACAATTGCCATTGCCACTGGATCATCTGCCATATTTCGAATAAATGAACCATCAATTTTAATATAATCAACGGGCAATTGTTTGAGATAGGAAAATGAACTCAGTCCGGTACCAAAATCATCCAATGCAAAATGACACCCCATTCCCTGCAATACTGAAATTAATTTAGCTGCTTGTTTAAAATTTACAATGGTCGCCGTTTCAGTAATTTCAAAACATAAACATGCGGGATTCAATCGAGTTTCTAATAATAGATCCTTCACAAATGTTAAAAAGCTAACATCAGATATTGTCTGCCCAGAGATATTGATAAAACAACGAACTGAGTTCATTTGACAGACTTTATATTCCTGCAAACATTCAACCGTTTTTTTAACTACCCATTTATCCACAGCTGGCATTTGACTATAACGCTCTGCGGCAGGAATAAATGCCATCGGCATGACAAGGTTGTTCTGTTGGTCACGCATCCTTACTAAAACTTCTAAATAATTCGTATTTTCTTTTTGTGTTTTTAATGAAAGTATTGGCTGACAAGCTAATTCAAATGTATCATTACCTAATGCATACTTAAGCTCTTGCGCCCATTGCACTTCATTACGGCGTCGACGAATAATATTATCATCTTCAGTAAAAACATGAATGCGATTTCTACCACCATGCTTTGCTGCATAACAAGCAGCATCGGCAGCAGCTAACACTTCGATCACTGATTTATATTTATCAGCAACCAATAATACGCCTATGCTAACACTGATATCAAAAATTCTTTCTTGCCAAACAAAACGAAATTGATCTAATGAGTTACGAATTCGTTCTGCAATATACTTCGCTTGATCCAAGTTACAATCTTTTAACAGGACAGCAAATTCATCCCCGCCAATTCGAGCAATTTTTTCACCATTTTTGGTAATACCTACCATCTCATCAGCAACTTGCTTCAACAATTCGTCACCAGCAATATGCCCACAAGAATCATTTACCAATTTAAACTGATCCAGATCGAGATATAATAAAGTGCACACAAAAGATGCAGACTGCACTTTTTCTAGCGTTTCCTCTAATTGGGCTTCAAACTCACCGCGATTCAATAATCCGGTTAATGCATCATGAGAAGCTTGATAGACTATTTTATTTTCCAGCTTTGCAGACTTTGACTTATCCCTTAGGATCATAATAGAACCTAAGATTTTCTCTTGTTTATCGAGTAGTGGACGCAACTCAATATCAAGCTGATAAGTTTTTCCGTTACAACACTTCAACAAACCTGTGCTTTTTACACCATGCTGTTCTGACTCTTTATGCCAATTAGGTAACAAATGCAACCCATCGTCCGAATCAAAAGATATAATATCTTCAGGTTTTTCTCCCATCAGCTCATCACTCTCAACCTCAAAAAGCTGGCTCGCTTGTCGATTAAGGTAGGAAATTTTTCCTTTGCTATCCAGAATAAAAACAATGTCATTAACAACATCAAGTGCCAAAAGTAATTGTTTCAAATATAACTCATCAGTTTTTAATACAATTTGTGGCTGTTGAATTAATGATGGTGAACTAGCGTGTTTACTATTTGATTGGCGCCTCACTAATAAATAGACAAAAAAGCCAAGCAAGAAAAACATTCCAACAATCACAACATTTTGAATCCTGGAGCTTAGCCCTTTAACATCTTGCAGCTCAAATGGACCTATTTTTAATTGTTGCATCAATGTAAATATTGGTTTGTAATCCATAGGCACTGTCCAACCAGAAATATTTGCACTAACTGCAGCACGCTGCTCAGCATTCATGGCCAGTAATGCGCTAACGACTGTTTCTGAAAGTTTCTTTGGGGTATGACTCAATTTAGCAATTGGCCATTCTGGGTACAAATTCGTGCTATGTATAAATGGATAACCTTGAGTAGTTCGAGCGGCAACAACTTTATAATCAAGTAGCGATATCAAACCTTTATCTACTAGCTCATAAAAAGTTCTAGCTCTCACCGTGCCGGCATCAACTAGCCCATCTCGAACAGCATAAATAATATTGGACTGCGGAAATCCCATAAAATCTATTTGCGCAGGCTGTACGTTTTCACGATCAAATTCCAACGCAGCCATCTGCCAACCACCCAAAGCCGACTCACTTACCGCCGCAATTTTTTTATTATTTAGATCGCTTAATTCCTGGATATCGAGTCGATCCATTTTAGTAATAATTATTGCACCATATCGCGTATAGTCATTGCCTTGGTAATGTCGCTTGATAGTTGCAATTCTACTTATACCATATTCCATTTCCATACTGACGAAATGAGTAGCTTGTGTAATCGCAAAATCAATTTCTTTATTGACTACTGCTTTATTCATTTGCGGAATATCATAGGGAGTCACAACAAATGTATGTGGTGCAAGCGCTTTATTTAAATACTCACCGGTATCCACCCAAGTTTGCATAGCTTGAGATTCACCACGATAAGCTAGAACACCAATTCGATATTCATCGGCAAGAATTATTGATGTAAAAAATGAGGAGTAACATGCAACAAACAAACAACACAAATCACGCGAGTAGAACTTTTTAGCTTGAAATCGGCCAAAAGTAAATTTAACAAGATAAGGAAAAATATTTTTTTGAAACAAGCCTACACCCTATTAAATGTTAAAACATTTATCGAAAATCATTAGGGTATATAGTAATACTTTAATGCTAGAGACCCTCTAAAATGTCAGGCTATTTTCAGAGAACTTCTATAAATATATAATATATATCGACGTCGACATTACCTTGATTTGTTCATGGATAATCGCAAGCCATACACTAAAGAAAAATCTAGATTAACCCTCATGAATCAATTTCGCTCAATTATCATTGTATAAGAATACATCGTCAGATGCTATATGGCTTTTTTATTGTTTTGTAATACATCTTCCATTTTATCGCAAATAAAACCCCTTTTTACAAGTTATTTATAGTGCTCGTCACTTTCTAACATTAATTAAGAATTAAAGAGGCAATGGAGAAGTTGGATTAAACCAAGTGGTTGTTGAATGACAACTGTCACAAGCGTTGTTCACACCTACGGCTTGATGACTTAAAGGGGCGGGGGCGTGACAGGATTCACATAGACCAATAACCTCGTTATGATCCACAGCAAAAGCCACCCATGATGTTGTGATATGACAGGCATCGCAAACATCTGTTGTAAGTATATGAGCAGCATGTTTTCCGGTTGCGATTTGTCCGTTATGACAAGAACCGCATTGCCCAAGCACTTCTGCATGATCGACACGTATCGCAGGCATCCAACTGGTTGTTGCATGACAAGCATCACAAACATTCGTGGTAGCTACATGCCCTGCATTTTTACCTACCGCTGTTACACCATTATGACAACTTTCACAAGCACCTACGACTTCACTATGATCAACGGTGATTGCAACCCAAGTTTTATAAGAGTGACAAGCTTCACATAAATCAGATGTCGTAATATGAGTACCAGATTTACCAATTGCAATTACATTATTATGACAATCAATACATGCACCAACGACTGAGGTATGGTCTACAACGATTACTGGCGCCCAGAACCGTGTCGCATGGCAAGCATCGCACAGATCTGAACTGATAATATGTGCTGGATTTTTACCTACTGCAACCACACCATTATGGCAATCAAAACAAGCCCCAACTACTTCAGCATGATCCACTTGAATCGCGGGCTCCCACAATGTCGTTGCGTGGCATTTTTCACATAATTCTGATGTTACAATATGAGCTGGACTCTTACCCACAGCAACATTACCATTATGACAATCAAAACAAGCGCCAACCACATCATTATGATCAACAATAATCACTGGCGCCCATACTGAAGTTGAATGACAAGCATCACAATTGTCACTGGTATTTATGTGAAAATTTCCAGTAGAGGTTTTGCCCCTTGCTGATGTGCCATTATGACAAGTCACACAACTACCAATAACCTCTGTGTGATCTACTTTTACTGCAGGAATCCATTGTTCCGGACTTGTCGCGTGGCAAGCATCACAAATATCCGTTGTCGGCACATGGGCGGCGCTTTTACCCGATGCCACAATGCTATTATGACAATTAACACAGGCACCTAATACATCATTATGATCGACTGTGACAACTGGCGCCCAAGGAACTGGGTGAGCCAAATGACAAGCTTCGCAATTATTCGTTGTTGGCACATGATTCGAAGATTTACCTACGGCAATGGTGCCGTCATGACAACTTTCACAACTACCAAGTACTTCATTATGATCCACCGCTAATTCAGGTTCAAACACAGTCGTTAAATGACAAGGTTCGCAATTTTCCGTTGTTAATATATGCGCAGCGGATTTTGTTAAAGCAATAACACCATTGTGGCAATCTGCACATGCGCCAATAACTTCAGCGTGATCTACAACTACTGCCGGTATAAACACATCAGTCGTATGACAGTTAACACATAAATCGCTAGTTTGAATATGTTGAGCTGATTTTGCTATTGCCTGAGAACCATCATGACAAGCAATACAATTATCTACATTATTAATATTTGAATGATCAACTGTAATTGCCGGGGCAAAAGTTGTCGTAGAATGGCAAGCATCACAAGCATCTGTAGACGTAATATGTGTCGCATGCATCCCGATCGCTACTGTTCCGTTATGACAAGTAGAACAAACACCATTCACATCGTTATGATCCACAACAATTACTGGCGCCCAAACCAATGTTGAATGGCAATTGTCACAAGTTTCTGATGAATCAATGTGAAAATTACCTGTAGATATTTTACCTCGCGCTACAAGCCCATCATGACAACTAGAACAGATCCCAAATACTTGTGTGTGATCAACAACGATGGCTGGCGACCAAAGCGTTGTTGAATGACAAGTTTCACAAACATCACTGGTAACAATATGTGCCGGATTTGCCGAAGCTTTACTGGATTTTGCCTGTAAACCAGATTCATTATGGCAATCAATACAATTTCCGTTTACTTCTAAATGATCAACGACGACAATTTCTATCCATGGTACTGGCGCAATCGCATGACATGCATCGCACACATTACTCGTGTTAATGTGAGTTGGCGTCTTTCCTACCGCCGCAATACCATTGTGACAACCATCACATGCACCCACTACGGCATTATGATCAACTGCTGCCGGTGCAACCACCCAACTTGCCACAGTGCTTGTTGCCTCATGACAAAGTGAACATTCATTGGTGGTGGGAATATGTGTCAATCCCTTTCCAATCACCCTTACACCATTATGACATACTGAACAATCGCCAATAACTTGAGAATGATCTACATTAATGGATGGCACATCCTTGAATTTAACCGTATTGTGGCAAGCCTCACAAAGCAACGTGGTTGGTATATGATGAGAGGGAAATCCAGCAAATAAAATGTTGTCATGACATGAGACACAACTACCATTCACTTCTGCATGATCCATAAACTTTATCACTGGCCAAGATGTAGGCTCATGACAAGCGCCACAAATATCGGAGGTATCAATATGGGGCGTTGGCGAAGTAGCTTTACTGGTTCTTGCCACAGTTCCATTATGACAATCCTCACAAGATCCCAAAACTTGTGCATGATCTACATCAAATACTGGCATCCAGCGAAACGTTGAATGACACGCTTCGCAAGCGTCGGAAGAAATAATATGGTTAGTGCTTTTACCAGTCGATATTTGCCCATCATGACAGCTAATACACTCACCAATGACTTGAGTATGATCAACACGTAACGCAGGTATCCAGGCAGTAGTCACATGACAGGTATCACACACCTCGGTAGTTTCAATATGCGTCGCAGACTTTTGAGTTCTCGCCACTGAACCATTGTGACAACTCACACATTCACCTGTGACATGTGCATGATCAACAGCTTTTATAGCAAGCCATGCTGCAGGTACATGACAAGCGCCACAATTATCTGTGCTATTTAAATGGCCAATATTTTTACCTGTTGCTAAAATACCATCATGACAAACTTCACATACACCAACGACTTGATTATGGTCGGTGGTCACTTGAACCGTCCAACTCGTGGTAGATAAATGACATGCCTCACAGACATTACTTGTCGGTATATGAATTAACGATTTACCCGTAGCAGAAATTCCATTGTGACAACGCACACAATCACCCGTTATGCCTTGATGAATCTGTGGAATACTGACATTGGACCAAGGCGGTAATGTTGTATGACAAAAATCACATTCCTCACTCGTTGTAATATGCCCTACACTTTTACCTGTGGCATCTATTCCATTATGGCAAGTACTACAAGCACCAAACACTTCATTGTGATCTACGAAAAACTCAGGAATAAATACGTCAGTCGTATGACAAGCATCACAAACATCTGAAGTCGGCACATGTGCACGTGATTTCCCAACAGCGAGTACACCGTTATGACAAGAAATACAACTGCCAATCACTTCATTGTGATCAACCGTTGTTATCACTCGCCAAATAGTTGTATTGTGGCAAGCACCACAAACATCAGAAGTTTCTATATGGCCCAAATGCTTTGGTGTTCCAACCGTACCATTATGGCAAGTTATACATTCACCTGTGACCTCTGTATGATTTGTACGAATACCCGCGACAAATGAGTTCGTTCGATGGCATGCCCCACAATTGTTAGTCGTAGGTACATGATCGATTGATTTGCCAGTTGAAATAACACCGTTATGGCAGCTATCACATGCACCGATAACTTGCGCATGATCAACTGTAACTACAGGCCGAAATCGAGCAGTAGAATGACAGGCTCCACAATCATCTGTTGTCAATACATGGTTTGTGGTTTTACCACGACTAACCGCACCATTATGGCAATCTAAACAAACCCCAATCACTTGTGTGTGATCCACACGAATAACTGGCTTCCAAGTTGTTGGTGAATGACAAGTATTACAATCTTCACTACTAGGAATATGATTCAGCGGTTTACCCACAACAGCACTGACTGTATTATGACAATCTGTGCATACTGGAGACAGTTCGGCGTGATCCACATTCGTTACGGGTGACCAGACAAAGGTTGAGTGACAAGCTTGGCAACGATCAGAACTGACTACATGGGCTGCTGGTTTTCCGGTTGCGGTAACACCGTGACATGTCGTGCAATTATCAACAATGCCTGCATGATCAAATACAGGACGCAAAGCTCTAGCCTTACCACTCGCATCAAAAACAACTTCTGACTGCCAACCGAAGGTTTCATGACAAGTTTCACAGGTATCTGTTGTGACTACATGGCTCGCAGGTTTACCCACTGCAGTTTGCCCATCGTGGCAAGCTTCACAACTGCCAATCACTTCGCTGTGGTTAACAAATAAAACCGGTGACCAAGCTGCAGTAATATGGCAACTCGCGCAATTCTCAGTTGTATTGATATGACTAACTGGTTTGCCCATTATCTGAATATTATTATGACAAGATTCACAAGTTTCGCTAACTTGATTATGGTCAAATGTAAAAATGGCTTCCCAATTTGCAACGCTGTGACAAGCGCCACACTCAGTACTCGATAATATATGTAATGCTGATTTCCCAGCTGCAGTTACATTGTTATGACAATCAAAACAATTTTCACCCAAGGAGGAATGATCAATAATAGCTGGTAACCAAGACTGAGTTGAATGACAAAGCACACAATTTCCACTTGAACGTAAATGTTCACCCGGTAAACCTGTTGAAGCAATTCCGTCATGACAAGACTCACAACTATCAGATACTGCCGTGTGATCAAAGGCAATACTTACGCTAAATCCACGAGTAGTGTGACAAGCTGAGCAATCCGCATCAATTTCCAGGTGAGTTTCAGTGTTTATTTGATGACAAGAATTACATTGAGGATTTAAAGGTTCAGCTTCTTCATCAATATGACATTGATTACAGGGCAAACCAGCATGCGCACCGTCAAGAGGGAGAGAGACACTTATATGGGCATCAAGCTGGTCACCCTGTTGCGAAACTTCAGCAAATACAGCGGGTGAAAATAAAAAGCAAAATATAAATAAGCAGGCAGCGAAAAACGTCCAATGAAAAATTCCTTTCGTTGGTATATTTTCCAAACGGCAGCAATGAAAAGGTAGCCACCCTGAGCCTTGCGCTTTAATAGCCGACTGGTCAGGAGGACAAAATCCATGTTCCATACCCAAACCCCACGTTTGGCCAGGCAACCCCACTCCTTCCACGGAGAGTACGACTTATTGTCTTGACCGGTTACATATTATTCTTATTATGTTTTGCTAATTAGTGTACTTTTATACTCGGGTAAACGTTAATTCTGCCTGAATAGAAACAGAGAAAAACATGGTCGAGTAACAATACAAAATAAAACAATTCCGAAACGTAAATTAATATTCTTCAGATAAAAAATGGACTACTGATAGGGAACAAAAATTCAACACCCTAATCTTTATGCTTAATTTAGTTATTTTTGTTTTTGAATAAGAGCTTACGATGAAAACATAAGAAAAAGCATTAGAATTAGAAGCATCCCTCACCACGACATTAAAAAAATGCAATATTCCTTCCGGACATGAGAATATTTTAGCAAATAAATTTCACCATACACGCGATAAAATATTTATTTTTCCGTATGCTTAAAATCATAAGTTTCATATATCCTAGGAAATAGCCTTAGATAAAAAAATAGTATTAAGGTATATTGGCTCGGTTTTATTAAAACATCCAACAAATCGTACATTATTTATAAATATTCAATTTTCACGGCCCAAAACACTTTATGACTAAAAAACATATTTCCGCCCCAATCGCTATTTTTTTAATCAGCAGCATAACTACCCTCCAAAATGCTAACGCCACAGGCTTTCTACCTCAAGATGCGCGAGCACTAGCCATGGGTGGAGCAGGTGTCGCTGTGGGCAATAGTCGACAAGCGCATTATTACAATCCATCGCTGTTAATAAATGCGCCAGAGGATGAAGATTTTAGTTTTGAAAATGATGTAGCAATACGCATTGCGGACTCTGATGGATTAATAGATAGTGCTGCTGATTTTGCTGACAATGACCCAATAAGCTCTCTTGCTGAAAGTTTAATTACCTTTGACTCAAATCCAACCGTCAGCAATCTTGAGAAAGTAATAGATGACTCAATATTGCTCCAATCCAGCATACGTGATGTAACAAACAAGTCGTTCACAGTTGATGGCAACGTGGGCACATTTGTCAGCGTACCTAATAAAAATATTAGCTGGGCAATTTATTTAAACGCCTGGGCCAATGTTGCTTTTACCGGCAATCTTTCAGATCAAGATGACCAAGTGATGACTGACTTTATTACCGCTGGTAATAATTTACAGGCAGGGGGGTTGTTACCATCGGACATTATTAATTTTGTATCATTAGATCCAACTGAAACCTTAAGCTCCAGCATAAGTGTACAAGGCGCAGGCGTAGTGGAATTTGGCGTCGCCTTAGCAAAAAAACAATCGATCAATAATTATGAGTTAGATATTGGTATCACACCAAAAATCCAAAGAGTTACCACTTATGGCGTTGAAAAAACCTTGAAGGAACTCGAGGAAAGTATCGAACTCGGGGAAGAACTCGACTTTAGTGATCAAGAAGATCCACAAACAACCACATCATTTAATATTGATATTGGTGTTTCCAAAGAACTCGATGATAACTGGACAACTGGCGTAGTTATTAAAAATTTAATCCCTAAATCATATGATGTAAACAATTCAACTCGTGACGTTAAAATATCACCATCCGCTCGCATAGGAGCAGCCTGGAGAAATAATTGGATCAGCGCAGGAGTCGATTTGGATTTAACAAAAAACGATGACATTGCATCACTGTCAGAAACTCAATTTCTTTCGCTCGGTGCAGAATTTGATGTGAAATTTCTGCAACTACGAGGCGGCTTTCGTCACAACTTAGCTAGCTCAGGTGGCAGCGGCCCATCTGCTGGTTTCGGATTATATTTGTTGGGATTAAATCTTGACGCCGCAGTAGCGTCCAACAGTTTCAAAGCATCAGAAATTACGGACATCAACAATATCAACGCGAGCGTTCAATTAGGCATTAACTGGTAAATACTTACTCTAGCGTTATTCGAAAAATAATCGGTAGCCGTTTAGATTGCCTTTGATATGCTCGAGTACAAAGCTTCCGCGTCCTGCTCACGCCCCTCGCCTCAGGGTGCCTACTTATGGTACCTACATCCATGCAGGCAAGAAAAAAGCGCACAGTTCACAAGTGTGAATGAGCACTTTTGATACTGGTCACACTTGCACATCCATGTACTCCGTGACACTTAAACTTCCTGTTTTTCGTAATTGGACAAATCAAAAGTGAGCTAAATGACTACTAAATTTTTTCAGCAATCAAACGAACTACCGCACCTTCACCCACGTGATATTTACCTTCATTTAAGCGCGTAATTGTTTCATATAACTCAAGTATTAATGCGTGCTCAAAATCTTTTTTCAAAATATCTTCAGAAAACAACATCGGTTCAACCGGAGGTCCACCACTAGGATATTTTAATTGCTCTTTGTGAAAGGCCTCAATTATTACCTTGCCTCCCAGCTTTAATGCAGCAAGCATATTCTTATGCATGAGCGCTCTCACTTCAGGTGGAAAATGAAGATAAATGGCAATGACTGCATCAAATTCATTTTCTGGCCACTCGTATTGCGTAAGATCGTGACATTCAACAGTTATTTTTACCTTACGCAAGTTCGCCAGGTGTTTTATTTTATCAACAGCAACTTTAGAATAATCCACAGAGAAGACATCAAAACCCTGTTCTGCCAACCACACCCCATTACGGCCTTCGCCATCTCCGACAACCAAAACTCGGGCACCTGGATTTAAATGAGAAATAACAGAAGTTAAATATTCATTAGGCTCTTCACCATAAGCTAAGCCTTCTTCTGCGTAACGCTCATTCCAAAAATCTTTCATAAAATCACTCGCTATATAACTACAATGAATTTTCCTGAGATTTTGACCACCAACCTGTCATTACTTTTTCAGAAACATTCTGTAAAAAACCAGAGAACTTATCGCTTAGATTTTTCTTCTCTACATGTTTTACGCTATATAAATCAGCTTCTGTCACTTTTTCTAACAAATAATCATCGCTGGTTTGTAGCTCATCAACTAAATCCAGATCCTTGGCCCGAGTACCAAACCAGAACTCGCCTGTTGATACTTTTGCAATATCGACTACTGGCCGATGTTGCACAACAAAATCTTTAAATAAAACATGAATATCTTCGATATCATCTTTAAATTTACTTCGTGCCTGATCGGTATTTTCACCAAACATCGTTAACGTTCGTTTATACTCACCAGCAGTTATCATTTCATAATCCACATCATGTTTTTTCAACAAACGATTAAAATTCGGGATTTGCGCCACAACGCCAATAGAACCCAATATCGCAAATGGGGCGGCTAGTATTTTATCTGCCACGCAAGCCATCATATATCCCCCACTCGCAGCAACCTTATCTACTGCGATGGTTAAACCGATCTCTTTGTCTTTTACACGCGTTAATTGAGATGCAGCCAATCCGTAGGTATTTACCATTCCACCCGGACTTTGCAAGCGGACAAAAACTTCATCTTGTTTTCTTGCCACCATTAATATTGCGGTAATTTCTTCACGCAAATTTGTGACTGCGGAAGCTTTTATATCACCGTCAAAATCAACAACAAATATACGCTGCTTATCCTCTTCCTCTGGTGCTTTTTTCTCTGCTTTTTCTTTTGCCTTTTGTTCTTTTTCCAGTTTTTTTAATCCTGCCTTATTAAGCATTAAGGACTTCATAGAGAACTTAATGTCTTCATACTTATCGTTCAACTTCTTAATTTCAATATGTTCTTTGTGTTCTTCTTTATTTTTGGAAACTGCTACAATGATCCCAACAACTGCCACAAGAATTGCCAATACAATGGTTAATACCTTTGCGACAAACATTCCATACTCATAGAGGAATTCCACTTATTACTCCTTTGTAAATTGATTAACTTAACCTCGAAATGAGATTTAATTTCGTAAATAATCGATGATAGAAGAGACTCAAAGGAATATCAGCCATCCCCGCCCTAATCCCAACATCCTTGTTGGCAACACTTTGAAATACCCCTCTATCACCAATAAAACACTTAGATTCGAGTTTAATCTGAGATATTTGGTTTATATTCAACCAAATCAGGTCAAATAATTGAACATTAAAGCAATTTTAACACTGTCTAATTGGATATACCTAGATGCCTAGCTGCTCATAACACACCTTTTACAGAAATACTTTTTTGATTATAAAACAACCATAATAATTTGTTTATAAAAACGTTCTCTATATTTTCCAAGTTACCTATTTGTGAATATTTCTTGATACATCTGGAAATTCTAAATATTGAGGTAAGTCATCAGTAATCTGGTACCAATTTGCTTTCGAATCCACAAAAATATGGCACAAAGGCTTTTTCTCTAAATCTCCCTCAATTGCGCCCAAAGGTAAACCAATTCGCTTATCATTATCACGAAAATAACTAATAAGGTTTGACCCACAAAGTCGACAAAAAGTTTTTATCGATGTTGGTAAACCTTCATATCGCGAAACAAACTCTTCCCCTTCAATCCAATTAAAGTCCTTTTTCCTTACTGTTGTTCTACTACGAAATGCTGATCCATGCCATTTTCGACATTCACTGCAATGACAATGCAAAATATCACCAATTTCTCCATTCACTGAATATTTTACTGATCCGCACAGACATTCACCTTTTAACTCAGGCATCAGTCTTCTCCTTTTCTACCACTAATCTCAACATAAATTTATCTTGCTGATTAAGATAATTAAACAATCGCCGGACGCTATAATTTTTTGCGAAAGCAATCACTACAATAATTAGTGAGATCAACAACGTATCAATTATTGGTACATTAATTCCAAACACAGGAAACAGATAAAACTGAATCATCACCGTTAACAAATAGCCACTAATGACACCAACTAAACTTTCTAACAAACTCATTCCCCGAGTTTGGCCATCTCTATTTTTCATTTTGTTGAGTCTCCATTAATTACTCAGTATTTAAAACAAATTGCTTAATTTTATTTTGCACCAATGCCGAGCATTGGTAGACAAAAAGACCCGACAATATTATGGCCGTGCCATACATGGTTGAAGTCGTAATAACTTCACCATTGAACCATTGCCCTATTAACAAACACGTCACTGGTGTAATTAAAGGTAACAAACCAATACTGCTTGCACTGACATGCTTCAAAGCGTAGTAAAACAAGAAAGCGCCAAACACAGATCCAATTATCGCCAAATAAGTAATTGAATAAGCCGCATGATCAGGAATGGACTCTGGTATTTCCTCACCGAGAACTAACCAGCTCACAAAATATAATAAACAAGCCACGACTAAACCACCGGTATTGGCAACATAAACAGGTAAATCACTTGCTACCTGCTTAACCCAAACTGTTCCCAAAGAATGAAAAAATACGGCAGCCAACACAGCTAGCATACCAAAAATCATTGCTTGACCAATTTCAATACCCTGATAAAAAATCACAATCAAACCCACAAATCCTAGTAACATACCCATGGTTTTTGGTAGCGTAAAACTATTCTCTGACAACCAAAATGTCGCAAGTAAGCCTGTAAATAGTGGCGTTAAGCCAAATAAAACTGAAATCAATCCTGATGGAATAAACTGAGCCCCCCAATAAACAAAACTCATAGCGAGATAAAGCGGTATTCCTATCGCCAGGTATACTTGAATTGATTTCCGGTCCCACGGAAAGGCTTTACGCAAAATCATTATCAATGCCAAGCTAAACACTAAGGCAATAAACATACGCATTGAAACACCAAATAAAAACCCGACATCTTCACCGCTCCATTTAATCGCAAGCGGTGTTGTTGTCCAGATTATTACTATGCCTAAGTAGGCCATGGGGACCGACATTATTTATCTCCTTATTTATCAATGGTCCAAAACGAAAAAAGCCGCGGTCTTTTTAAGATCCGCGGCCTTTGAATTATTTGATTTATTACTATTCTAAATACTATTCATTCTCTCGGCTCACGGATAGACACAGCACATGCCAGCGCGAAATCACGGGCATCGGTGCAATATGTTTATAGGTGTGCTTTTGAATGTTCATAGTTTTCAGTTTGGCAACAAATGATTTTATCGTCAAGTCTATTATCGAATAAATTGTGGATTTATTTAGTACTTTTTTGAAAAATTTGCTTATTTCCTCTAAGTGCATGCATTTCTAAACAAGCATACTGCATGTCACAATGTGATTTGATTTGAAATTTCCCTGGGTTTAATATGTAACTAATGGCATTCATTAGAGCGCACTCCCATGAAAAAATCACTTCTTATACTATTAATATTCACTTCACAGAGCATCTTTGCTGAGACAAAACTCATCGAAAAACAAACTCTTGGATTTGGAAACAGTTACCAAGATGCCGTAAGCAACGGCTTGCTGACGGCAGTACGCCAAGTCAGGGGTTTAGAAATCGGCTCCGAACGCAACCTGAAAATGGAAATTAATCAAATTGTTGATAAATCGGGCACTAGCCATTCAACGACGACACTAAGCACAAAAACAGACGTCTATGATATTTCAAAAGGCTGGATTAAGTCATTTAGCATTGTTGATGTTACTGAACCAAAAAAAGAAGGCACTTGGAAGGTTAAACTCAACGTCATCGTCCCTCAATTTGAATCAAAATTCAAACAAGACGATCGTTTAAAGCTTGCTATCATGCCTTTTCGCATAAATCCTAATGAGTTTAAATTGATGGACAGCAATGCAAATGCAACACAAATCTCTAAACGGCTTGCTGAAAATATCACGGAACAAATAAACCTATCTCAGAAGTTCGCCATCGTGAACCGAAGTTATGCTAACGAAATGTCTCTGGAAAAAGGTTTACTCTCGTCTGATAACGTTCCACCTGAAGAAGCAAGCCGTATCGGTCAAATGCTCGGGGCTGATATCATGTTAGTCGGCAATATCTATGAATTTAAAACGGAAGATGAAGTGCAGAACTTTTATGGCGCTGAAAGCCACAAACTAACTGATAGAATTGATCTTTACTTCTCTACAGTAGAAACTGCCACAGGAAAAATCATCAACACAAATACTAAAACCTATGAACAATTACGCAAAAAAGAAGATTATTTTGGTAAGAAAGATAAAGATGCGGTTAATGATTTATTAAAAAGCATCGCAAAGCTTATTAGTAAGAATGTTATGAATGAATTAATGCCTGGCAGTGAAGTATCAGAAGAAGTTAAACCGGAAAAAACCACTCCGCCTCAACGAGAAACAACACCAGGCTCAAGTGAAAAGCCGTTTAAGTGGTAAAAACGCGGCTTTTCCGAGGTAAAGCCGCGCACAGAATAAAAAACTATAAAAAAACTAACTACTTACCAAATAGTGATTTACTTTTGGTTTTACGAATTTCTTTTTCGTCCTGCCATTCCAAAATGCCACTTTCTAAATGCATTAATTTTAAGGTAAATTTATAGTAAACATCTTTTGTACTACCATCGCGCTTTACGATACTCGACATATTGCCATAAAGCATATATTCAGCACCAATTTGCTTACCAAAACCCATTGCTTTTGTTGGATCAACCAAACCACTGTCTTGTTGATAATCCATTTGTTTTTTAACTGCTTGCACTTTTGTCATATCAACAAAACGAAATTTACCTGACCTAAGAAGCTTAGTACTAATGGTATCGGTGATTGATTCGGTATCAATATGCTCAGTTGTTTTATTCTTAATTCTTTCTACAAACATGACTGGACGTCGTTTACTGGTAACATCAACCATAGGAGGAAAGGTCAGTAAAGAATCAACCATTTTACTTGCGATCCCCTGCAAATCTGTCGATCCAAAATCCACTGTCGTTGTTTCCACAGATCCTGCGTCACCATACTTAACCGATGTACAGCCGCCCAATGCCAGTGAAGCAACTGTGGCAACGATTATAGGTTTTATCCAGTTTTTCATTTTCAACTCCTGCAATCAGTTTCTTAGTCTAAAAATATTAGCTTACAATTTCCGTAAAACTATCTTGAATTTCTTTGCCGTTGGATTTGGTGCCAAACCCTGTACAGTTTTACTTTCTTGCCCGTGCAATACCAGTGTCTTCCAAGAATCACCACCACTCTCTATTGCGAAACCTGTGGTATCAAACCAAGAAAATTTATACTGGAACTCTTGAGTAGAACTAAAGTTGTTCTGAATTTCTACTTGCACGTTAAGCAAGTCATTTATCACGCGAGACTTAAATTCTTTAATACTGACTTTTTTAGCCAACGATTTATTTTGAATTTCAACGACTTCCGACTTTCCTGATTCAGAATCCGACTTCCCAACAACACCGGAAGTTGCACACGCAGCAACAGCAACCGAAAACAGACAAACAGCGAAAAGTTTTAAATAATTATTCATCTTCCATATCCTCATTTCACTTATTTAAATTATAACACGTGTGTAAACAGCTGCTTCTTTGTTCCTACAACATGTAATATTGATAATTTATTCTCACGAATATTGACGTTTATTTGATCTCGCTCACCATTACCAGCTGTCAATTCAAGCGATTGTTCACCCTTAGGTAAACGAACTCGTAAAATTTGCGCATTTCGTGGCAAAGTTAACCAACTGCGCCGATCAGCTTGCTCACTAACAACACCAAATAAAATTGCCGCTATGGCTCCTGCTGGCCCCAAATGCTCGTCAGCAGTTTTACGCATACTATTTTTTGCAATTAATCTAAGTACCTGCCTTATAATGATAGCTGGCATTTTCTCCTCAAGATCCTTCACTGCTAAAGCACGAAAATCACAAATTAACGAGGTTTTAGCAAATTCGCCACTTTTCATTAACAGCGTTAGCTGACTCTTATGTTTACTTAAATCCCGGTACACTGGAAAATCAACGATATGCATATTGTTTATTGTCTGCATTGGAATGCCAATGTTATCTTTTACTGGAACATAACCTTCCTCATATAAAATAACTAATTCACCCTCTCCAGCTTTTAGAGACTCGGATTTACGTTTAAACTTTGCAGAGAAAATTTCATATTCATCGCGAAAATCTAAACTGCGGGATAACCTCAACACATCGTCTTGCAATACAGGATTCTCAGGAAATATTTCCAACGCTTTCTTATAATCTATATAAGCATCGTTTGGCTGACCTATTAATTCATATATTAAGCCTGACAAATAAAAGGTATATGCATTCTGAAAAGAATTCTTAACACTACCAGCAGCTGCATACATCGCCGCAAATCGCCGGTTTATTTGCGCATTATGCTGTGAAGGATCATATTTCTTTTCTTTCGCTTGCTTTTCCGCTTTGGCAATAGCTTTATGATGCTTTTCTAATGCATCACGCTGCTCTAACGCAGCACGTCGAACTTCTACACCAGCACCTTCAACATCATTTTTCATTAAGTAATTAATTGCTTGATAATGATGCATCATTACCCGTTCATAAGCGGCAGCTCGATAAGGTATCGCATTATCATTAGTGAATAGGGCAGCACCTTGAGCAGCGGTATCAGTCACACTGATTTTGGCCTTCTCATCAGCAGCGGTTTCAGTACGCATGGCTAATGCAAAATCTTTTATACTCCCCTCAGCATCACCCTGCAATTGAGCAACTCGTCCACGCTCTAACATATACAGCGTTTTATCTTTACTGCTTCTATTCTTATCCAGTGTTTTTAATGGTTTTGTGAATGATCGTTTTTCAATGTCTCGCTTAATTTCACTTATTTGTTGCGGATATGGACTAAAAATACTAGTTGTCGCACAACCACTCAAAAACAAAACAACAAATATCCAAATCCAAAGAATCTGGTATAGATAATTCTGTCTTTTTAGCCAACTACAGCGCATTCAATTTTAACCCAACATGTTATTAACTAACATTTTCCATTGATCAGACAATAGTTTCAATGAATTAGTGCATAAATATGAATTCATCACACAATGGTGGTAAAATTTATCAAAGAATGCAAAACAAGGAGATCGACATGAAGAAAATAGCCTTATCATTATTAACTCTGTGTATTTTTGTATTCCCCGCCCTTAGTAAAGCCGAACTTGTTCAAGGTGAGTTGTATGCTGGTGCAAGTGTAGGTGTCTCTCTATATGACGAACTTGATACAACTGATGTTGGTTATAAAGTATATGGTGGTTATTTGCTCTATGATTATGTAGGACTCGATATCGCGTACATTAATCTCGGCAATCCAAAATCTACGGATGTTACAGGTTTTAGTGCCTCTGCAATCGGTAATTTTCCAGTAAATAACCAAATATCTTTATTTGCAAAAGTTGGCTCATTTGTTTGGGATTATGATCCACCAGGCTCATCTTCCAGCTCTGGCAATGATATAAACTTTGGTGCCGGTGTTAATTTCAACGCCATGGATAACATTTATATTCATGGGGAATTAGAACGTTATAAAGCAGGTGATGAAACGATCATTATATACTCTTTGGGATTAGCTTTAGGCTTCTAATTCGAGTTAAGTGATTATAAAATAAACATATAGAGAGTTTTAATTGTTGTCTGCCAGTATACATACACATATACTAACGTCAGTTGTTTGAAACATTTTCCAAGGGAGATTGCAGGATGAAAGGTATAGACATGCCCGGCGAAATACGCCGAGTGACTGGAATGCTAATAGGCGTTCTAGCGGTATATTCATTTATTGCTTATATCGTATTATCAAGAGCAGCATAAAAAAAGCCCCATAACCGGGGCTTTTTTATTTGTTACTACTCTGCTCACTTTTGAGCAGCTACTATACTTTGACTAGATTAGTGAACCAGCAAACAAACCGATAACTGCCCCAACGACACCACCCCAAACCACTAACCAACCTAAATGCTCTTTGATCATTTCTTGGATGATTTGTTTTACCAACTCGGGCGTTAATTCCTCCAAACGCTTATCTACAATCAATTCAATTTTCTGCGCCATGTCCGAGCTCAGGGTTTCAACATCAATACTGGTCGCAACTGAGCTTTGAAAGCTTTCGCTTTCCACCATTTCATTCAAGCTCAATTTGATTTTCTCGATAAAGGAGTCTTTCAACCCTTCCAGAGCCGCAGCACCACCAATCATTTCCAACATACTGCCAAATGAAGATGACATAATCGCCTCAACTAAGCGATCAAATAACTTATCATAATTAATACTGTCTACGAGTTGGCCAGGTTTTAACCATTGAGCGATTGAAGCCTCTTCATCTGCAATAAAACGTTTTAAATTATCTTCTGTAAAAAATTGCTGCATAATCATTTGCTTAATGGCCGATTTAAATTCTTCAAACCGACTGGGAATAACGCCGGATCCATACATCAACGGCACTTTTTCAAATAACATATGAATGGCCAACCAATTGGTAATCGCTCCAGACAATGCAAATAAGCCAATGGCCAAAATGACATTACCTTCTGGCAACATAAAACCCAAAATCACGATGGCAAATGCGATGGTGTTTGTAATAAGGGCCTTATCACCCGCTTGATAATCCGCTTTAAGACTGCTCAACATATCTACTTTTCACTTTCATATAGGACAAAAAAAACGGCTAAACCTTATCAGATTTAGCCGTTTTTCAAAAATACTAATTGTAAAGGTAATTATTCAAATTGCCTCTAGTTACCTTCAGAGCTGATGAATTTAATTAGTCGCTTAACTCATCATCCAAGGTAAACATGAGTTCCGAACAAGCTTTATTGGATTTCGGATCTCCAGAACCACTCAATTTACCTTTATCATCGAATTTACAAGTAATTCCCGAATCATCACCTTTCGCTTCTTGCACGGTTAAACCTGTACCGGGTTGATACTCTGCATCAAGTAGTCCGCCGATATAATAGGAATAAGAGTTATTGTCCTTCCAATATAAGGTATATGGGCTTGTTTCCATTTTTTTAATCACACTTGCCACCGAACCACGCTCTGGTAATGCTTCTGGTTTAGCAACAGCTGGTTTTGGTTCTTCAACAACAAAAGCACCGATAGGTGTTGAAGGCTGAGAATTGTCTGGAGCAACTGCAGCAACAGGCGCTGTTTTTACCGGCTCGCTGGTTGTTGCACAAGCAGACAACAAACCCAGCATCGATACAGATACAATACCTGTAAAAAAATTAAATCTATTGAATTTCATATGTTTGCCTCCCTAAAGCGAACGTACATACATCGAAAACCACAAAGTATTATTATTTTCCTTACCCCTTTGTAAGATATAGCTTACATTATTTGTTAATCAAGGTAAGAGTGAAATTTATTCACTAAAGATACACAGAGAACTCACTAGATACAAGCGCAACCTACTCTAGCCATTAAAGTTAATGACCTTTTTTAAAGGTGACAAATTTATTTCGTCGAACACAGTTCCTTGTCGACTGGTTAGAATTAACTGGGCGGCATTTGCGACATCCTCAGCTACTAGGTGATTTTCTTCGTCATCACCTGGGGCAAAAGATAAATCTTCAAAAAACGGTGTTTTAACCATACCCGGGTTAATTAAACTAATACGCACACCACTCTTACTGCACTCCTCACGAAGCGACAGAGCCAATCCACGCAACGCAAATTTACTCGCGCAATACATTGCTCCATTTTTACCACCGTCTAAAGCAGATTCAGAACCAATAAATATAACATCTCCTTGCTTTTGCAATTTTAGTTTAGGTAAAACGTAACGGATTAACAAAGCATGCGCGGTAAAATTAATATGCATAATATTTTGCATTTGAGCAAAAGAAAATTGCTCTAATCCACCAAATCGACCAATGCCTGCAGCACAAATACAACCATCAATTTCTTCAGTATTTTTTATCAACGCCTTTAAGGGATTTTCATAGTTGGCAGGTTTTTCAAAATTAACATTGACCGCTTTAAACCTATCCTGACCTTCAATGGGTTTTACATGCCGGCTTACGCCAATAACATTCGCATTGAGCTTCAACAACCTCTCTGAAATTGCTTTTCCTATTCCAGAACTTGCGCCTGTAACAATATACGTTTTATTTAAAAGCATGGAAAATATTTTTCCCTAGGTAAATATTTCAAAAGTTCATTTTCACAATATTCGAGCATTTCCTGCTCCAGTTCTTTCGCATATGAAACCATGCCATCATTTTCTTCAAGTGTGCTAGCAAACAGTTTTTCATCTGGATATAACTTTACCATGTTTTTAAAAAACTTTTCTGGCATCCGAAATCCACCTAAACTGACTGAGTGAATAGTTTCAACATCTAGGACACTAAATACTTTATTAAATAGACTTGCATAATCCTCTTGATAGCTATCGCAATAAATTAACGGATCAAATCGCAAACCAATTTTCCAGCCTTTATTTTGTAGCTTCTGCAAAGCCTCTATACGTTTTTCCAACGAAGCCGTTTTCGCTTCTAGGCTTTTAACAATATTATCTGGCGACAAACTAAAGGCCACAATGCAGTTATCAAGCACAGATCTATCAAGCAATCCGCGAATTTGAGTGCTTTTAGTTCGCAACTCTAAAAAGGCATCAGGCATCTCTTCAAATACAGGGAAAATAAAATCAATAAACTTTGTCACTGGTTCTAGTGCCAAGCTATCACAATCATAACCTGAGAAAAAATAAACCGGCTCACCGGCGTGCTGCTGTGCTACTTTTCGAATTTCATCTGAAAATGATTCATAATTAATAAATACTACATAATTTGCCGAACGATACATGCCTTGCAAAAAACAGTATCGACAATCATATATGCAGTTCATCATATGAGAAAAATAATAGTTATTTTTACCACCAATGCCATAAGATTCGGGTGCAGGCAAAACAAAACCTTTATGCTTTTTCGCTAAAATTAAGGCTGGATTCTTTTTCTGCAATCGAAAATTCTGCGCTTTTCGATTAAATATCTCCCCATAAAAATCACATTCTATAGTTTCCAGATGATCAAAACGCTGACGAATCTCCAACACTCGTTCGGCTTCAAGCACTTCTTTTTCAATATACAAAGTAGATATCACTTAAAACGCAACCTTTGCATCTGCCAATTGTCCTTTAAACCAAGTAATCACCCATTTTGCATCCTGGCATTTTTCTAATTGATCAATATGCTCTTTATTACAGAGTAATTTCCATCGCTGAATCAGTCGCTGAACTTCTTTTTGCTGATATTGTGTAAAATGCCATTTTTTTAAAATTTCACCATACAGCTCATCCACATCATAAATATTATCAAATTCATTTTTTTGTTCTTTCAGCACATTGACAATGCTTATTAACGGAGAAATATTATCCAATAAAAGCAACTGCACATGTTTCTTATTAATTTGATCCAAATGATTTTCTTCATTATCTGACACGATTTTCATAAGTTGAACTAACTCAATACTAGAAAATTTCAAAGCTGTCGCCATAAATGCTGAGGCTTCCATATCATATAACTTCTCAGACTCATATTGAGATATAGGATTATCAACTGTCTCCAAGGATGCAGTTAAACAGTCTAAATTTTGAAATCGCGATGGATACCAGTTTAATCCGGTTGAATCTTCCGTTATTTTATTTACATTAAACCATGCTCCTAATTCTGCACTTTTGTGTCCTGATATACCATAATTCAACCAGGCATTATTTTTCTGCTCTAAGGTTTTAACAAAAAGATAGGTCATCGCTGCTGCAGTATCGACTTTACCAATACCAGACACCACGACATTAATCTGCTCATTAGAATAAATGGGGAAAATACAATTCGGCAATGCCGATAATTTGTAAAAATCAACTATCGGTTTAGCTTCGCAATGTAAGGCACAAACAATATTAATCATGATAAACCTTTCACAAGGTTGGCTTTGTTGGAAAACCGAGTATCGGGTGTTATATCGATTTCAAAAACCATAGCCCGCAGGGATGCGGGCATTGAGCGCCCATGGATGGGTTCTCCGCGTGTTTTTGAAATCGATATAACACCTGATACGATTCTGTATCCCATAAACTGAGTTTTCATTTTATTGTAGCCAACAGGGATTCATAATATTCCACATCTTCCGTCTTTTCTCTTTTCCGAGCACCTTTGAGATAAATATCAATTTTTTTAATTAACATTTCACGCGTTGCTTGTTGCTGTTCTTCATTAAGTAAATTCTTAGACAACAAATTAAGCAACGATTGAATACGAAAGCGATCCATACCCCAATACTTTTGCGACAATTGATCATCATGGCCGCCGTATTTTATAATACCCGGCTCTTCCAAATAAAGCACAGGATAAGAAGCACATATTTTTAACCAAAGGTCGTAGTCTTCACAAGCGGGTAAATCTTCTCGAAAAAAGCCTTTCTCATCAAACAAAGATTTATGCATAAGAACGGATGAAGGTGAAATTGCACATAACGGTAAACATTTCTCAAAAATCCAACCACCAGACTTTTGATGTTTATTCATTTGATTAACACGCTTTCCATTTCTAATCCAAATTTCTTCTGTATGACATAATTTAGATTCAGGGTTTTGCCTTAAGACTTCGACTTGTCTTTCCAATTTATCTGGCAACCACTCGTCATCAGAATCTAACAATGCAATCCAATCAGTAGATGATTTATTTATTCCCAAGTTTCTGGCTGCGCTAACACCAGCATTTTCTTGTTTATAATATTCAATTTGGGGGTATTTAGTTTTAACAACTTTCTCTGTGTCATCTGTTGAACCATCATCAATGACAATAATAGAACTAGGCAAATAACTTTGCTTTAGCACAGAATCAAGTGCACGCTCTAAACAATATGCACGGTTAAAACTGGGTATAATAACGGTAATACTTAACATTGGGCGGCTATTATGGGTTTTCAACACCCTATAATCAAGGATCTAACCTGGCTTATTCAAAATCCAGGCTTATTAAAACCAAAGCATGGATTCATACCCAATCAACACTGGTTTGATCAGCAATTACAGAGCATTTATCCCTCGCTTCTAGAGATCGACAGTCAGCCAGCGCTTTTAAAATCCTTCGAAAATGACATAAAACCCATTGTTGGTGATTATTTCGAAAAACTGGTGGCTTTTTGGTTAAAGCAAAATCCAAATATCCAACACCTTAAACAACATCAGGTTGTATTTGAAAATAAACGTACTATAGGGGAATTTGATTTCCTTTTTGAAGACATATCCTCACAAAAAAGCTATCACTGGGAAGTTGCTGTTAAATATTATTTACGGGTATTTAACAAGGGAAAATATGAATATCTAGGCCCAAATGCTAAAGATAGCTTAGCGAAAAAAACATCCAAAATGTTAAATCAACAATTGCTTTTGAGCCAAAATCCCAATGCCACAGAAATACTTAAAGAATATCCAAAACCCATCAATCCCATAGGTATATTAAAGGGCATGCTTTTTTACCCGTCATCCAGCAATTGGCAAAAACCCGAAAACTTACCAGCTGAAATACCCGAAAATCACCTAAAAGGCTGGTGGTGCCGTGCAAATTCTCTACTTATCCCAAAACAAAATCAAAAATCTCGTTGGTTTATTATTCAAAAACCATTTTGGTTAACAATTCATACTGAAATACTCAATAAACCACATGAGATCAATGACTTAAAAGATTTAATAAAATCACATTTTGAGCAAACTATCCGACCTTTGCTTCTGGCAGAAGTTATGCAAAACAATACTGGCGAGTGGTTTGAAGTATCTCGCGGATTTATCGTTTCAGAACACTGGCCGCGAACCAAATGATGCGATAAACTTTAAGCTCGACTGTTTTTGAGCATATAGAAATGCGTAACATATTGAAATACATAGCAAACTCAAAAACCTTATAGGAAAAACTTTATGATCCCATGTTATGTCAGCGGAAAAGGAATGCACGCCTCCGAAGTGACGTGGTCGTTCAAAACATCTGTCATTACTACCCTGGAAAGTACCGGTTTAGGTTATGACACGCGCTTTAATTATTATCGTGATCAATTTCCTGACATGCAAACCGAACAATTGGCGCGAATGATTTGTGATCCTGTGGAATATTACGACAAAGATTGGGCGGAATATCGTGCACGCCATAAACGGGCAATGCCAAAGGAAGAAATGGTTACCCGCTTTATGCTTGAAAGAGACATGCGCTTTCAACAAGAAGCCCAAGTCGCCATTTATTGTTTCGACGAAGCCGGTTTTGGTTCTGGTGTAAATGTTATGCGATTCTTACAAGCAAAAAAACCTGTATTGGGTTTTCTAAATGAAGAAAATAAACACAAGTCTTTGAACGTATCGAATGTTCTCCAACTCAAAGCACAATACCCAAACCTAATTCATTTAATTGAATACATTTCTCAGGACGATATAACTAAACATGTCGTTCAATGGTTAGAAGAAATGCAGAATCCTCAACCAAAAAAACTGACCTTGGTGACTGAATAATATTTGCTTGTGCTTATGGGTTTATATAGAAAACCCGAGATAGTTCTTTTTCGGATACATCCTAATCACTTTCAAACATTTTAAGCACTTTTCTTGAGTGTTTGTCACTCAATTTCAAGCTCTTTCAATTTCACCTAAAATAGTACCGTTTTCGGCCGAGCAATGTTCCGTAAGATATTGAATTTTTTCCTATTAAAGCCAGAGTAGACTATACTGATAGGTGAATCAGTAATTTTAACTATCTCAATGGGAACAGATAAGCCGTGATAACATGCTATGAGCATGTGGCAGAAATTAGAGCACAATCTTAGAAATTGAAAAATAATTATAATAACCCCCTCAATCTGTAAGAAGCTTTGCTGTATAAACTAATAATATTTTCATGCATTACATAACAATAAATAAAAACTAAATATTCACTGCCTCAACCAGCCAAAATAAGCATAATAAATTCTCACGCCATATTTATCGATTACCTCGATTTGTTAGAAATTCAGCGTTCCGTGGGATTGTCGCTTGAAAACTCAAGCAAAATCATGGTTGGGGTGAACCATGTCAATAAATCTTGCTGTAAAAATACGACTTTCATTAATCTTCAAATTATGGAAAACGTGTTTAGAAATTATATTACCAAGGATTGGTGATTTTCATTTAAAGAAAATCAGGTTTGTACACGTCTATCCATTTTTCACATCGCTCACTCTAAGCTACTCAAAAGCACAACAAAAATTCGAACGTTCACTATTTGTCGTTTTAAAAAAAATCGTTCAAATCAGCTTTGTTAGCATAATTCTTTTGATGTTCAGCCCATTGCAAATATATGCATCAAATAACTTCCATACATTACCGACCACAATCAATCAAACTTGTCATGATTGCCACGAATCATCAATTGCCACCAACAAACCGCCAACGCACATATTGTCTAATTCACAATGCCAAGAATGCCATACAACTACATTTACCTGGGTCTCTAATGTTAGTGTAGAGCACGAAGCTGTAATAGGTAGCTGTGAAAGCTGTCATTTAAACAATCTAATGACTGATGCTGCACATAATCACGCAGAAACTTGTGATTCTTGCCACACGACCAATACATGGCAAGATACAAGGAATTTTGCAAATTCTATCAACACCAATGCAAGCATCCAATTTCCGGGTAAACTTCCCCAAATTGCAGGCCGCTCAATTAACACAATTTCATTATTTGATCATACTGGTATTTCAACTGGCTGCATAAGCTGTCATAACAACGTAGATGCAACTGGCAAATCACCACAGCATATAAATACCAGTAGCAACTGTGAAGCTTGCCACTCCGTTTTTCAATGGATACCTATTAAGATTCTTGACCATTCGCAGACAATAGGTGATTGCTTATCCTGTCACAATGGCTTGATAGCAACAGGAAAAACCATTGGTCACATTCCAGCTGAAAATGATTGCAATGCTTGCCATTCCGTATTTGCATTCTTACCATTAAAAAGAATTGACCATAGCCAAGTTATCGGACCATGTCTAACTTGCCATAATGGCTCCATAGGCACTAGTAAACCTTTATCGCATTTACCAAGCTCAGATTTGTGTGAATTTTGCCATTCAGAATTTGCCTGGTTGCCAACCAAAATAGTATCTCATACTGAAGTCATAGGTAATTGTATTGATTGTCACAACGGCACCATCGCCACACCAAAATCTGTCGATCATATTCCGGCATCTGATTTATGTGATGCTTGTCATATCACTTCACTTTGGCTTGGTGGCATACAAATGGATCATACAGAAATCATCAATACTACCTGCACTGACTGTCACGATGGAATAATTGCCTCGGGTAAGTCACGCTATCATTTTAAAACAACGGATGTATGTGATGGCTGCCATCAAACCGCTACTTGGAAACCCGTTGTCCTAGTGGATCACAATGAAGTACAGGGATTTTGTAATAGTTGTCACAACGGCTCAGGTGCAACAAGCTTCTCTGCTGATCATGTCAGCACATCCGATCTGTGTGACGCCTGTCATGCAACAACCGCTTTCGTTCCTGTCATTCTTGTTGATCACAATGAAGTACGAGGAGTATGTAACGAGTGTCACAATGGGATTAATGCAATTGGTAAAAATCCTGGTCATATTCCGACGTCAAACAATTGCCAAGATTGTCACGCGACAACCGTTTGGGTGCCAGTCATCGTAGTCAACCATACTGAAGTTCAAGCAACATGCATAGATTGTCATAATGGGATTGATGCGGTATCAAAATCAACAATCCATATTGTTTCAACTGACAGTTGCGATGCTTGTCATGCAACACGATCCTGGGTACCTGTTATTCGAGTTGACCATTTGCATGTACAAGGTGAATGTACAACATGTCATGTTGGATCAATAGCCACAAATAAAAATGCCAGTCATATTCCAAGCTCGGATTTATGTGGACAATGTCATACCACGACCGTGTGGGTTCCTGTCGCTGTAATGGACCACAATGAAGTGAGCACTGACTGTATCTCATGCCACAATGGTTTAATTGCACAGGGGAAAAATGCAGGTCATCTAAATACCTCAGATGCTTGTGGTAGTTGTCATTTAACACTAAATTGGTTTGCTATACATGCAATTGATCATTTACAAGTAATCGGTGCATGTGAGCAGTGCCACAATTCATTAATTGCACGCGGAAAATCTCCCACCCATGTCCCCTCTAGTGATGCTTGCGAAACCTGCCATGATACAAATCAATGGATACCTGCAAATTTTGTTGATCACACCAATATCATTGGATCATGTTCAAATTGTCATGAGCACCCGCTACACCATATTGAGGCGAGTACTGTTTGTGAAGCTTGTCATAGCGCTTTATTTTGGCTACCACCGAATTTAATTGATCATAATGAAGTGTTTGGCAGTTGTGTTACTTGTCATTTTGATGGCAGCGGCATCGGACGATCAGTAACTCATATTGCTGCAGGCGAAATTTGTGACGCATGTCATTCAACAACGATTTGGATTCCTGTAATAACAGTTGAACATTCTCAAATTCTAATTCCAGACTGTTCATTTTGTCACGATGGTGTAATTGCAGTTGGAAAACCTCTCGGACATGTTCAAACCGTTGAAAACTGCGACCAATGTCATTCAACTTCAGCTTGGATACCTGTGATAGGTTTCGATCATAGTGCCATTACACAAGCTTGCATCGTTTGTCATGACTCAATAACCGCAACCGGAAAACCACCAAATCACATAACTGCAACAGATGTTTGTGAAGGATGTCATACCACTACCGCTTGGAAACCCGTAGTCTCTGTTGATCATACTCAGGTTTTAGGTGTGTGTAACGCGTGTCACAATGATGTAATTGCGCGGGGAAAACCTGCAACTCATATCACAACAACGGATATCTGCGAAGCTTGTCATGGTACGCTAATATTCAAACCAGTTGTCAGTGTTGATCACAATGAAGTATTAGGTGCTTGCGAAAGTTGCCACGCCCCACCCCTAACTCACTTATTGGTAGGCGTCACAACAGCTTGCGCCGATTGCCACGCCACAACATCGTTTTTAACACCTACTAACCCACTTCCGCCATAGGAATTTTTATCGCGCTTTAAAGAGCAGACATTATTTCTTAATGCTTAAACGGTAAATATCACCCTACTGCAGTCGATCATAGTAATTATTCCAATTAAAAGTTAGTCGACAAAGTTGCCCTTTGATAATCTCAGCTTACTTAATATTATCTAAATTCAATCGAGTTTTTCGATCAAATAATTAATGCA
>Ga0316207_10001174_pt1 | contig 34147 bp, 37 predicted proteins | sample 6weekpyrite_MG_FD_204943 | JGI IMG/M metagenome (GOLD analysis project Ga0316207, IMG submission 204943) | Microbial mat bacterial communities from mineral coupon in-situ incubated in ocean water Damariscotta River, Maine, United States -... | ecosystem: Environmental > Aquatic > Marine >... | reverse complement strand
CGCCAGATGAGTTTAGTTATTTGCTGGAAAGTTTGCGCTTGTTTGAGTTTTGCGAGGGTATGTTCTGGTTACGTGCGATGGAAGCACATGCCATTAATAATTTATTAGATGGTGTTAATGTCACACCACCAGTGCCGCGTGATAAGCGTCCTTTCGTACAAGCCATGTTTTGTATTGATACTCGTTCTGAACGTATTCGCCGTCATCTCGAAAGTGTTGGTGACTATCAAACCTATGGTATAGCGGGTTTCTTTGGTGTACCGATGAGTTTCATGGAGCTTGGTAAGGGCAGTGAAATGCATCTTTGCCCGGTGTTACTAACGCCAAAGAACCTGGTGTTGGAAATGACGGTTGCTGACGCTGAAGATGTGCAGGTTGTAACAGCGCTTGAAAAAGCAATGCATGAACTTAAAGAGTCGGTATTTGGTCCCTTTGTGACGGTGGAAGCGATTGGTTTATTGTTTGGTTTTGATATGGTCGGTAAGACGCTCATGCCACAAACATATAATCATTGGCGTAAACGTCTGCATAAGAAGAAACGTTCAACCCATTTGCTGATTGATAAATTAAGTCGTGAACAGGCTGACTCAATTTTAAGAACCGTGCAGCGTGCTGTTATTAGCATGGCCATTGAGCAGGAATTTGGTTTCAAGGCGGAACAAATTAGTGATGATATGGTGCGCGAGATACGCGAAGCAGCACTTGGTCGACGTAGCGATGCGCCATCATTAGCCAATGCGCGAAATCTGAATAGAGCACAGGAAAAAGAATTTATCCTGCGTATACGTGATGAGTATCGAATTGATGCCGCCTATACAGAACTGCAAATGGAACGGTTAGGTAGAATCGGTTTTAGTCTGGAAGAGCAAGTTGGTTTTGTGAGCCAGGCATTGCATTCAATTGGTTTAACCAAAGACTTCTCGCGTTTTGTATTATTGTTTGGACATGGTAGTACGTCAGAGAATAACCCGTATGAGTCGGCATTAGATTGTGGTGCCTGTGGTGGCAACCATGGTCAGGTAAGTGCGCGTGTGCTCGCGCAAATGGCGAATAAAAAGGAAGTGCGTCGCAAGTTACGAGCTCAGGGACTTGATATTAATGATGATACCTGGTTTATGGGAGCGCATCATAATACAACCACAGATGAACTTGTTCTTTATGATCTCGATCACGTGCCTTCAACGCATATCTTTTATATGGATCGGTTACGTGCCGGCTTGTTGGCTTCTTCGCATTTATGTGCACAGGAACGCTTGCCTAGTTTACAACTTGAGCCCAAAGCACAGGAGCCGACGGCGGCATACCGTGAAATTGAACGTAACGCAATGGACTGGTCACAAGTGCGTCCGGAGTGGGGCTTGTCACGTAATGCATATATTATTATTGGCCGTCGTGAACTGACTCAGGATATGTCGCTGGATGGCCGTGCATTTATGCATTCGTATGATTATCGCGTAGATCCAAAACAACGCTTATTAGAAAACATTATTACGGGTCCATTGGTTGTTGCGCAATGGATTAACATGGAACATTATTTTTCGACGGTCGATAACGAAAAGTTTGGTAGTAGTAGTAAGGTTTATCATAATGTTGCCGGGCGATTTGGTGTAATGACTGGTGGTCTTAGTGATTTGCGGACTGGACTGCCATCACAAACTGTTCTTAATAATGGCTTGCCATATCATGAACCACTGCGACTGATTGCTGTTATTGAATCACCGCTGGAACATGCGCGTAAGGCAATAGAAAGTGTTTGCGCAGTTAGAACATTGGTTGTTAATGACTGGATACGTGTGCTGGTTATCGATCCGGAAAAACAAACGGTATATACCTATAACGATGGTGAGTGGGATGCGAAAGCCCTTTCTGATGAAAACGAATCATCCTTAGTGAAGGAGTCAATTGTACAATGAAAAATTTTAACTTCAGCTCAGTTAAAAAGCTTGAAATCATTCTTAGTGGTGAGCACCAGGCCTTTGCGACTGATTTGCTCGATAACGCCGGTGTAACTGGCTATACCATTATTAACAATCTTTCTGGTAAGGGACGTCATGGCTTTCATGAAGGTCACATCATGTTTAATGAGGACGATGTGTTAATTATGATTATTGTTGCGGTGCCAGAGGAGTTGGTTGAGCCGATTCTTGAAGGTTTAGAGCCATTTTACAGTGAGCATACTGGCGTTGTGTTTATCTCCGACATTCAGGTAACGCGAATGATCAAGTTCAAAGGCTAAATTCGCACCTGATGTGAATAAAAAAGGCGAGACTAATGTCTCGCCTTTTTGTTTCTGGCAACTAATTATAAATAGCTGCGACTAGAAAACCAGATTCATCATCACGAGCATAACGACTAAAAACAGAATAGTCATAATGCCACCAGCACGCATGAAGTCAGGCACACGATAACCAGCCGGCCCCATAATAAGGGCATTAACCTGATGGGTTGGGATCAGGAATGAGTTAGACGTGGCGATGGCAACCGTTAAGGCAAACATAGCCGGGCTGGCACCAATACCAATCGCAATATTAACGGCTAGCGGTACAAGTAAAACGGTTGCACCGACATTGGACATCACCAATGTAAAGAAGGTTGCTAGCACAGCAATCGCTGCTTGAATAACCCACACGGGTGAGCCACCCATGACAGAGAGCACCTGCTCAGCAATCCATTTTGCAGTACCGGATGTTTCTACCGCAAGCCCTAATGGAATAAGGGAGGCGAGTAAGAAAACAGTTTTCCAACTGACCGCTTCATAGGCTTCATCAATCGTGAGTACGCGTGTCAAGATCATGCCAAGCGCACCTGTCAACAAAGATACCGATAGCCGTAAGTCGGAAAATAAAACAAGTGTTAGTGATATAGCAAAAAAGAACGAGGCCCATGCTAATTTTTCAGGGCGGAGCTTTTCAGCTCTAGGGTATTCTGTTGTAACAACAACAAAATTACGATCGTTTTCAATGCGCTCTAATACGTCCCAGTGAGTGTGGACAACTAGTGTATCGCCTGCCTGAAAAGGAATGCTGCGAATATCGTCACCTTCACGCAGGGTTTTGCCATTACGATGCAAACCAACCAATGCTAGACCATAAGTTTTACGCATCCATAGGTCACAGGCACTCTTACCGATAAGTTTGGAACCCGGTGGAATAACAATTTCTGCAATACCGGCCTTGCTTGGCGCAAGGGAATCAGAAAATGAACGTAGTGATTCACGTTTCTTCAAATCATACTTTTCAACAAATTGATTTAGGTTTTCGGGAGAGGCGACGATACCAAGTACCATGTCGGCTTCAATCTTAGTGTCGCGTGCATGTGACCCGGGACCAACACGGCTTTCACCACCAAGCCGTTTGCTGGCGATAATGCGAACGCGGTTGCTGTTCTCGATATCATTAAGTTCTTTACCAACTAAATCGCTGTCTTTAAGAGCAACGACTTCTGACATAGTGTAATCAACTTTATAAACATCACGAAAATATTGCATTGGGTCAGCACCACTGGTGCTGCTTTCACTTTTCGTTGCAGGTAATACAAAACGTCCTGCAATGACAAAGTAAACAATACCGGTTGCAACAAGTGCCAACCCTATCGGGGTTACCGAAAATAGCCCCCATGTTTCCATTTGTTGGTCTGCGGGTAATGCTTTATTTGACGTTAGAATTAAATCATTAAGTAGGATTAATGGACTTGAGCCAACCATGGTAATGGTACCACCGAGAATCGCACAAAAGCCCATTGGCATTAACAAGCGCGACATGGGTAAACCAGAGCGAGCAGAGATGCGTGACACAACCGGTAAAAACAATGCGGCTGCACCGACGTTTTGCATAAAAGAAGAAATCACTGCAACGGTCGATGAAATGATTGGGATGATACGGCTTTCAGATGTACCACCAACCTTTAAGATAAATGTCGCCACTTTACTCATTAAGCCCGTCTTATCAAGACCCGCACCAATAATCATCACTGCGACGATCGACATCACCGCATTGGAAGCAAAACCATCAAAGAGGTGCTGTGTATCAACCAGGCCTTGGGTTAATCCCATCAGTGGTGCAAACAAGGATGTTAAACCGAGCATGACCATGATTGAAATAGCGGCAACATCGACACCCACAATTTCGAATGCAAACAAATAAATGGTTAAAACCAAAATAGCGCTGACCCATGCTATCTGGATTGTTGGTACAATCCAGGCGAGGTAAAGTGCTAAAGCTGTGAACAGTACCGCGGCAATCAATTGTTTCATTGAGGGGCGCGATGGTGGGCGAGATTTTTCTTCATCAGCCAGGGCGATCATATTGCTTCCTTATCAATAATAAATTTATTCGTCGTAAACGTACGAAAATAGCGGTCGATGCAACCAATGGGTCACAGCTAACGGGTCACTTATACAGCTTCGTTAATAATCCGAATGGGAATGCGGAAAAGCGTTACTTGATACTGCTAAGGTGGCGGCATTATACGCCTAATCACCTTATATTTAAATATCCTGCCTTAAGTAGGGTTAAAACCATGCATTCATTACCAGATATCCACCTAGCATGATGCCTATCCACAGCACCATGCTGCCAGTAGGCCAACTTTCAGATAGGTGATATTGAGATAGGCTGTTGGCACGAAAAACTTTTTTGACACTATTTGCAGTGCGCCTGACGACGCTCAAGCTGAGGGTGTTAAATGAATTCAGCAGGTTGATACTGCTTTTTCCTGTTGCCGGCAACAGTTTTCGGTAGAGCCAGTCAACGTCGAGGTTAGTCGAGTGTAGCTCGGGTGGGTACATATTGCGTTTATTCAGCCAGACAAAGGCCAATGCTGAGAAGAACAGGATTTGTAATTGCGCCAGTACGTGCGAGACATCGTAAGGCCAGTAGTCCAACTGCCAGGGCAATAAAGCGTAGAGATATTGTGGTTGCATGCCGATGAATAAACACAGTGCGGCAGCAATTGTCATGGCAATGAGCATGTTTGTCGGCGCTTCTTGGGTGCGTATTCCCGAGTCATGGTGGAAGAAAGCAAAGTAGGGGATTTTGATCCCGGCATGGTGAAATACCCCGGCTGCTGCAAACAGGAGCATTAACCATATTATGTTATAGCCATCCTCGAGCGCAGCTGACATGATCAGGGATTTGGCAACGAACCCACTGAATAACGGGAATGCCGAAATTGATGCGGCACCGATAATACAAAATGTCGCGGTCCACGGCATGCTTTTATAAAGACCACCAAGGTCTGAGCCATTGATATTTCCAACACGAAATAGAACTGCGCCCATGGACATAAAGAGCAGCGACTTATAGATAACATGGGCAAAAGCATGTGCAACAGCACCATTCAGGGCGAGCGCAGTACCAATACCAATACCAACCACCATGAAGCCAAGTTGGTTAATCATGCTATAGGTTAGTACGCGACGCAGATCATTTTCTATCACTGCGTAGAAAATCGGGAAACAAGCCATTGTTGCACCGATATAAATCAAAAGCTCAGTGCCCGGGTACCCCCTGGCCAGGGCATAAACGGCGAGTTTTGTTGAAAATGCAGATAAAAACACACTGCCTGTCGTCGTTGCTTCAGGGTAAGCATCAACCAGCCAGCTATGTAGTAAAGGAAAGGCACATTTAACACCAAAAGCCAGAAAAATTAACCAACCGGCTGCGCCCTCTAAGCCGATATAGTTAAAAGCCATTGTGCCGTTCTGGTCATAATAAATAAGGGCACCGGCAAGTAACAGGACGCCTGAGATGACTTGAAAAATTAAGTAGCGGATACCACTACGGGTTGCGCGTTCAGTACCGCGTGCCCATATCAAGAACACGGAGCTCAGTGCCAGTCCTTCCCAGAACAGGAATAATGTGATCAAGTCGCCTGCGAATACAGCACCGATAGCACTGCCAGCATATAACAAGCTGGCAACTTGTTGTGTGGTGTCACGGACATGCAAGGCAAAAATAATCGCCATTAACGCAGCGATATGGAATAGGTAACCAAATAACAGACTGAGTTTGTCGACCCGCATAAATTCAAGTGTGTAACCCAGAATGTTCGCGGTGGAAGAGAGCTCTTTAGCGGTTACCAATGTATCTGTGGCAACCATAGGGACAAACGGCTGAACATCGAACCATAGATGCAGACCACCGAGTAACGGCGTTGCGATCAGAATAATGCTGCGCAGATACCCGCGCGTCACCAGCACGAGCAGAGCAGCGACAAAGAACGGAAGAAACGGTGGCAGGTTACTCATCCACATCGTAATAGTCTTCCTTTCGCATTAGAACTTTGCGTATTTCTTTGGCGATAATGACAAGAAGAACACAAGCAACAAATCCATACAGGGCATAAAAACCGGGGAAACTCTCCCAGGGATGTACGGTGTGCCGGTGAACAATAAAGTCGGCAGCAAATAATATCCCGCAGAGAACGTAAAAAACACGTAGCAGGAGCGAGACATTGCGCGGGTTATCGAAAAAATACGTTTTATCGTTATTGTGTTTGTTATCCATATCAGTGTCCTTTGACTGCCATTGATGCCAAGTCATAGAAAGGGTCCGGGTAGATAAATAGGGTAATACACATAAGGGTTGTTATGCCCATCGCTAGCAGGATTGGCCACGGCGCTTCACGCACTTCAGTATAAGATTCATCACCAGAAGGTCGGTTAAAGAAAGCACGTATAGCGATTGGTAACAGGTAGAAGATATTGAGCAAGGAACTGATCATGAATACAGCGAGCAACAACCATTGTTCAGCATGCACGGTACCGAGTGCGAGATACCATTTACTCCACATCCCTCCCAGTGGTGGCAGGCCGATAATACTCAAACTGGCAATCGTAAACGCGGCAAAGGTGAATGGCATGGCTCGACCTAAACCGTGCATCTGGCTGATATCAGTTTTATGTGCCGCGACAAGAATCGCGCCTGCGGCAAAGAACAGGGTAATCTTGGCAAAGGCATGCATGGCAATATGCATGGACGCCCCAATGAGGCTCATTTCCGTGGCAATGAGTGCACCCAGTACGATGTAACTGAGTTGGCTTACGGTTGAGTAAGCAAGACGTGCTTTCAGATTATCCTTCGTCATCGCAATCAATGACGCAAGCAGTACTGTGGTAGCTGCAAACCATATTAACCAGTCACTGGCACCGGCACTGAGAATAAAATCGGTACCGAAAATGTAAATCGTGACCTTCAGTATGGTAAATACGCCGGCCTTCACCACGGCGACAGCGTGTAGCAGGGCGCTGACAGGTGTTGGGGCGACCATGGCCGCAGGTAGCCATTTGTGAAATGGCATGACTGCCGCTTTGCCAATACCAAAAATAAACAGGGCGTAGAGCATACCCGCGTAGGCAGGATCAAGTTTTCCGGCAAGGATGCCACCATGTTTGAAATCGAGTGTGCCAGCGACTGACCAGGTTATAAGGATCGCGAGTAACTGAAATCCAATAGAGGTGCCTAATAAAATACCAAGATAAATACGTCCACTACGTCGTGCTTCTTCAGTGCCGGAGTGTGTAACTAGAGGATAAGTTGATAGCGTCAAAATCTCATAACAGAGAAACAGCGTAAACATGTTATCTGAAAAGGCCGCTGCCAGTGCGCTGCTAATCGCCACAGCAAAAGCAGCATAGAAACGGGTTTGATTTTTTTCCTTATGACCGCGCATGTAACCAATCGCATAGATCGATGTGATCAGCCATAGTGTTCCTGCGACAAGTGCGAATAACATACCAAGGGGTTCAATCGAGAAACTTACGCGTATACCGGGAATGACTTCAAACAGATCAAGTGTCGGTACTTCGCCTGCCTTAACACGTAAAAATAAATTAATAACGAGTGCCGCAACACTGCCTGCTGTGATGAGTGTTATTGCTTCACGAAGGTTTGGTCTCTTATCGGTAAGTATGATCAGTACGGCCGCTATCAAAGGTAGCAGCAGGGTGAGGATGATCATGTTTTGACTCGACATGTCCATCATTGGACACCCGGCAGTAAAAGTTTAACGGCTTGTTCGGCAGTGCCGACGGTTAGCTCTGTGTCCAGGCCAAAGTAAATATTGGCCAGCACCAATATCCATGTTGGTATCAGTAGCAACAGTGGTGCTTCTTTTACGCCTGCATGGGCATGTTTATCCGCTGAGCTGAAATACAGTGTTTCAATCAGTTTCCAGACATAGACAACAGCGAGCAAAGAACCAATCAAAATAACGGCAACGATCAACCAGTTTTGTTGTTCAATCGCAGCGAGTACCAGATACCACTTACTAATAAAACCAGCCGTGCCGGGTACACCAATCAGGCTAAGCCCACCAATAACGATGGCAGCGAAAGTCCACGGCATGTGTTTACCCAGTCCGGCCATGTTGTCGATACGGCTTGAACCAATACGGTAAACAATGGCACCGATGGCCATAAACAGGGCACCTTTCATGAGCGCATGGTTGAACAAATGTACGAGTGTTGCAGTGACACCGAGCACCGATCCGAAACCAAGTCCCAACATCATGTAACCAATTTGTGCGACGCTGGAGTAAGCCAATAGGCGTTTACTGTCTTGTTGATAAATGGCATAGACAGACATCATTAAGATGCCAATAGTGCACATTAATAAGAATATTTCATCGGTTGGCGTTTCTTCAATAAATGAGAAACCGAAGACGGTAAAAATAACCCGCAGCATGACATACACGGCAACCTTGGTAGCTGTTGCAGCAAGAAAGACAGTAATAACCGATGGCGCATAAGTGTAAGCATTAGGCAGCCACAAGTGGAGTGGAAACAACGCTAGTTTTAATGCGAAGCCAACCATAATAAAGGCAAAGGCGGTTTGGGTGGTGCGTTGTTCTACAAGTGCAGGCAAGCGTGCCGATAGATCGGCCATATTTAGTGTGCCCGTCATGGCATATAACAAGCCAACACCAATTAAAAAGAAGGTGGCGCCAATTGTCCCCATAATAAGGTACTGGTAAGCCGCAGTGAGTGCCTGGCGCTTACGGCCAAGGCTGATCAACGCGTATGTTGATAGTGAGGAGATTTCCAGGAACACAAACAGATTAAAGATATCACCCGTTTGTGTAATCCCCAGCAGGCCAGTGAAGCACAACATAAATGCAGAATAAAACAACGATTGTTGTTTAAGCGGAATTTCTTTTTCAACACTGTGAAGTGCATAGGGCAGGGTGACAGCCGCAATCCCTGCGACGATTAATGCCACTAATGCATTGGCTGCATCAATGCGGTATTCAATTCCCCATGGAGGTGCCCAGCCACCTAATTCGTAGCTGATAACATTGCCGGTGCCAACATTAATAAGTTGCAGGCAGGCCATAGCAAACACGGCAAAGCTAACCAGTGTGCTAACAGTCCACGGTAATCGTCCATTTGGCAGAATGGCAACAATCGGTGCAGTCAGCAGCGGAACAACGACAATGAGCAGGCTTAAATGTGCTTCAATCACAGTGAGTGATCCTGATTATGAATGTCGTCTTCTTCAATACTGCCGTAGGATTCTTTGATGCGTACAACAAGTGCGAGAGCAAGGGCAGTGGTAGCAACGCCAACCACGATGGCAGTCAGAATTAATACGTGTGGCAAGGGGTTTGAATAGACAGTGACATCTGACTCGATGATCGGAGCTGCACCGTCTTTCACGTTACCAATACTGATGTACAACATAAAAACCGAGACTTGAAAAATATTGAGTCCGGCAATTTTCTTTATCAGATTGCCCTGGCTGATCACTGTGTAGAAACCGGTCATCATGATAATGATGACTAACCAATAGTTATAGTGCCCGATAATTAAATCCATACTGCTATCCTTATTCGGGCTGGCCGCGTTCTGCAAAGGCAAAGAACATGATGAGCATGACTGACATGACGGTGATACCAACGCCAAGTTCGATAATGAGAATACCAAGGTGTTGCCCTGCCACTTGAGTCGATGCCAGTACACCGTACTCGAGGTATTTGCCACCCAGTATGAGACTTGCTACGCCGGTGCCGGCATAGATCAGCACGCCTAAACTAGCCAGGCAGCGTAATACAAAAGGCGGGATGATCTGTTTTGCAGTTTCAACACCAAACACAAGTGCATAAAGAATAAGACCGGCACTGAAAATCACACCCGCTTGAAAGCCACCGCCGGGGCCAAAGTCACCGTGAAATTGTACATACAGCGCAAATAGAAAAATCAGTGGAATCATGAATTTTGAAATAACACGTAAGATCAAATTATGTTTCATCATCATCACCTGATTCAGTGTTACGTCGAGTCGAACGTCTGCGACCACCAATGAGTAACATCACGGCAATACCTGCCGTAAAAATAACTGCGACTTCACCCAATGTATCAAAACCACGATAACTCGCGAGTACTGCTGTGACGATATTCGGTACACCAGTATCCGAGAGACCTTTTTCTAAGTAATACGGTGCAACATGTTGTTGTGCGGGTGCCTGTGGATCGCCAAAGGCCGGTATGTCAGAAGTGCCATAGATCAGCATCGCACCGGTAATACTGACAACAATAAGTGGTAGCCAGGGTTTATGCGATGATTTTTTTTCCTGCTTTTCTTCATTACGTCCGTAAGTAAGTGCCAGTGTGCCAAGCATTAATATTGTCGAGATACCCGCACCAACAGCCGCTTCTGTAAAAGCGACGTCCACGGCATCCATCACCACGAACAATCCAGCAGAGATAAAACTAAATGCACCAAATAGCATAATAACGGCAAACAGATTACGCAGGTAGATAATGGCGAATGCCTGAATCATCAGCAACGTTAATAAGGTGATGCCGATAAGACTATCAAGCATCGTTTTTAGTCCACGGTTTAATACCACCTAACATGGCTGCATTTGCTAATGAGTGCGATGCTGTTGGGCTGGTGAAAAAGATAAAGGCAAAAATAAGGAATAGTTTAAAACTTGCAAGCGTCAAACCGACTTGCAGTCCAAGCCCTAACAAGAACAATGCGGCACATAGCGTATCGGTAGTACCTGCGGCATGAAGACGCGTGTAAAAATCAGGGAGACGATGCATACCAATGCCACCGATGATACCGAGAAGGCCACCGAGACCAAGACAAATCCAGCTTAGGAGATCAATCATGATTGATCCTTATTATTATCTACCGTGCTGCCATCGGTATAAAAGTTGCCCTGTTCGACCAGTTTTAGGACAGCGACGACGCCAATGAAATTGATGAGCGCGTAAACAAGGGCAATATCAAGCAGATCATGGCGATCAGTGACAATCGCAAACACGGCAATTAATAAAATGGTCTTTGTGCCAAGCATATTCATGGCAGCAATGCGGTCATATACGGTTGGTCCTAGAAGCGCACGCGCCAGTGCCAAGAGGATAGTGACGAGTATGGCGATGATAGCAACGGTATACATTATGGTGTAATTTCTTCGTTATCTGGCACGGCGCGCGCCATGTCACCTGTCTTTAGATCGGCGGCAGCGCTTGCATCAAGTGCATGAATCTTGATTTCATCACCATTCATGTCCAATGCCACTGTACCCGGTGTAAGAGTAATGGAATTAGCATAAATGACCTTGCTTAACTGAGTGTGTTTGTTCGCAGGTAACGTGAAAACCACGGGCTGGATACTGCTGGGTCGCAGGATATTTTTAACAACACTAATATTTGCGGCCACGATTTCTTTAGCAAGGTAGAGGTAGTAGCGTAGCAGGCGAAAACTTAGATGAAATGGCCAGCTTTCATGGTCGATTATGTTCATACGACGAGACAGGAACAGGCAAAGCACGGTAGAGGCGATGCCTAGACCGATGAGAAGGGCTCCGGTATGTCCCGAAAGCAAAAACCAGAACAGGAAAATAAGGCTTCCTGTGATTATTATTCTCATTTAAAACGACGTCCTAGCCAGCCTTCATCAAGTAGTTACGAGTATAGCAACCTTATATTTAGATAAAAAGCAGTCTGAAAGGCGACACATCGACATCGAAAGATACGTGTTAACGGGGCATAATGATTACTCAATACAAGCCTTATACTGACGAACGCGGTATAATCTGAATAATGCCTAACATATTGAATAAAAACGCGAAATGACGATTCCCACTGAAAAAAGCAAACGTGCTGCCGAGCTGAGTGAACAGCTTAACTATCATAATCACCAATATTATGTGCTGGATGATCCGGAAATTCCGGATGTTGAGTACGACATGATGCTACGTGAGCTGCAGGATATTGAAGCGCAGTATCCAGAATTGCAGACTCCGGATTCACCGACACAGCGTGTGGGTGCTGCGCCGTTGAAAAAATTTACCGAAGTGAAACATGAAGTGCCGATGTTGTCGTTGGGTAATGTATTTTCAGAAGATGAACTGAATGATTTTGATCGTCGCTGTCGAGAAGGGCTCGATAATGACGAAATCGAATATGTCGCTGAACCAAAGCTGGATGGTCTTGCCATTAGTCTTTTATATAAGCAGGGGCTGTTAATCCGTGCGGCAACACGTGGTGACGGCACCATGGGTGAAGATGTCACCGCGAATGTAAAAACGATTGGTGCAATTCCTTTACGCCTAATTGGTACGAACATTCCGGATGTTATTGAGGTGCGTGGCGAGATTTATATCTCGAGTGATGGTTTTGAAACGCTTAATGCACGTCAGCGAGATAAAGGTGAAAAAACCTTTGCCAACCCACGTAATGCTGCCGCAGGCTCATTGCGTCTTTTGGATTCGAGCATTACCGCGCAACGCCCGTTAACAATGTACTGCTATGCGGTAGGGAAATGCAGTGATGGAGTACTTGCGGCTACACATAGCGAGGTACTTGAACAATTGCGTGGCTGGGGTTTGCGAGTATCACATGAACATGCTGTCGTAAACGGTGCCAAAGGCTGCTACAAATACTATGAAAAATTATTAAAGCGTCGAGATAAACTGCCATACGAGATAGACGGTATTGTTTATAAAGTTAACCGCTTTGATCAACAGCAAACACTAGGCTTTGTTTCACGTGCACCGCGCTGGGCAATAGCCCATAAATTTCCTGCACAGGAAAAAACTACCAAGTTACTAGCCATTGATATTCAGGTAGGCCGAACGGGTGCTCTAACGCCCGTTGCGCGGCTTGATCCTGTTGAAGTTGGTGGAGTGGTTGTGACTAATGCAACCTTGCATAATCAGGATGAGATTGAACGAAAGGATGTGCGCGTCGGTGACATGGTTATTGTGCGTCGCGCCGGTGATGTGATCCCGGAAGTGGTTAGCAGCATTGCAGCTAAAAGGAAAAAAGGAGCACGTAAGTTTAAATATCCAACGCGATGCCCTGAATGCGACTCCGAAGTGGTTCGTATTGAAGGTGAAGCCAAAGCACGTTGTTCAGGTGGTTTATTTTGCCCGGCACAACGTAAGGAAAGTATTAAACACTTCGCCTCGCGTCGTGCCATGGATATTGAAGGGCTTGGCGACAAGCTGGTCGAGCAACTTGTTGATGAGGCATTCATTAGAAATGCGGCTGATCTTTATACGTTAACGGGAAAGCAATTAGCCGGCATGGATCGTATGGGTGAAAAATCCGCAGAAAATTTAATCAAAGCATTAGTAAAAAGTAAGACAACGACCTTATCACGTTTTATTTACTCTTTAGGTATCCGCGAAGTAGGTGAGGCGACTGCGCGTAGTCTTGCAAATCACTTTGGTAGTCTTGAAAAAATTATGGCTGCAACGAGCGAGGAACTCGAGCAGGTTCCTGATGTGGGGCCTGTTGTGGCGAGTCATATTGAAACATTCGATCATCAAACACATAACCGTGAGGTGATTGATGAGCTTATAAGTAACGGTGTCCATTGGGATGACATCGATATTAATCGTTCTGAAGAACAAGTTTTACTTGGAAAAACGATTGTGCTCACCGGTGCGTTATCAATGCCGCGCAGTGAAGCAAAAGACATTCTTCAGTCGATGGGCGCAAAGGTGAGCGGTAGCGTCTCGAAAAAGACAACGCTTGTATTTGCCGGTGCGGATGCCGGTTCCAAGTTAACTAAAGCGAATGAGCTGGGTGTTCCAGTGCTTGATGAAATAGCATTACAAAAATTACTACAGGGCGACACGTCTGTTTTACCGAACGAGTAAAATCAGTAACCCATTTTCTTGCTGATGGTTTCGTAAACTTTTTCTCTAAAATCATTTGCGGCATTAATGATTTTTATTTCGTGTTGTTTATTAATATTGTCCCCGGCAACCAGATTACGGCCAAGTTGAAATGACTTGTTGTGTAATGAAATGCAGGTTGGGTTATTAAAAATTTTTTTTCGGGTAATAATGTGCGTAGTGATGCCGGCCATAAATTTATTGTCTGTACCGCGAAAAAAACCACCAATCGAGCAGATGGCATAGGGATCATCTTCTGCAAATGCACTCGGGCTTAATAACAAAAATAGTAAAGTGATTAGATAATATTTTTTCATATCTACAGGTGGAATTTTATTTAATGAGTGTTGGCCACTTTTTATCTGCACGTGTCGTGTATCCATTGATATTGTTACTCCAGCGTTGTTGTATTGCCGGTGAATAGTTGAGGTAAAGCTTACCATTGTTTATTGACCATGACTTAGGATCACTGGGAACAACAGAGCCTTTTGCGGCAGCATAAGCACAGTAACCACCGTATTGCGGTGCATACTTTTCAGGGTTAGCGATAAATAGTTTTTTGTTCGTCTCGGAATCAAACTGCCAGGTAACATTCTGCCACTGGTGTGTGAACTTAGAGTTACCCCAAACTGGACGCTGTTCAGTAAAGTAGGCAACAGGATCGTAGCCACTAATGGCTAGTCCTGAGTCATTGTAAACAGGTTCGACTGCCCAGCATGTAAGGCTTACTACAAATAATGAAAATGCCAGAAGTAATTGTTTAAGACGACTTTGCATTGTTAATTATTTGAATAGCTCTTGATATCAATACCCTGATGTTGCTGGATATTTGGTTTGCTGTCCTCAAATTCTACAATTTTAATTTCTGCTGTGGTGCGTAATTTTAAAAAATAGTCTTCTACCTGGCGACGCTGCAAGACAATACGGACACGGTCCTTGACCTCTTCATATTTTGGTGGGGGGTTAACACGCACATCATCAAGATAAAGAATATGCCAGCCGAATTGTGTTTTCACAGGTGTTCTTGCGTACTCGCCTTTTTTTAATTTACCGATAGGGCCACGGAACTCAGGTAGTAAATCAAACTCTGACTGCCAGCCTAATAAACCATCTTCGCTAGCAGAAGGACCCGTTGAATATTTCTTAACCAGCGTGATGAAATCACCGCCTTTATTAAGTTCGCCCATTACAGTGGTAGCGTCATCAGCATTTGTAAGAAGAATATGGCGCAGGCGATATTCAGTTAATGTCAGTTCAGACATTTTTGACTCGTAGTCTTTTCGCATTTCTTCATCCGTGAGCGGATTCTTCAGAATATAGTCATTATAAGCGGCATTAACCATTAACGTTCTGCGCTGGTTCTCCAATATTTGTTTTATCTCAGCATTATTATCCAAACCTTTTTTTTCTGCATCCTGCAGGGCAAGTTCGAAATTAATAAACTCATCTAACAAACGAGCATCTGACGTTTTGTCGTCTTTAGATTTCCCGGCCTTTCGTTGTTTAAGATAGGCTCTGAAGTTTTTTCCTGAAATGCTTTTACCATTAACAATAGCAATGACATCGTCACCCTCATTATCGGCTGAAAGGGTTGCCTTTTTGTCGTCCATGGCCATGTCTTTTTTCTTATCAGCAGAGCTTGATGATTTGTCACCGCCGCCGCAGGCAGATAAAAGACTGGTTAACATGATGCTGATTATAATTGTTTTTATTGCGTTCATAATAATTCCTACGTAGGTCCTTTTTATTACGATGGGGTGGATGCTTTAATACTTAATGCATGGATATCTTTTTGCATCATATCACCTAATGCATCGTATACCATGCGATGTCTTTCCAGTAATGATTTGTCTGCAAAGGCATTAGCAACAATATGTACTTCAAAATGTCCTAGTCCGGTTTTAGCACCAGCGTGCCCGGCATGTTTGTGGCTTTCATCTATCACATCAACGCTATCGGCATTGAGATTATCCATGAGTAACTGTTTAATACGTGGAATACGTTCGCTATTGTCTATCATGGTAGTACCTTTTTAAATGGTTTCACTGTTACACGCTCATACACACCTGCTTCGATGTATGGATCTGCATCAGCCCATTGTTGTGCTGTGGAAAGAGATTCAAACTCGGCAACAATGAGGCTGCCTGTAAAACCAGCCGGGCCGGGATCTTCGTTATCAATAGCAGGATGTGGTCCGGCCAGAACTAATCGACCTTCATCTTGTAACTGATTTAGGCGCGCGACATGTGCAGGTCGAACCCCGAGACGTTTTTCTAAACTATCTGCAACATCTTCGCTGATGATGGCGTAAAGCATTATTCGACCTCTTTCTTTGTTGATTCAGTATCTTCCTCAGCTTGAACAACGTACTTGGCCATAAAAATGCCTTGAGCGATGACAAATATGATGGTCATACCGAGCATGCCAAATAATTTAAAGTTAACCCAGAATTCGTTACTAAAATTATAAATAACGTAGAGGTTTAAAAATCCCATTGTTGTAAAGAAGCCGGCCCAGGCAAAATTGAGTTTTTTCCAGACATTATCCGGAGCAACCATGACATGTCCCATCATACGCTCGACTAAATTTTTCTTACCAATGTACTGGCTGCCAATAAAGACCAGTGCGAATACCCATTCGAGTATGGTCGTTTTCCATTTAATATAGAGTGGATCACCCAACAAAATAGTAATACCACCGAAGAAAGCGATAAGCCCAAGTGAGATTAAATGCATTTTCTCAAAGTTGCGTGTTTTGACCCAATACAAAATGACTTGCAGGAATGACGCGGCGATGCCGGCTTTAGTCGCCATAATCATGGCTTCTGTGGTTGCAGCAAGAAGCTCAATGTCTGAGGCATCTGCGGGGGCATCAGAATAAACATGGAAAACGGCGAAAAAGATAATAATAGGGAAATAGTCGAACAACATTTTCATAGCGATAATCCGTGGCCAAAGGCCAATACTCCAGTATTGTATAAATAATGTGCCATATTATGCCCGAGCAAGTGGGCTTATGTCTGCCTGAATTCACCTACAAGTAGAGAAATGTTCGTGTTTTGCGAGTAACCCTATACAATGTGCTCGCAATGATTATTGATCTTCACTCACATAGCACGATTTCGGACGGCACACTTTCGCCAACCGACTTGCTGGCGCACGCCTCAAAACAAGAGGTTGATGTGCTTGCTTTAACCGATCATGACAGTGTGGCGGGCCTTGATGAGGCTACCGAAGCAGCAAAACAGCACGGTATTAAGCTTATTAACGGTGTCGAAATATCAACAAGCTGGAACGGACAAACGATTCATATGGTGGGTTTAGGCATTGATCCGACTTATCAACCCTTACTCGATGGTTTAGACGCAATTTGTGATTATCGTGGCTGGCGCGCAGAAGAAATTGGTCGTCGACTGGCTAAAAAGCGAATAGAGGGAGCCTATGAAGGAGCAAAATCCTTTGCAAATGGTGCTTTGATAGCCCGGACACATTACGCGCGATTTTTGGTTGATGCCGGTTATTGCAAAGATATTCGTGAAGTATTTAAAAAATATCTGGTAAGGGGCAAGCCGGGTTATGTACCAGGTAAGTGGGCTGAGATAGAAGAAGCCGTAAGCTGGGTACGGGGCGCGGGCGGAATTCCGATCATTGCGCATCCGGCACGTTATCGAATTACAGCCGGGCGTTTACGTAAGTTACTGGCTGAGTTTAAATCAGCGGGTGGCTTAGGGATGGAAGTGGTGTCCGGCAGCCACAATGCGGATGAGTGTCAGACAATGGCTGCGCATGCTAAGCGCGCAGGCTTATTTGCCTCGCAGGGCAGTGATTATCATGGGCCAGAAAACCCGTGGGTTGAGTTAGGACGGCTAATACCGATGCCGGATGGCTGTGAAACCGTCTGGGAAAGCGAATTCTGGTCGAATGTTAACTCATGAGTCAGTATTTTGAGATACATCCGGATAACCCGCAGGCAAGACTGATACACCGAAGTGTTGAGATTGTGCGAGATGGCGGGGTGATTGTTTACCCGACGGACTCGAGTTACGCGCTGGGTTGCCATATTGGTGACAAGAGTGCGATGGAAAGGCTCGCCAAGATTAGAAATGTGTCGAATAGGCATAATTTTACACTTATGTGTCGCGATCTATCAGAAATTTCGAATTACTCGATGGTAGATAATCAGGCCTATCGTTTAATGAAGTCGCTGACACCGGGACCCTATACATTCATTTTGAAGGCCAACCGCGAAGTACCACGTCGATTACAAAACCCTAAAAGGAAGACCATTGGCCTGCGTGTACCGGAAAACCCGATTGCTCATGCGCTGCTTGAGGAATTGAACGAGCCAATGATGACATCTACCCTGATTTTGCCCGATCAGGCACTTCCGATGACGGATGCTTATGAAATACGCCAATCTTTGGAGCATTTTGTTGATCTGGTTATTGATGGTGGGAATTGTGGTGTAGAGCCAACCACGGTGGTGGATCTTTCTGATGGTAATGTAACGGTTACCCGCGAGGGTAAGGGGCAATATTTTTTCGATAATTAACATTAAATAAATATAATAACTCATTGTTATTTAATAAATTTATTTCATTATTTAATGTTTATTCTAATCTGTTTAGATAGTCCTAATATGGGTTCAAACAGGGTATAATCACCGCGTCTGAAATGTAAATCAGGCCTACACAATAATAGTTTTTACTCGCGTTGCGGGTGTTATGGGAGGTATTTTGAGCTCGATCCTCGGTCATCAGGACCGCGTGCTGTCCGGCATGCGGCCAACAGGTCAACTTCATCTCGGTCATTATCACGGTGTGCTCAAGAACTGGATTAGCCTACAGCATGAATATGAATGCTTGTTCTTTGTTGCGGACTGGCATGCACTCACTACTCATTATGATGATCCATCTGTGATTGCCGAGAGTGTTTGGGATATGGTGATCGACTGGTTGGCAGCGGGCGTTAATCCAGGCAGTGCGACATTGTTTATACAATCACGCGTTCCCGAGCATGCTGAATTACAACTCTTGTTATCGATGATGACACCATTAAGTTGGCTTGAACGCGTGCCCAGTTATAAGGATCAGCAACTTAAATTAAAAGAAAGAGATCTCGCGACCTATGGCTTTTTGGGTTATCCCTTATTGCAAAGTGCTGATATTTTGGTTTACAAAGCAAGCCAGGTACCGGTAGGTGAAGATCAGGTTGCCCATGTTGAATTAACACGTGAAGTGGCTCGTCGCTTTAATCATTTATATGGCCGCGAGGTGGATTTCGAAGCAAAAGCCGAAGCGGCGGCAAAGAAAATGGGTAAGAAAAATGCCAAGCTCTACCGTGAACTGCGCCGACGCTATCAGGAAGAAGGCGATCATGAAGCGATTGAAACGGCGCGGGCTTTATTAGAAGAACAACAAAATATCACCTTAGGTGATCGTGAGCGTTTATTTGGTTATCTCGAAGGGGTGGGTAAGATCATTTTACCCGAACCGGAATCATTATTAACGCCGACGTCAAAAATGCCCGGGCTTGATGGGCAAAAAATGTCGAAGTCTTATCAAAATACGATTTCATTGCGTGAAGATCCCGACACAGTTGATAAGAACATACGCACTATGCCAACGGATCCTGCCCGTGTTCGACGCACCGATCCAGGCGATCCGGACAAGTGTCCGGTTTGGGAACTGCATCAAGTTTATAGCAGTGATGAAGTTCGCTCAGAGATAGAAGAAGGATGTAAAAGTGCAGGGATAGGTTGTATTGATTGTAAAAAATTTATTATTGATGCAGTGGTAGAAGAACTTGCGCCGATACGTGATCGTGCACAGGAATTTATTAACAACCCGGATATGGTTCGCGGTATTGTTAATGAAGGCTGTGAGAAAGCGCGTGAAATAGCAAAACTGACTCTGGAAGAGGTGCGCCAGGTGATGGGCCTGACGTATAAATAAAACTATGAGTGAGACAGAAAACGCCAAGCTTGAGGATACTGAAGTCACAAATGCTGTGGCGGAAGATGAGTCAGAAAAAGCACATGCTCCACAGCAAGCAGAGATGCCTTTTGCAATTGTTCAAGGTGAAAAAGTAACGCAGTTACCACAGGATTTATATATACCTCCTCATGCGCTGGAAGTGTTTTTAGATGCATTTGAAGGACCTCTGGATTTACTTTTATATTTAATTCGTCGTCAAAACCTTGATGTGCTTGATATTCCAATTGCCGAGATTACTGCTCAGTACATGGAATATGTTGATGTAATGAAAGATCTGCAACTTGAGTTGGCTGCAGAGTATCTTGTTATGGCAGCGATGCTGGCTGAAATTAAATCACGTATGTTATTGCCGCGCCGGGAAGAAGAAGGTGAGGAAGGCGAAGATCCACGTGCAGAATTAGTTCGTCGCTTACAGGAATACGAACGTTACAAACAGGCTGCTGAAAATATCGATGGCATGGCGCGCTTGAATCGCGATATCTATGAAGTTGAAGTTGATACGCCAGATGTTGCTGTTGTTAGAAAAGCACCCGATGTCAGTCTTCAAGACATGCTTACAGCTTTTACTGAAGTATTGAAGCGCGCTGAAAACTTTCAGCATCATCATATTGCGATGGAACCTTTGTCAGTACGTGAACGGATGTCGATCGTTTTGACGAATATAAAAGGGGATGCGTTTACTGATTTTTCTGACTTGTTTACGCCAGAAGAAGGGCGCTCGGGTGTGGTTGTGACATTACTCGCAATTCTAGAATTACTTAAAGAAACATTGATTGAAATGGTACAAAATGAACCATTTGGTCCTATTTATGTAAAAGCAGCGGCATCGTCAAAAGACAATGCTGAAACTCCTAATACGACTCTGGACGCTGAAAAAGATGAATCCTGATATTATAAGAAAAGTGATTGAAGCAGCATTACTTGCTTCTGGTAAACCGCTAAATATTGATCGGCTAATGCATTTGTTTGCAGCAGGTGATTTTCAACCCGAAAAAAATGATATCCGTAAAGCCTTGAGTGATATTAGTGATGATTGCGCAAACCGGGGTATCGAGCTAAAAGAAATCGCAAGTGGTTTTAGGTTACAAGTTCGCGAAGACATGGCTCCCTGGGTATCTCGTTTATGGGAAGAAAAACCACAGCGTTATACGCGTGCCTTATTAGAAACACTGGCATTGATCGCATACCGACAACCGGCCACACGTGGTGAAATTGAAAACGTACGCGGTGTTGCAGTAAGTAGTAATATCATTAAAACTTTAACTGAGCGTGAGTGGATTAAAGTTGTCGGCCACCGTGATGTGCCGGGCAAGCCATCGATGTACGGAACGACTAAGCAATTTCTTGATTATTTTAATTTAAAATCACTGGATGAACTCCCGTCACTTGCTGAATTGCGTGATTTTGAAACAATTAATGCCGAGCTTGATTTGCAGCTGCCCGGTTTGGAAGTCCCAGAACAGGATACCGCCGCGAATGATGATACTGCTCCAGAAGCTAATTCGGAAGTCAATCAGGCCGGCGATGCTGAAGAAGTGGACGCAGATGAATCGGCACAAAAGAATTAATTAATTTTTCACATGAGCGAAAAACTACATAAAATTCTTGCTCGCAGTGGTTACGGCTCTCGCCGTGAAATGGAAAAATGGATCGAAGCAGGCCGCTTAACAATTAATGGGCGAATTGCTAAAACTGCCGATCGTATTTCCGATAATGAAAAAGTTGCTCTTGATGGTAATTTAATAGAACTTAATTTCGATGAGCAACAACATCGCATTCTTATCTATAACAAACCTGAAGGCGTTATTTGTACACGTGATGATCCTGGTGGTCGTCCTGATGTATTTAAAGGGCTGCCTAAACTACAAGGTTCTCGCTGGATTATTGTTGGGCGACTAGATTTAAATACATCAGGATTATTGTTTTTTACAACAGATGGTGATCTGGCAAACGCTTTAATGCATCCATCTTCAGAAATTGAACGGGAATATTCTGTACGTGTTCTCGGTGATGTTGATGGTCAGGTATTACAAAACCTGACTAAAGGTGTTGAACTTGAAGATGGTTTAGCTCATTTTGATTCCATAACAGATGTCGGTGGTAGCGGTGCTAATCACTGGTACAGTGTTATTTTAAAGGAAGGTCGTAAAAGAGAAGTTCGTCGTCTATGGGAATCACAGGGAATGAAAGTGAGCCGTTTAATGCGAACGCGTTTTGGTCCTATCGTGTTAATGCGTAATTTACGTAAAGGCGCTTTTCGTGATCTGGATCCTGCTGAAGCAGCGGCACTGTATGAATCGGTAGGGATGAAGAACAAGATAACTAAACGTGAAAAAACACCGCATAGCGAAAAAAAACGCACACCACGTTCCAACCATCAGCAACAGCGTCGCCGACGTCCTGGTCGTAAATAAAAAAAGGATTAACCGACTTTTTGGTTAGCCGATGAACTTGAACGCATCGTATGTCGAATATGTGCGACGCTTGGACGCAGATCACCCGGTATATCCATCTTGTTACCGAGCAGGATGATCATCTTGGGATTAACTCTATGAGTGGTTGATATTTTTTTTAGGATATTAACAATCTTTCTATCCTGAATATGTTCCTCAAAACCGGTTAGAACAAATACACCAAAATGTGCCATGCTATTAATGGTGTTTAATACATCTTCAGGATCAACTGTTCGGGGAATCATGATGTGGTTGGCATCCATACGATACATGCCTGTATCAGGTTGCCAATGATAAATGGCCTTACTACTAGAAAGCGACAAGTTTTTGAATAACTCAACAATATGTACACTACGAAGTGTCTCAAAATACACAATCGGGTAACTTTGTTCAGTGAGCTTGTTAATTCTTTCTAATGCAGGATCAATCATTGTTCCACTCGCTACTTTCCCTAAACACAGGACGGATATTAAGGTTAATAGAGTGCGGCTGTCAAAAACGTGATGTAGTTATCAATTTTAAGAAGAAAAAGCTTATATTGTTATATCCTTACTTTTTCTATGCCTGTATGACACAATTTCGGCCAAATTTCTTGGCAGCATAGAGCGCTTTATCAGAACGGTCGAGAAAATGCTTTGCTGTTTCATCATCTTCCAGCGTGGCAACACCAATACTTACAGTCAGTTGGATAGTGTTGTCATCATATGTATGGGTCATTCCTTCAACGCTGGTTCGAATACGCTGTGCGAGAAGGTGGGCACCTTCGATGTTGGTGTTATTAAGCAGGATAGTAAATTCTTCACCACCGTAACGAAATAGAACATCTGAGTTACGAATATGGGTATTTAAGCCATCGACGAGTGAACGCAGTACTTTGTCACCCATGCTGTGCCCGTAGGTGTCATTAATTGATTTGAAATGATCGATATCAACCATTAATACGGTTAATGGATTGTCATGACGGTGAGCCAAATCGATTTCTTTATCCAGCATTGTATCGAGCGCAGCACGGTTGAGTGCACCGGTTAAGGGATCGTGCATCGCTTTTTTTAGAGCATCCTCATATAACAATGCATTGCGGAGCGGGTAAACCAGCAGGCAAAGTAGCTCTTCAAGCCGATTTAATTCATGCTCTGCAAAACGAATACTGCGAGTAAAACTTAAACGTCCCAGTAATTCACCCGCAATTTCTATTTGATAGTTACAGCTATGACGTGCAGATTTTTCGCCGATGGTCATCGTGGTTTCGCCATCCTGATGATCAAAGGTCATTTGTGCAAAATTGAACTCTGCCTGGATACCACTAAAGAAAATATTGTTGATCTCATTGACGTGCAGGCTGGTTTGAAGCTTGCGATTTAATTCCCAGTCAACTTTATAGGCGTTAGTATCCTTTTCTGGCTGGGGGGTAGCCTTGGCGAGTACGCTATTACGACCCTCCAGAAAGTGACTGTCGAGTATCTTAGCTTCTGTATGTTGTAATCGAGCCATAATCTGTACATCCTCAAAACATAATCTGTTCTGATATTCTTAATGCGAATATCGTGCCATTATTTCTGTTTTATACAAATCTATATAAAACATATAGTTATAGAACGATCTTTTTGCAAGTCAGAAAAATGACAAATTATTGGCGCGTAAAAGCGGCAAGGACGGTTAAAACTTGCCGGTTAACCTTGTGAGATGCAGGTTACTCGGAGGATTGAGCCTGAATGATATGGCCACGAAGTTGTTTGCTGTCAGGGCCCATCATATAAAGGTAGCTGAGTGCGACATCTTCCGGGAGTTTAAGTTTGCTCATATCCTCAGCAGGGTAGGCTAATTGACGTAAACGCGTACGAATGGGGCCAGGATCGATAGAATTAACCCGGATCGGGGTGTTATTTTCAAGTTCATCGGCAAGAATGAGCATAAAGGCATCCAGACCTTGTTTAGAGATACCGTAAGCACCCCAATAAGCCCCTGATTTTTCATAGTTATCTGTAGAGCTGAAAAGAATGGCGGCATCATCAGACTGGCGCAATAAAGGCAGGCAGGCTTGCGTGAGCATAAAAGGCGCCTGTAAATTAACGTTTAAAACGCGTTGCAGTAAGTCGATAGGGTAGTGATCGACAGGCGTAAGAGAGCCTAATTCTGCCGCATTATTTAATAAGCCATCAAGACGGCCAAACTCCTGTGCAATCCCCCCGGCAAGGCCGAGTATGTCATCATGAGTTGCACTGGACAGATCAAGCGGGAAAATAGCCGGTTCCAGATTTCCCTCAGCCACTATTTCATCGTACACCGCCTCAAGCTTATGACTGGTTCGACCAGTCAAAACAATGCTGGCACCGTGAGCTGCGTATATTTTAGCAGCCGCTTTACCAATACCATCACCTGCACCGGTGACAAGGATAACCCGATCCTTGAGTAGTGCTTTATTGGGCTGATAATTAGCGGGTATCGATGAAGACATAATAAATCTGACCTTTGTTAGTTTAAGGTTTGTTAATAATATGTTGGCTGCATTGTAACCCACTCTGTACCGCCGCTTCGAGTGTGCCGGGGTAGGGGCTGGCCGTATAATCGCCACAGAGCCATACATTACCATCAGACGTTGCATTATCCGGGCGGTATTGATGAATGTTGACGCTGGATTTGAAGGTGGCGCGTTTCTCGCGAATAACGAGTGCTTGCTCGGCATCGGGCCAGTCAAAAAGAGCAGATAGTTCGTCGGCAACAATTTGAGAAAGTGTCATTTTATCCAGTTTCATATGTGATCCTGAAGCGCTGATTACAACAGCCATAAGACCGGCTTGATCACAGAAGCTCCTGTCAAAAACCCATTGGCCAGTACAATTGCTCAGGCCGACCATCGGTTGTGGTAATGAAATGTGCTTGGGGTATTGAAGATAAATCGTGCATATCGGTTCATATTCAAATTTATTTAAAGACTGTTGTATGCCTTCAAGCATGCTGGAGTTTCTAAGAAGTGCAAGCGTCGTTGATGGTGAGCCAGCAAGAATGACATGATCAGCAGAATAAATATTGCCATCAGTATCAATAACGGATGGCGATGACTGATGTGTTAATACCTGGTTTATTTTCTTGCCCAGCACAATATTGCCACCGTGTTGATCGACGTATTGCATTGCCGGGTGAACAAATAAGTTGGCAAGATCAACTTTGGGAATGAGCAGATCAGAGGCTTCAGGTGTTGTAGTAAAACTGTCTTTTAACACATTAAGAAAGATTTGTGCTGATGAGTCATTAACCGATGTATTCAATGCGGCTAAACAAAGAGGCTCCCAGAATTGCTGAATCATGATCTCAGGCTGGTTGCGCAGTAAGGTTTTAACGCTAATGTCACGTTTAAGTGTAAAACCTTTTAGTCGCAGCTTAATGAGAAACCAGGCTGTTTTAATTCGTGCCCGAAGGGAAATGTTTTTGAGACTTAAAAATGCGACGAGAATATTAATGGGAGCAGGTAATTGTCCGAGTTCTAATTTGAACTTCTGTTTGTTTTTGTCGATGACAAGCAAGTTAAGTTGTCGACGCAGTAGTGAAGTCTTTAGATCAACATGGCAGGTTTTAAGAACCGAAAGCGTTTTTTTATAGGCGCCAAGCAGAAGATGTTGCCCATTATCGACACGGTGCTGACCAAAGGCTACACATCGAGCGCGGCCACCCAGTTGTTTGGCAGATTCAAACAGAGTTACCTGATAACCGTTTTTTATCAGATCGACAGCAGCTGAAAGGCCAGACCAGCCTCCACCAACAATAATGACTGAACGAGAATGGTTTGTGTTCACGCTTTCTTCGCTTTGAGTTCTTTCCGATAAGTGCGCCAGGCTATCCAGAACTTGCGTAGTGGTGAAAGCCGAATGGGCTTGTTAAACACGTTATAATCACATTTTTTTATGCGTTCAAGCAGTGCATGGTAGATGGCAGCCATAATCAGGCCACTACGTTGCTGAAAGCGATCTTCACTCGTTAGCTGCTGATAGGCTTGTTGGTAGTATTGCTCCGCACGTTGCGCTTGAAATGCAAACAAGTCACGCAAATTATCATTCATTTCACCTTTAATTAGTTCTTCTTCACTGACGTTAAACTGTTGCAACTCATCAAGGGGCAAATAAATGCGTCCGCGGTCGGCATCTTCTTTTACGTCTCTTAGGATGTTGGTAAGTTGAAAGGCTAGACCCAGATCTTCAGCATATTGGCGTGTTGATGGTTGGTTGTAACCAAATATTTCAATGGCCAATAAACCGACCACACCTGCAACGCGATAACAGTAAGTCGTTAACTCTTCAAATGACTGATAGCGTGATTGCTGTGTATCCATTAGCATGCCATCAATAATGCTATGGAAGTGTTTTTCTTCGAGATTAAACTGCTTTATAGCATTGCCAAGAGCAACTCCAACGGGGTGCTGAGGTTGTCCTTGAAAGACTCTTTTAATTTCATCATGCCACCAGCCAAGTTTAACCAGTGCCGTGTTCGTTTCGCTGCATTCATCGACAATATCGTCAACTTCCCGACAAAATGCATACACTGCCGTGATAGCCTGGCGTTGATTCGCTGGCAGGAATAAAAAGCTGTAATAGAAACTTGAACCACTAGAAGCAGCTTGTTCCTGACAATAGTCTTCGGCATTCATAGTATTACGTTAAACCATTTAGTGTTTTGGGTGTTATGTTAAACAGACTCTTAAATAGTATCATTGGCCAATCGGCTTTGGATAGGCGTGGTCGTGTGAAACAGTTTCTTTCTCTTAACATTTTTTCTGCAACACGATTAGCTGCATGAATAGTCATTTTAAGTTCCAGGCCTAGTCTACCACCTATTTGATGTCCTAATGGGTAGCCAGATGACAACATGCTTGCAGCACGCATTATTTGCTGGTTCATAAATATTTTGAATTTTTCATCACTAATACGTCTGGCAAGATGTTCTTCACTTATGTCTGACGCTTTCATTTCATCCGCAGCTAAATATATGCGGTTATTCTCATCAAAATCCTGTCCAATATCCTGATAGAAATTAATTAATTGTAGCGCTGTACAGACCGCATCACTTAATTGTTGCATGTGAGGGTTATCTTTATTGACTAGCTGTAAAAGTAAGCGTCCCACAGGATTTGCTGAACGACGACAATAATCCAGTACTTCATTGAAATTCTGGTAGCGCTTTTTTGTAATATCTTGTGTAAAGGCACTAATTAAATCGGTAAATAGGCTAGGTGTTAGTTCAAAACATGTAATGCTATGCGCTAGAGCAATTAATACCGGATCGTCATTATTTTTTCCAGTCAGCATATGATTAAATTGTTTTTCATATTGCGCCAGGGCGTTGAGTCTTGCAGCGGCGTCAAGTTCCCCTTCATCAGCAAGGTCGTCAGCGGTGCGGGCAAATGAATAAATGGCGCTAATGGGTTTACGTAATTGCTTAGGTAGTAATATCGATGCAACAGGAAAATTTTCGTAATGTTGCCGCACAATCTCTGCGCAAATCATGTAGGCTGATTCAATATTTTGCGGTACAGTAGTCAAAATTATCTAAATTATGTTGAGGTGAGTAATGAAAACGATTAACGGTATAGTCATTGGCTTATTACTTGGGCTAGGCGCAGGCTTGTGGATGGGCGTTAACATCGGCCGTGACGTTCCCCTTAGCAGCAATCCGTTTAAAGAGCCCACTGTAGCAGAAACGCTGGGTGATAAAGCAGAACGTCTCTATGATGATGCAAGAGAGGCAATTAACGAACAACTTAAGGAATAATTTAGTCTGTTGAATCATTGTTTCGCTCGTTAATTTCACGGGTGATTAATTCAACAGGCTCAGGATCTTTGATTTCTTTTTTTACACTGATCCCCATTTCAGTAAAGCGTCTGGCGCTTGGCAACACACGACTATCAAAGGAGCCAACGGCTTTATTGAATTGCTCAACACTTTTAGTAAGACTGTTCCCAATACCACCCAAGTGACCGCTGAACGCAGAAAGTCTTTCGTATAAACTGGTACCCAGACTTCGAATCTTATCAGCATTATCTGCAAGTACTTCCTGTCGCCAGCCAAAGGCAACAGCACGAAGCAGGGCGACAAAGCTACTGGGTGTGGCAAGGATAATCTGTTGACTCATGGCATCTTCCAATAAGGAAGGATCACGTTCGAGTGCAGCACTTAAGAACTGGTCGCCTGGAATAAATAACACTGCAAAATCTGGTGTATCATCAAACTGACTCCAATATGATTTTGCTGATAGTTCGCGTATGCGTTCACGTACATTTTTAGTATGTCGTACTAAAAATTCTTCTTTGCTTTTATCTTCATTTGCCTCTACTGCAGACATGTAGGCATCAAGCGGCGCTTTTGCATCGACCACAACAGCACGTTGGCCGGGCATACGAATAATCATGTCAGGCCTTAATCGACCTTTATCTGTACTAACGCTTTCTTGTTCGTAGAAGTCGCAGTGCTGTACCATGCCGGCCAGCTCCGCGAGACGTTTGAGAGTCATTTCCCCCCACTGGCCACGAACCTCTGGCCGACGTAATGCCTGCACCAGGTTGCGAGTTTCAGATTGTAACTGGGCTTGATCACGAGACATTAATTCCAGATGTTGCTTAAGCGAGCCATAAGCTTCCCTACGTTCTTTTTCCATTTCGCGTACTTGTTTTTCGGTTTTATCAAGGGCGTCGCGAATAGGTTTAACAAGTTCGGCAATAGATTGTTGTTTCTTATCGAGCTCTGAATTTGCTGATACTTGAAATCGCTGCAAATTTTGTTCAGCAAGTTTAAGAAACTCATCGCTATTATGTTTAAGCGCCTTACTGGCTAATGCAGCAAATGCCTCGTTAAGATTTTCTCGATCCTTTTCAAGAGATTGCTGTTTCTCCAGAGAGGTTGTTCGCTCATGTTTGAGTGTGGTTTTGAGCTCGGTGGTCTCTTCGCGTAAAGTGGATAATTTCTTTTCACCAAGAAAATAAGCAATAGCATATCCTAAGGTGTACGCAATTAAAGCGACAGGAGCCAACACCAGCAAAAGTTGTGTGTCGGTCATATTAGTGACCAAGGGTAGCGGCGGTGGGGTGTTTTTTTTCTAGTACATCACCGATGGCTGTAATTAACAGGTTGATATTGTATGGTTTGCTGAAATATTTATAGAATAGCTCATCGCCTAATATTTGCTGTTCGTTGGGGATTTCATCGGATGACAGCGCAAACACGGGGACTTGTTTCAGGTGCTGGTTAGTTCTTAAAGCGTTTAGCATCGTCGTTCCATCCATGCTGCTTAATTCAATATTTAGCAGAATAACATCAGGTAACATTTTATGTGCCATATTTAGCGCGGATTCAGCATCACATGCTGTAAAAAGCTCAATATTTGGTTGGGCTGCAAGAGATTGGCTAACTAGTTCAAAATCCATATTGTTTTTTTCTATATAGAGCACTTTGATTACAAATTTGTCATTGAGTTGTATGTTTTCTGGTTGAGTATATTTGTTAAGCGTAAACCAGAAGCTGGCACCTTCGTCTTCATTATTATATGCGCCGATTTTGCCATTCATTAATTCGATTAGTTGTGAGCTAAGTGCCAGACCAATACCATTGCCTTCAATGCTGGTATCCTCAAGGCCAAGTCGGTTAAATGGTTTAAACAAGTTGTCAATTTTATCTTCTGGAAGGCCGCGACCACTGTCTGAAATTGTGACTTTGCATACGCCATCTTGCTCGGCATTTACGGAAATTCTGACATTGCCATTTTCTACATTATATTTAATGGCGTTGGATAAAATGTTAACCAGCACTTGTTTGAGACGTGTCTCGTCAGCATAAACTGAGGCTTTATGTTGGCACTCATTATCGTATGAAATGCTTATAGATTTATTACTGGCATCATTTTCACTAAGCTCGATGGCCTTTTTAATAACAGCATTAAGGTTTGTTTCAGTGCTGGCTAATGATAAGTGGCCTATTTCAATTTTTGAAATATCCAGTACATCATTAATTAATGCTAATAAATGCCAGCCGGAATTTAATATGTGTTGTATGTTGCTGCTTTGTGCATCTGTCAGGTTCTTATCGTGATCGATTTCCAACAATTGTGTGTAGCCAAGAATTGTATTGAGTGGCGTTCTTAGCTCATGACTCATATTGGAAATGAATTCAGACTTTGTTTTATTAGCACGTTCGGCTAATTTTTTTGAAGCAGCTATTTTGTTAATGGTCATTTTATCGATATTTCTTGATTCGATAAGTTTGCGTGCTTTTTCCACGCGTGCCTGAATTGCTCGGGCTAAATAATCAAGATTAACCGGTTTGACAATAAAGTCATCACTGCCGCATTTTATAGTCATCAGGCGAATGCTTATATCTTCCTCTGAAGACACAAATATAATTGGTATATCATCGAGTTCGCTACTTTGTCTTATTGTCATCGCGACCTCGAGGCCGGAGCACTCAGGCATGTGCATATCTAGTACAATAATTTCAGGCTTGAATTCATCAATGACATTTAATGTTTGCATTGGATTAGATAATGAGTGAACTAACATGCCATGACTAATCAGTGCTTGCGTATGCGCTTCCAGTAGTGCTGCATCGTCATCAATAATTAATACGCGATAGGGCAAATCAGGTTTTATGTTGCATGCCGTTCTTATATTAGATATTAACAGGTCGAGATTGAGCGGTTTCGTTAAATAAGAAAATGCACCTGTACGAATAGCATTTAGTCGTGATGACATATCATGGTTGACGGAGATAAAAATAACAGGTGTGTTGTTATTATTCTCACGCAGTACTTCAATTGCAGCAGCACCGGCAAGTCTGCTTTCATTGAAAATCATATCCATTAATATGATTGATGGCTGGAACTTGTTCACGATTTCTATCAGCTTGGCAGGGTGATCGAGTGTTTCAACGGTAAAGCCATGTAAACGTAGGTGTTCAGCAGTAATGTTGGTTAATATCGTATCATCATCAACGATGAGCACTTTGGTGCTATCGGGAGAATTCGGCGTTATGATATTCGTTAATGGTTCTTTGAACTCAGGATCATCAGGGGCTTCAAGCATCTCGCTGCATAGTGAGGAAAATGCATGTTCGATTATATCAATATCTTCCTGCGAGGGAGTTTGTTGGCTAGCTAATAACGTTTTCACCAAGGTTTCAAGTTCACGGGCTTTGTTTGATAGCTCGGTAAAACCAAAAGTCCCGGATGTACCTATTAAACTATGAACAATCAGGTGAAAGGCCTGAATAGCATCAGTTGACCATTTTTGTTCTGCAAGAGAGTCCCAGTGGTTTTGTAACGATTCAATTTTTTCAGGTAGTTGGCTCACAAAAACATTTTTAAGTTTTGCGAGTTTCTGTTGTAGTTGTTCTTCGGGAGAAGGCATGTTTATTTGTTCGTCACATTTCTTTATTGGGCGCCGTTGTTTATGGGCAAAGTCCATCTGTATCATAGTGTTGATGAACCCAGCTCAGTATTTCGAGAGGCGAGTTAATTAAGCCATTTGCCCCCCAGTTCTCAGGATAGTCTATATCACTGATATAGCCAAATAGTGCAATTAATGTGGGCATTTTTGCATTAATACCGGCTTCTATATCGCGCTGTGCATCGCCTACGTAAAGGCTTTCGGATACGTCACAACCGATCAGTTCGCAGGCATGCTGCAATGGTAAGGGGTGAGGTTTTCTTTCACTGAGTGTATCGCCACTGATAACACAACTACTACGATTTGTTAGTTGCAGCTCATCCAGTAAAGGTACGGTTAACCAGGCCGGTTTATTTGTGACAACGCCCCATTTTATGCCGCTTTTTTCAAGCTTTAACAGTACTTCGTTCATACCAGCAAACAGTCTGGTTTTGACGCTTAAGTTATTGCGGTAGAAATCCAGTAACTGTTGCCTCAAATCGTCAAACTCGGGTGCATCTTGTGTGATATTAAACCCGTTTTTTATAAGGACTAGGCCACCATGAGAGACCCAGGGGCGAATCGTTTCAAACGGAAGAGCCTGACGTCCATTGCTGACCAGAACATGATTCAGTGCCGCAGCAAGATCGGGGGCCGTATCGAGTAGTGTGCCATCAAGATCGAACAAGATGGAACGTAATTGAGCGCCAGGCATTTTCACCTTTTTATTTGGTATCACAGCAGACAAGGTAGTTAACATTGACATCTTTGCCTAAGGAATAGCTTTTGCTCAAGGGATTGAAGCTCATACCCGTCATATCTGAAAATTGTAGCCCTGCATCACGTGCCCAGGCAGCCATTTCAGACGGGCGTATGAACTTGGCGTATTCATGTGTGCCTTTGGGCAACATCTGTAAAACATATTCTGCGCCAACAATGGCGAATAAATAAGCTTTCATATTCCGGTTAATGGTTGAGAAAAATACTTTGCCACCGGGTTTGACCAATTTTGCACAGGCATTGATGACAGAGGCAGGATCAGGAACATGTTCAAGCATCTCCATACAGGTAACCACATCAAAACTGGCTGGCATTTCATCGGCGAGTGCTTCTGCCGTGCATTGACGGTATTCCAGTTCAACGCCTGATTCTAGTTTATGCAGCTTAGCCACAGATAAAGGTGTTTCTCCCATATCAATACCCAATACATCCGCCCCTTTGGCGGCCATGCTTTCGGCCAGAATTCCGCCACCGCAGCCTATATCGACGACGCTTTTGCCTTCAAGTCCGGCATGTTCATCAATGTAACCGAGTCTAAGCGGGTTTATTTCGTGTAGTGGCTTAAATTCACTTTGTGGATCCCACCAGCGATGAGCGAGCTTTTCGAATTTTGCGACTTCAGCCGCATCAACATTTTCTTGTTGCATAATAATTAACCAAATTCGTAATGTTTTTCGACGTCTTCGCGAATTTCCCAGGTGCAGGAAAGTCCTGCCGGAAAGGTCACAAAATCACCTTCCTGGATATGAACAGGTTCACCGCCATCTGGAGTGACAATAACATCACCTTCAAGCAGGTAGCATTTTTCCTGTTGATCGTAGTGCCAGGGAAATGTTGAAACTTCTTTGGTCCATATAGGCCAGTCATAGACGCCAATCACGTCGAGTTTTGCGGGTGATGGGTTATGTTCAATGGTAATTTGAGTCGACATAGCTTGTTTGTCTCATTGTTGAATTATCTACTGACTCCATTATATAGGAGTCTGGGCTGAGATGAATGCTTGTCTTTGCCTAAAACGACGCTGATGGGCGGTGACAGGCTTGTTTTGAGGTGTTTGGGCGGTTGTTTAGCGGCTAATTTGTTGCTGCCACTTTGTGACGTCAGCCAATAAGGCCTTTTCATCAATATGGGTGAGCTTCCGGTTATTGAGTTTAAGTTTACCTGCGACCCATACATGAGTGATCTGTTCTCGGCCTGCAGCATAAACAATTTGAGAGACAGGATCATATAGCGGCTGTGTTTCAATGCTATCCAATTGAATTGCGCTAATGTCTGCGGCCTTACCCATTTCAAGTGAGCCGGTAACGGCATCAAGCCCAAGTGCTTTTGCTCCATTTATTGTGGCCATTCTTAAGGCAGTGGATGCATCGACGGCCTGCGCA
>Ga0316207_10001173_pt1 | contig 34164 bp, 37 predicted proteins | sample 6weekpyrite_MG_FD_204943 | JGI IMG/M metagenome (GOLD analysis project Ga0316207, IMG submission 204943) | Microbial mat bacterial communities from mineral coupon in-situ incubated in ocean water Damariscotta River, Maine, United States -... | ecosystem: Environmental > Aquatic > Marine >... | reverse complement strand
TACGGAGTAGGGCATCTCGAGGTGCAGCAGGGTAATGACAGCGCGTTGTACAAAAGGGCAGATTTTGAAACTGATAAGCTCAAGGTTCATGGTGTATGTATCCGGGCAAATAATTTAATTCTGCTGATATAATACAGCTAATATTTTTATAACCCCACCATGTTGTCCTTTTTATGTTTTCAGAGCTATTACCCTTAACAATAAACGAGCTGGTCTTGTGTATTGTTATTATCTTTGTTGCCTATGTGATTAAAGGCCTATCGGGTTTTGGTAGCGGCCTGGTGGCCATTCCCCTGTTGGCATTTTTCTTACCTCTTCCATTTATTGTGCCTGTTCTGGCCCTGGTCAGTTATACCGGTACGGTGTATCAAAGTGTCAGTTATCGTCGTGATGTTGTGTGGCGAGATGTATGGCCGCTTTTACCCTTTTCGTTAGCCGGCATTACGATTGCGTTGTGGTTGCTGGTTAATGTCGATGTCACCGTACTTACCTTAACGCTAGGCATTTTTATATTTTGTTATGCCGTGTATTCATTACTGCCCCACAACATTAAATCAGGGAGTCGCGGCTGGGCCGCTCCGGCAGGGGGATTTGCGGGGTTGATTGGGGCGTTATTTGGCACCGGCGGGCCATTTTATGTGTTGTACCTGAAGATGCGCCAGGTGAATAAGCAGCAATTCAGGGCAACCATCACGATGATATTCCTGGTGGACGGTGGTGCCCGGTTACTCGGTTATTTTTATTCAGACTTGTTTACGTATAAGGTAGTGATCCTGGCATTAGTGCTGCTGCCGGTGTTAGCGTTGGCGATGTATGTCGGGCAGCATTTACACATAAAAATTAATGATCACCGCTTTAACCAGGTCGTCAGTGTATTGTTGCTGGTGAGTGGCTTGAGCCTTGCCATCAAGTCTATTTATCTAATGATTTAGATAATTGAGCCTTAATACGTGTGTGGTTTTTATGAACGAATACGCGGGAGAGGCGGAAGAAAACCGTTACGTATAACCCAAAAGTGCTAGAAAGCTTGGATTAGCGGGTTTTTGTATTGACTTATACAAGGTCTCTGCAAGACTGTATTAAAAGTGGGAGTATCAGGACACCTTAAATGGATACTTGTTAATGACCCGGATAAATAAGTATGTTGTTGTGAGGCCGCAGCCGACTCAAAGAATTAAGTCTAAAGACGCTTTTTATGAATAACGCCGTGAACCCAATCGATAAACCTCCAAAGCCGGTATGTTCGTCTAAAGCATTAGGCTTTATGAACTTTTCTATTTCACAGTTAATACTCATCAGCCTGAGTACGCTGATCATGGTTGTTTTAATCCTGGTGTATTTTGATCGAATTTCGAGCTTTGAAGGTTCACAGCGCGCGATAGCGGGCACGAGTAGTGCTGAAGCGGCCAACCAGATTTCCTTTATATTGAAGGAGCGTCAACGGCATGTTCAGTTATTCTTAGAAGACAACCAGTCACTCATTGAAGAATTTTTAGCAGACACTGAAAATGATGACAAATTTGAGGAAATTCAGCGTTCTTTAAGGCGCACATTCCCGAGTTATTTCGCTTTCACAATCACCAACGATAAAGGTGAGCCTCATTTCGTCGATTTCGAAGGCTATGTTGGCGACATGTGCATTCAGGACACCCAGACGTTTGCTAAAACAAAACAATACATCGCACGCATACATCCAAACAGTTACAAGTTTCACTATGATGTGATCGCAGAGTCTACGAATAATGGGGGAGCAGAACCCTATTTTCTGATGGTTACATTTGAGCCAGATGATTTGGCTAACATACTTAAAGTGGCCCAATATCCAGGGCATGAGTTAATGCTCATCACGGATAATGCTCCCCAGTTACTTGAAGTCACGGCCTTGGGCGGTAGAGACAAAACGCCCCGCGACGATTATCGACTCACGCCCGATGAACTGGGCAAAGTATTGGTCAGCCACTCAATAGACTTCAGCTCATGGTTAATCGCGGATGTGCTGCAACCTGAAGTGCTCAGTGAGTACCGAAAGTCGACGATCGTTTATTTGGGCTCATTCCTGCTGATGTTTGGCCTGGTGGTTGCCACTTCATTTAAATTATTACGCAAGGAAGAGCACTTGCGTCACTCAGCCGAACTTGAACGCGAACAACTCCTGGCCGAGGTATCAAAAGCAGCGCTTTATGACTCATTAACCAAACTGCCCAACCGGTACTTGTTTGATGATCACTTGAAACAGTCGATTGCTGTAAGCAAGCGTACCGGGTGTTACAGCACATTGTTGTTTCTAGACCTGGATAATTTTAAACCCGTCAATGATACGTATGGGCATGTAGTCGGCGACTTGTTATTGGTTGAAGCAGCAAAACGATTGCGAAATTGTGTAAGAGATACCGATACGGTTTCACGATTCGGCGGCGATGAATTTGTCGTGTTACTGAATAATACGAATATGGATAGCGCGCTATCCAAGCAACACGTTGAGGTGATTGCAGAAAAAATTCGGTCATCACTGTCAGAAGTCTATGTAATCAGGGGAAAGAACGAAGGAATGCCTGACACTGTCATCGAACATCACTGCACCGTGAGTATCGGGGTTGCATTTTTGAATGAGGGTGACAACGATAAAGACATCCTAAACAGGGCTGACGCAGCAATGTATAAATCCAAAAATGCAGGTCGAAATCAAATTCGATATGAATAAAAGGGACGAAGTGATTTAATTTTCATTCTTCACTTGTTGAGACTGACGTGTACAAACTGTTGCATGACTAATTCAATCTCCCCGAGTAATTGCAGTAAGTCCTCGCGTTGCGGGTTAACGTCAATTATTTGGCAAATATTTGCGAATTATTCTTATATTTACATTGTTTCCGCGGTAGAGTGGTTAATGCTGCCTCGGCATGAAGGGATTCTACAGTGAGTACGTGTACCGCGTAGGCTGTGAGCAGGTAGACAGCGCTATTGATTGCTGTTTGCAAGGCATCATCAAAGTTCAGGGACAGATATTCGTTAATCCATGTCAGCATAGTCTGATAGGGGACATCATCTTGAGACTGTCGCTCATAACACTGTTGCTGCTCGTTATTTCAGCGCCACTGCTTGATGCCGCGCCAGTGGAAATGCGAATTGTCGCGGCAAGAACTGTCTATAATACAACTGTGATCGACAAGCTGGTTAGTCGCTTTAAAAAAGATCATCCTGATGCAGATATTGAAGTGGCGACGATGGGTTCCCTGCAGGCCATCGAACAGGCACGGCAGGGTAACGCCGATATCATGATTACCTATTACCCTCCTGAAGAACTGCGTCTACTCAATGATGGTGTGGTCACAAACCGTATTGAATTTATGTTCAGTGCTTATGCCATATTCGGTCCACCCGGTGATGAGTTGGGCCTCCTGCAGGAGTCCACAATCCAGGGGGCACTAAAAAAGATCGCTGCCAATAAGGCGGCATTTGTAACATCGTCACCAAGTGGTGGGACTTACCAGAGAACAGTAGATCTCTGGACCAGTATAGGCATCAAGCCTGACTGGGACTGGTATGAGGTCACCGATACGACGCCGCTTGGCGGTTTACGGGTGGCTGCAGAGCAGGGTGCCTACACGCTGGCAGATATTGGAACGTACCGCCTCCACCAGGATGAATTGTCGAAATCGCTGGTACCACTATTTCAGGGTGGCTACGAGCTTAAAAAACCGTTTAGTGTTATGCAGATAAATCATGCTCGTATTGGTCGCAATGAAAACCCGATTACTGCAGAATTTGTAGACTTTATGACCTCGGATACAGGGCAACAGTTAATCAGCAAGGCCAACCAGGAAATCTTTAATGCACCGGTTTTTTTCCCATCAGCCCACTTCGATCCAAGGTTGATAGCAAATCGTGCCACTGAGGAACTGAGAAGAACAACGCGTAACTTAGACATTATTTCCGGGTTCCTGTTTGTGACGGGGGGGATGTTAATTGTGTTGTTTTATGCTTTCTACCGGGCGCGCCAGTCCCGTCAAGCACAGATGGAGGCCGAGATTGCTCGTGAAGTGGCCGATCAGGCAAACCAGGCAAAATCAATCTTTCTTTCAAAGATGAGCCATGAATTACGTACGCCAATGAATGCGATTCTGGGTTTCAGCCAGCTGCTGTTTATGCAGGAGCAGGACGCACAAAAAAAAGATAACCTTCAGGATGTGATAAAGGCAGGTGAGCATCTCCGGTACTTGATCGATGATGTATTGGAACTTTCAGATATTGAAAGCAACCGGATCAATATCAAGCCTGGCGAAGTGGAAATTGAAGGTCTTATCAAAGATTGTCTGACACTTTGTGGTGGAGAGATTGAGAATAACCAGCTTGATGTTGTTGTTAAGGGCGATATGCAATACAAGGTATACGCAGATCCTACCCGTCTCAAGGAAGTACTGCTAAACCTTGTTAGTAATGCGGCCAAATACAATAAATATGCAGGCAGTATCACTGTTGAAGTAAACAAAATAGCTGCACAGGATAGATTACGTATATCTATTACGGATACCGGTCATGGACTCAGTCCTGAACAGCAGCGCCACTTGTTTGAACCATTTCAACGCCTGGGTGCTGAGGCGTCAGAAATTGAAGGGACAGGTATTGGCCTGATGATTAGTAAAAATCTCATTGAATTAATGGATGGTGTTCTGGGTTATGAAAGTATTCAGGGGCAGGGCAGCACCTTCTGGGTAGAGCTTGCCCTGGCATAGGAATAATTAGGGTCAAGGCACAGTTGTTTCTAACAGGCGAAACACAGAATGTTAGAGTCAGTTCCTCGAATATTTTGGATCAAATAGATGGGGCAGAGTAAAAACGATTATGAATTATTATTCTGACCTCACTTTGTGAACCCATTTTAGATATACTCCCGCACCGGTATTTCTCTACCACTGTTACGGAATGTCATTGTGGAAAGTAAGCCGCTATCCACAATGAATTAGCGAGGGTTTTAAATGTCTTTTTGCGGTTTCGACTTTGGCACATCCAACTCGGCGATTGGTGTTATAAATAATGATGAAGTAGCCATGATTCCGCTGGAATCAGGCGAGTCACTTATTCGTACTGCCATCTTTATTGATGAAGAAGAAAAGGCCTTCCTGTACGGCCGCGAGGGTGTCAATTGCTACCTGGACGGTTACCACGGCAGGTTAATGTTGTCGATCAAGTCGGTGCTTGGCACACCGTTAATGCATGAAAAAACCCATGTGCTTAACGAAATGGTGCCGTTTACCCGCATCATTGGCCTGTTTATCGCGGAAGTAAAAAGGCGTGCCGAACAGGTTTGTGGGCATGACATTACCGATGTTGTATTGGGGCGCCCCGTCAGGTTTAACGACGATAACGACAAACTGGATACGAAGGCAGAAGGTGCTTTGCGTGAAGCGGCCGAGAAACAGGGCTTTAAAAATATTGAATTTCAGTTAGAACCGATTGCAGCGGCCAAGGCGTTCCAGTCGAACCATAATATTGACGGTAATCTGCTCATTGTCGATATCGGCGGGGGGACATCCGATTTCACAATACTGACATCTAATGTCTCAAACCCCGGTGAGGATTTTGATGTGCTGGGCACGTCAGGCATTCATATCGGTGGTACCAACCTCGATCAAGTTTTAGCGCTGGACAAGGTCATGCCTGAGCTTGGGATGAATTCCTTAATGCGTGCCATGAACGGTACCGAGATCACCATACCTTCCAGCTGGTTCCGTCAACTCTCAAAATGGCATGAGATCAACCAGCTGTATCATCCGGCGACGATTAAAAGTATTCAACATACCCTTTTATCCGCACTGGATAAAAAGCGCACCGACAGGCTCTTTAAAGTCCTCGAGGGCCAACATGGTCATCGTATTCTCGAAGATGTCGAGCAGTGTAAAAGACGTTTATCAGATTCAGACCGCACCGCAATATCACTCGATATCATAGAGGAGGGTCTCAATATCGAGGTGGGGAAAGGTGAATTTGAGCAAGCGGTCGGTGCTACCATTTCCACGGTTAGGGACAAGATCAACGAGTTGGTCATACAGTGTGGCCTGCGTAATGAAAATATTGATTATGTGTTCTATACAGGCGGTACAACCTTGATCCCCATGGTGCAGAATACTATTAATCACATGCTACCCAACTCAAAGGCCTTAACCGGTGACATGCTGCATAGTGTCGGGATTGGCTTAACCCTAGATGCAAAAGAAAAGTTTATGTGATTACAACATCCGTGCCAGGAAATAATTGTGACGAGTAAATGGTCGATTGAGGGCAAATAAAACCTGACCTTGATAAAGGTTGTGAGCATTACTTACCATGCGGATATGTAACAGCAAAAGCCGAAAGTATATAAATGCCCGGGAAATACGGGCTTTTTTATGAGCATAACTGTGAATAAAAAAGTGGTTATTGGTAGAGACTGGAGGCAGACCAAGAATTAAGCTAAAAATACTATTGCACGACATAATATATATAGCTAATAACATATGTAGCAGGGTTAGTTGATTGCCATGAATACATGGCTAACTGCTTCATATAGATACATGGAGTATTTGTTGAGTATTTCCGTTTTCAGGCAGGCATTTGCATCGTTAAATATTGTGATCCTGATTGCATTCGTCGTAACGATGTTGCTGGGGGCGCTACTGTTCTTTGTTTCTGATTCTAAGGATGCTACGAACAAGATTATCAGCGTTATCGAAGACAATCATACGGTCACGCGCAAGATGCAGTTGTATGGTCAGTTGATGGAGTATGCGCGTGGTCGTACACGGCTTTCCAGCGTGATCATCCTTGAGGACGATATTTTCATCCAGGATGAGATAAACATGCAGCTGGAAATCTTTGCAAACCAGTATTCACGTGCTCGCCTTGAGTTGCTGGCATTACCATTAACAGATGAAGAACTGGCTATTATCGATAGTCAAAGACACCTTGTCTCAAAGATACTTCCGGCGCAGCGAGAGGCCGTTGTATTGGCGATGCGTGGTGACGAGGCATCACGGCAGCAAGCACGAGTTTTATTGGAAACGATTACATATCCTGGGCAGGGAAAATTGATAGATGGATTTTTGCAGCTCATGGAAATGGAGACAAATACACAGGAGGCAAGTGTAGAGAGAATTCGGGCTGAGAATGTGGCCAGTGCACGCAAGATGGAATGGATAACCAATCTTGTCTTGTTAAGTGGGATAGCTATTTCGATACTGGTTATCTACCGCGTCTACCTGAATCAAAGAGAAGTGAACAATAGTCGCAAAGAGCTTGAAACAAAGGTCAAAGAAAAAACGGTCCATTTACAGCGGAGTGAAGAGCGTTTGAATCGATCACAGGAAATTGCACAAGTAGGCACCTGGGATTGGGATATTAAGGAAAATAATATTTACTGGTCAGATGAAACCTTCCGTATGTTTGGCCTTGTTCCACAACAGTACGCACCGACTTACGAAAATTTTAAAAGTTTTATCCATAAAGACGACATAGAGCTGTTAGACAGGGCAGTACAAAGTGCTCTTGATGATCCAGATACCAGGTATCATATCGATCACCGAATTATACGCGTCAACGGTGAAGAGCGTATGGTTGAAGAGATGGGTGAGGTCATGCGCAATGAAAATGGCGTGCCTGTGAGAATGATTGGGGTTGTGCACGATATTACCGAACGTATGCAGGCAGAACGGCTGAAGAGTGAGTTTGTATCAATCATCAGTCATGAGTTAAGAACGCCGCTTACGGCGATACAGGGTTCGGTAAAACTATTGCTAGGTAATGTTGTGGGGAAGTTAGATGAAGGTATGCGAGGCATGCTGAGCCTTGCCAATAATAATTGTGATCGACTCTTGCACCTTGTTAATGACATTCTCGATTTACAAAAGATCGAATCTGGAAAAATGAAGTACCAGTTTATAGATATAGATGTCCAGGATATGATGAACGAGGTAAAGAATGTCGTAGAGCCTTATGCGATATCACATGATATTAAACTTGTAAAAAAACAAGTGGACGAAAGTGTAATCCATGGCGATAAGATGCGCTTGCTCCAGGTGATGAATAACCTCATTTCTAATGCGGTGAAGTTTTCCGATACGGGTAAAGAAGTTGAGATATCTGCCGTACTGGAAGATGGTATAGTTGTATTTTCAGTTAAAGATTATGGTCGTGGTATACCCAAAGCGTTTCATGACAAGCTGTTCAAGCGATTTTCACAAGTAGATTCATCGGATAAACGTGAGCAGTTAGGCACGGGACTGGGGTTAGCGATTACACTAAGTATCGTCGAAGAACACCAGGGGCATATATGGTTTGAGAGCGAACCAAACCAGGGTACAACATTCCATTTCAGCCTTGACGCGGTTACCTAAATCAAATCCAATTAGAGCTGTTAGCACCCTTTTACAGGTTTGCCTGACAACAGCCTAAACAAAATCATTGGAGTTTTTATGAATAATGAAGATGCTCAACAGCTTGCTGAGCAGTGGTTGACTGAGTCAACAGAAAGCGCCACACGAAAAGATCTTGAGGGGCATATGGGGATGATATCAAAGCGTGTCAGCGTCGAAGGCGTCCCCGGCTTTGATAACATCGATTATGATCAATGGTATGGGCAATGCAAACACCAGTTTGAGAATGCCATGATAAAAAGCCTTGCCTACAAGGGCTTTAACCTGGTGAGTGCAACAGACACGCAGATCATGTTCACTGTTTATGAAACGGTGGTCGGCATGGATGGTACCCTGAATGAACAGGTCGTCGAGATGTCACTGGAGAAAGAGCAAGACGAAGTATGGCGATTGGTACATGAACGGATACTCATCGAGAACGAGGCGATGAGAGAGCATGAGTTAGCCAAATAAACGTGCCTGTCGCTGATTGAGACAGTTGCAAAGGCCGAATAAACAAGAACATGATCATTAAACGCCTGATATTCGTCTTCCTGCAAATCATTGCTATCTATACACCCATGGTCACCGCCGCGACGTGCCCGGGGCAGGGGCTATGGTTACAGGTGCTGGGTTCGGGTGGACCTGAAATTGACGATGGCCGTGCCTCGAGTGGTTATTTGATCTGGAAGGAGGGTCGAGCACGAGTACTTGTCGATATGGGCAGCGGCAGTCTTGCCCGGTTTGAGCAGAGCAAGGCCTTGTTGAATGAGCTTGATGTCATCCTGCTCACGCATCTACATGTTGATCACAGTAATGACCTGCCGGCGCTGATTAAGGGTTCATTTTTTACACGCCGTGACCGTGATTTACTGATCTTTGGCCCGACGGGTAACCACTTGATGCCACCGCTTACGACGTTCATTAATAGCCTGTTTGGAGAAGAAGGTGCGTTTCGCTACCTGAATAATTATGTCGATGGTTCAGGACGTTACCAGTTAGTGCCTGGCGATATTGATATCACCCTGCCAGCTAAACGCGTGGTTGTTGATACTGAACAGTTCAAGGTATCAGCAATTCCTGTTGACCATGGGCCAATCCCAGCCATCGCCTGGCGCGTCGATATCGCTGGACGGTCAGTCGTCTTCAGCGGGGATATGAGCAATAAAAAGAATACCCTGTGGCAGTTGGCAACGCAGGCAGATATCCTGGTCGCACACCATGCCATCGCCGAACAGTCCAACCCGGTTGCCCGTAACCTGCATATGCCACCTTCCGAGATTGGTAAGATTGCTGGCAGGGCGAGCGTTAAACAATTAGTGCTTTCACACCGCATGAAACGCACAATTGGCAAGGAATCCGAATCACGGGCTCATATACGTAAGCACTACAGTGGCCCGCTATTGTTCGCAGATGATCTGCAGTGTTTCGGGCTTGGCGGGTAAAGGGTTTAACGGCGTAGACAACCGGGATACGTAAAAGCCTTGAAGAATGAGACTCGGGAGCTTATCTCGCCAGGTTTTCTGCTATCCTGAACAGGACATGAGTCTTTGATCTGGAGAACACCATGCTGGAAACACTTGATCCAATCATTTTGAATTTTGTCTATGCCATGCTTGGTGGCTGCCTGACATTGTTCTTTATGTGGATGGGCTGCAAGATCTTCAATAAACTGGTTTGTTTTGATATCAGTGAGCAATTGTCCAAGGGAAATATTGCCGTCGGCCTGATGATCATGGGGATCTTCATCGGTATCGGTATTGCACTTGGCCTTGTGATTGGGCTCGGCCTGAATTAATGCGGCCTGCCTGGCTGGTATTGATATCCTTTGCGTTCAGCCATGTGGCTTGGGCGACTGAGCAGCGTGTCGATTCTGATAAATGGACGCGGAAATATGATCGTCACTTCAAGAAATACAGTAAACGCTATTTTGGTCCCTACTATGACTGGCACTGGTTCAAGGCGCAGGGCATTGCCGAATCGCATTTGAAGCCAAAGGCGAAGAGTCATCGTGGAGCCATCGGCGTCATGCAGATTTTGCCCTCGACCTATGCCGACATTAAACGTAAAAATCCGTACTTCAGGGATATTGAGTCACCCCGCTGGAATATCGCGGCAGGTATTTTCTATGATCGGGGCCTGTATCGTCGTTGGCAGCAACTACCGGGGCAGGATCGCCTCTATTTGACCTTTGCCAGCTATAACGCCGGTTATCGACGCATCCTTCGGGATTATAAACGTGCCCCTGCGCCCGTCGACAGCTGGCAGCACGTCAAACCCTACGTCCCACGCGAGACGCAGAAATACGTCGGTCGCATTCGTGAACTCAAGGATACCGATCAGTTATTAACGTCGCGTTGGAAGAAACGTCGCTTTAAGGCGAAGTAGGTGCGAGCAGTGGCGCGTAGATCCAGCCGCCACGACCGGTTTGCAAGACGATAATCTGTACCCATTTCCCCTGGCTTGCTACCTCTAATAGCGAAGCACCCTGATCCAGTACATCAATCACCGAACTTTCCAGCGTCGCCTGGCTGCGAATATTGGCACGACTGGCTTTAACATCACGGATTGTGCCGAGTTGCGCCCAGTCTTCGCGTTGCAGGTGTGTCGCGAGTAACCGACTGGTCTTGTTATTCGCCATCAACAGGTTATGCAGGATCAGGCGGGCCTCTTCATCTCCGGTCGAGAGGGTGTCGACGTATAACGGGATAGCCTTGTCGATATCCTTACTTACGCCACGTCCACCCAGGCTATAGAGCGTGGCGAGGGCGAAACGGGCTTCAAGATGGCCCTGTTCAGAGGCTTGCTGCCACCAGTGTTCAGCTTGCCGGTCATCAACGGTCAGGCCATAGCCATTGTGATACAGCCAACCGATGTTGTACTGGGCGTTGGCATCTCCTGCCTCCGCCTCGGGCTGCCAGATACAGTAGGCAATGGCATAGTTGCCGGCCCGCATGGCTTCACTGGCAGACGTCGCGTTCTCTTCTGCATGAAGTGTGCTGAACGCCAGTAGTAACAATAAAGTGCTTACAAGCCGCATAACGGTTATCCGGGTGGCATGGAGTGGGTACAGGCTAACCGATCAAGGTAGGTTAAGAACAGAGGTAATTGAGTTCAGAATCAACCTTTCGCCTTTTGAATATTTCTCAGGATGAGTAAACCATAGATAACAAGATTGATGATGATCACAAAACTGCCGAGTACAAGCTGCATGTCATAATCGAGATTGGCCGGGTAGATCAGGGGGACGAGGTAGTGTTCGATAAACCCTGCATCATAACTGGTTTCTCCTGCCGACTGGCGGAGTTGCTGTTCCAATGGGGTGAGTGGGCAAAGCCAGCCCTGGAATTCGACAAGTGCGCCCCAGGTGGCGGCCGGTAGGTGCAAGAAAGCCAGCCAGCGCCACTTAAATACCAGGCAACCACCCAACACGACAAAAATGATAAAAAGCAGGTGCACGACGAGCAGTGTGTCAGCGGCGAGTGAATATAACATCGGTGGTCTTCCCTTTAGGCTTAATCAAATAAAAAGAAACTGATGCCGGTGACGAGCAAATGCCGGTTTTCCCATTTACCGTTGAATTTTTGTGATTGGAGTCGATATCCAAGTTTCCATTTTTTGCCTTTTGCCCATTTTTTGGCGACGCCTAAAGTAACCCAGTTAACGTTCAATTCCTTACCGGTGATGTCATAGAAGAACTCTTCTTCGATAAACGGCGTCAGGTGATAGTCGGTAAATGTTTTACGCGATTTCCATACGGATTCATTGCGGTAACGCAGGCGGTCTTTTGCATCGCCCTCGAAGTAACGGAATTCAAGACGGTGACGGTTAGAAAAGTTGCCGTCAAAAAGCGTGCCGCGCCAGTACAGGGATAACATGGGGCGGTATTCCTCACGCCATCCACTTCCGAGCTTTAAAAAGGCATGGCGATAACCGGCTTCGACCGACCAATGATCGGTTAATTTCCTGCGGTAGTTCCCATCGACGTAGCCGAAGAAAAGATCGGAGGTGCCATCACGTGTAACCATGTTGGCGCGATAAACAAGAGCAGAATCATCATCCAGCTTGTCCAGCACGAACAGGTTATGACTGGAACCGGTCTCGGCAGCCTGTAGAGCCGATGAGAATAACGTTGCGATGAACAGAAGGCCGAGAAACAGGCTTCTTTGTGAGGGGCTTAGATCCATTTTTCTATACTAAAACAGGATGTGCTGACTCAGCAATTTATTGGTGAAGAGCATCTGGTCGATACGTTATGCCTGCATGGTGCATTTAGCATTGCTGCGTGCGTATGAAAGACGCACAATACATTAATCTTATTGCACGCGGATTAAATATGCAGACGTACCTGAAAGTCACCACCCAGCTGTTTCCCGTTTGGGCGTTGTTGTTTTCGGTATTGGCGTATTACCAGCCGGGTCTGTTCGTCGATTTAAAGCCGGCTATTATCCCTTTGCTTGTTGTCATCATGCTTGGCATGGGGATGACCTTGCGCTTCGAGGATTTCCGACGTGTACTGGCTACACCAAAGGTGATTATTATTGGGCTGTGCCTGCAGTTTCTCGTCATGCCGCTTGCTGCCTACCTGGTTTCTAAAGGGTTTGGTCTGTCGTTGGCGCTGCTTACGGGCATGGTGCTGGTCGGGGCAAGTTCCGGTGGCACGGCATCGAACCTGATTTGCTACCTGGCGAAGGGCAATGTCGCGCTGTCTATCACCCTTACCTTGTGTTCGACCTTGCTGGCGGTTATCGCCATGCCGCTGTTGACCTTGCTCTATATAGGCGAAAAGGTGCCCGTACCCGTTGAGGGTATGTTGCTGACCGTATTGAAGATCGTAGTGATCCCGGTCCTGGCTGGGGTGATGATTAACCAGTTCTTCGGTAAGCGTCTGGAGAAAGTGCAGCCGCTGTTCCCGCTCATCTCTGTTGTCGCGATTGTCATCATTATTGCCATTATCGTGGCATTGAATGCCTCGCGGATCGCCGAGGTCAGCATGGTTATTATGGCCGCGATTATCCTGCACAACGCAGTTGGCCTCTTAAGTGGTTACTGGGTATCTCGATGGTTTGGCTATGATGTACAAACAAGCAGGACGCTGGCCATCGAAGTGGGTATGCAAAACTCCGGGCTGAGTGTGGCGCTGGCAATCAAGTATTTCTCACCCCTGGCCGCCTTGCCCGGTGCCTTATTCAGTATTTGGCACAATATTTCAGGTTCGGTGCTGGCCTCGTTGTGGTCAAGAAAATAGATGTTCCCACTACGTCGAACTTTAAAGCTGACCACGGGTCACATTAGTTGAGTTTATTGAGAAAAATCACCATGAAAAAAATTCTTATATTCATTTTTATGAGTCTGTCTCTCCTGCAAACAGCCTGCAGTGAGGCCTCTGAGAAAGCGGTGCAAGCAATTCTTGAGTCCAGTGAACCGCCTGTTGGGGTAGTGTTTGAGGTAACAACCTATTCGGATAATGGCTTTGACTGGGCGGCACCTAAATTAAAGTCTTATGCGAAACAGCTTCGCACCAAGTTTCCAGCCATCAAGTTGGCGGTGGTCTCACATGGGCTTGAACAGTTTCAATTGACACGGGATAACAGCCAGGCGCATGCAGCTACGCATCGTAAAGTGAAGAGCCTTGTGAAGGATTCGGGTATTGAGGTTCATGTCTGTGGCAATTTTGCCAGCATGATGGACGTTGGGCGTGATGAGTTTGTTGATTTTGTAAAAGTTGCTGGGCAAGCGCCATTACAGGTCGAGGAATTTAAGCAGGCGGGTTACAAGCTCATCGTTATCAGCAGGCCGTGACACAATTGGTTGCAAAAAAAATTAGCCACGATATTGCTAACTGGACAGAGGTGAAAGTTATCATGCGGCAATTTTTACGTATCTTTTGTTTGTTTACCTTCATGTTGGGGAGCACTAAAGCTATAGCGCTTGAGGAAGCTATATATACAGTGATTGAGAAAGAGGATAACTTCGAGGTACGTGATTATGCCCCTCAAGTCCGGGCGGTTACACATGTTGAGAGTGACCTGGAAGGTGCGGGTAATGAGGCCTTCAGTTATTTGTTTGACTACATCTCTGGCAATAATGAACGTCAAGACAAGATTGCAATGACAGCGCCTGTTTCACAGCAATCTGATGGAGAGAAGATTAAAATGACCGCGCCGGTTGGTCAGCAGCGTAGGGGTGATAAATGGCAAATCAGTTTTGTGATGCCTGCGTCGTATACAATGAAAACCTTACCGAAACCTAGCGATCCAAAGGTTAGCCTGGTACAAGTTCCTGAAAAAAGGTATGCCGCGGTGCGTTACTCGGGGTTTTGGAGTGAACAAGGTTACCAGCAAAACAAATCAGCCTTACAAAGTTGGATTAGTAAAAAAGGTTTACGCCCACTAGGGGAGCCGATCTGGGCACGTTATAACGCTCCCTTTAGTCTTTGGTTCTTGCGTCGTAATGAAGTTTTGATTCCAATTATGGTAGAAAAAAATAACTAGAAATGCAGGATAAAAATTAAGTAGCCAGGCAAAATTATTACCGTGAATACCAACAACTGTGAAAGTAAAAGGCCGACTGGGGAGCAGGTACGATCATTGAGCGGCTTGACTATGTATAGGCGTATTTACATGTGGCTTAAGCAGGCCACTGTACGAAAGCACTTCGCCGAACAACGGTACTGAGATCCCAACATAGAATCGGTAGGCATTGTTCTCGATCACCTTGTAGGCATGGGTACCAGGCAGTAGCCATAGCGGTATGGGAATACCCTTGAATGAGGCCTTGAGCGTTCGCCAATACCAGCCACCATGCTTGATATCCACTGTCAGCATAAGTTGTATTGCACCTGTTGTTTCTAGCCAGTAACCATTTTCAATTGTACCCACTGCCGTAAATGTTGAATAAAACAGGTGTTGTTCATCGAAGCAACGATCCCAACTCAGTCCATCATCATTATGTGAGATGACAACCTTGAGTGTATGCTGATGCGAATCCGTTGGTATACCCAGCATGTCAGCAATCCTTCGACCAATCCTGCCCGCAACGCCATTGGCTATCGTGATATCAACCGGCCCGGTCAGCTCACTTCCATGTGTGTGAAGCTGCCTCAATAAGGGGGCAAGATGATTAAAGTGTTGACCGAACCATTCACTGGATTTCGTGTGCGTCATTTTTTACCTCCAGGGCTAGTGGTATTAGTGTCTTCGTTGTAATTACGGGAGGTGAGTGTAGATAGCGAGTATTTAAAGACAATAGCACTCACAAGGCCGAGTAAACCGTACACTAAAATGCCTTGTAGATAGGTAATCCAGCCGGCCAGGGTAGGGACACCATTCACCATTGTAGGAACACCATTAATCGATGATGAAATCTGTGAAATTGTGATAGGGAATGTAAATATTGAAACGGGCAGCAGGCCGACAATAAAACCAGATAATGCAGATACCTTATAGCTAAATCGATAACGATGTTTAATGAACAAATAGAAAGGCAGCCCAAGAATTAACGCGTGGGCAGCAGCAACAATTGTTACAACATATAACATCACGGGTATTTGGCGTGAAAGTGAGCCGAGTGTAGGTTCAAGTAGTGTAGACAGGATCATAATTACAGCGATGATGATGCCCGGTGTGAGTGCGCAAAAAATGAGTGAAAGTATATGGTTGAATATGTGTCTCATAGGTCACCTGCTTAATGTTATGCATGACGTGATGACTAAAACGGGGCCAGGACACAATGACGGAAAATCAATGTGCCCTGACCGTATGGTTAGCCTGCCTGTTCACGCAGGATCTGGTTCTTGATGACCCGTGAGCGCCACTTGGCAATCACAAACACGTTAAAGAAGTGCAGGGCACCGAGTACCAGTAACACCAGGCCTATTTGTTCACTGAGGAACTCAATGCTGGTCCGGACGGAATCGATGTTCCTGTAGGTCTTTAATGACAGCAGGATGTAACCAAGGTTGAGCAGGTAGAAGCCAACCACCAGCAAGTGGTTAACCGAATCGGCGAGATTCTCATTGCCCTCGAAGCTGTCGACTAAAAATACACGGCCGTTTTTACTCAGGGTACGGGCGACCCAGATGGTCATGGCAAGGCTGATAAACAGGTAGATGCCGTAGGTGATTTCAATCATGGTTATGTACTCCTCTGCTTGTATTGGAAATGTCATGACCAAGACTACGCAGAGAAAACCGGCAAAGATTCCTGAACGATAAGAACTGAATATAAAAATATTTAAGGTATATAATTCAGTAAGATAAGGTATTCCTGAATGATAATAACAGAGGTGTAGGACTGTTTTTAGGCGGGTTTGCGGTAGTGCCCGGGTGATTCACCCGTGATTTCCTTGAAGGCGGCATAGAAGTTGGACTGGGACTTAAAGCCAACTTCCATGCTGATCGACAGTATCGAACTACCGGGTTCGCTACGGAGTAATTGCTTGGCGGCATCGACACGCTGCCCCCGAATATACTGCGAGAAACTTTTATTAAACTGGGTATTAATCAACTCGGATAGCTGGTGGTTGGACAGCTGCATTTCATGGGCAACAGTCGCAATATTCAGGTTCTCGTTCTGGTACATCTTTGAGTCGTTCATTAACACGGTGAGTTTGTCCTTGCAGGCCTCGACATCCACGTTATTCAGGGTTGAATTCGAGTAGCGAAGTCGCACGACCTCATCAATTTCATTGAGTACGTTAGGGAAGACAATAAGTGTCGCCGTCACCAGTACCAGGCTGGCGCCTATGCCGTTGCTATAAAAGTGATAAAAGTAGGCCTGGTCAACATGTGAAGCAGTGAATGCGATCATTAAGACAATGATGGCCACGACCGAGAAGAATCCCATGAAGAAGAACACCAGTTCGAAGCGTTTACGAATACTCCTGAGGTTGTAGACGATACTCATCAACCAGAGGCAATAGCCAGCACCTATCAGGAAGGCAATAGGGACCGTGATGTCTTGTGGCAGTAAGAATGCCAGTGGCATTGGCAGCAGGTGCAGGATATGCCAGGTATGCAGTTTGTGGTCAGGGAAGAGCACGCCACGGCTGAAAAAATAGAACATGGGTGGCATAAACAGGATCAGGAACGAATAGGCTTGTGTCGACAGGGGATCAGCCCCTGATGCGTAGAAACCGTAATGCAGGAACTGTGTAAAAGACAAACCGCCCAAAAGCCCACTGCATGTAAGCCGCGTTAACCATGTCTTGTTGACGTGTTGGATGAAAAAGACATATGACAACAGCAAGGTCATCGCGATGATGATAGAAAACCCGATAAGAAAAATGCTGATAGTTGTCATAGGTACAGGTTAGTAATGTTTTTATATTACTAACAGTATCGAAGAAGCAAACGTAAGACAATAAAGGTGTAAGACATTACTGGTCACGATTATGTTTTAAGTATAGTGAAGAGGCATTGCTGTAACGAAGTTGCTGTGCGACATCGTCAGGGAGTTGTGAAAGCCACTGGTTTATTGTTTTTACGACTTTATCAAAGTCATGCCAGCGAGAAGTGCTGAAGGTGTCTACCCCGATCATGAAGCGGCGAGGTTTTTTTACAAATAGTTCATACCATTCATCGCTGATTTGGCCATTTGGCGCAATCCGTTCATCACGCACAGACAGGTCAACCATTAAAGCTGGGTAACGTTCAAGATAATCTGCGACCAGTTCAGGGTACGGGAAGGTACCTGCATGTGCCCATATGACGGTTTGATTGGCTGAGATCTCATAAACTGAGTCGATAACGGCCGGGTCACAATGCAGGAGCAGGGGTAATTTATACGCGGTGGCGAGTTCTACAATGCGACGCAATACCGGGCTGTGACGATCGTTCGCAAAGATATGCAATTCACCGATGCCCTGCCATTTACCTTGTTGTAGTGCGGCCTCAATGCGTTCGGGTAATCTCAAATCCTTGGTCCAATTGGCTTTGTCACCATGGTCCCGGTAAGCACCGAGTAACGGGATGATGTTTACGCGTTTATCTTTTAGCGCATGGTGGTACAGGTCGAGAGTATGCGAGGCCGGTGCACTTGTGACCACGGCATGATGGACCTCATTGCGTGCCAATATGTCGATGATATCCCTGGGTGAAAACTGGCGCGTATCCTGCCCTGAGTAATGAAGGTGGGTATCAAATATCGGCTCAGCGCTGATATAGATCGGCAGCAGTAGCAGCATAAAGATCTGTGGAAGGCGACGAAACATGCAGACGGTTACCTGTTTGATGGCATGGCTAAATAATGATTATCTGGCAGCATATGTTTTAATGTAGGTGATTAGGGCACAGCTTGCCAAGTTGAAAGGCGATAGATGAATATTATTGGTAAAACCTACCTTGTATCAGGTATGAAGCTGGAAATCCTCGCTGAGGATGGCGATACGTGGCAAACGAGGAATATCACCACGGGAGAGATGGTGTTGTTTGATAAAGCGGTATTAGAGAGGGCGATCAGACTGGGTATGGCAGAAGAACTCATCCACCAGGATGATGTAGAATAACAACCCGCACAGGGTGCGATATAAATTAACAGATAACGAGAGAAAATGATGTCATTGATACGAAATAGCCTGGTTGTTGCACTGTTGTTTTTACTTAGCGGCTGCGCGACATCGATAAAAACCTACTCTGGCAAGGCCTTGTCATTGGAAGAATCTGCAGTGCTGACATGTGAGCCCTTCTTGTCGATTCGCGGCATTGATGGTGACGAGAGCAAGGTCATCGCTTCGGGCGGGGGACTTTGGTTCCGGGATTGCGTGGTGAGTATGACACCGGGCAAGCACACTGTCAGGGTACGTTATGTCACAGGTGGAACGGTCAGCTTTTCAACAGGTTTTGTCACGCTCAGCTTTGATGCTGAAAAAGGTCACATATACCGCATTAAGTACGATCTTGATGGCACCAGGTGGTCACCGCGTATAGAGCGCTTAACAGGCGAGGAACTCAAGACACAGCGTAAACGCGTAATTGCCGAGTTGGCTGGAAAATAGTAACTGTTTTTTCGTTCTTTTTTCTGAGCAAGGTTATTGCATAATATAAGCAGAGAGCTAATGCTCTCTGCTTTTTTGATACATAGGTAAGGCTAATTACTATGTTTTTCAGATTCAAATTTCGCAATTAATAACCCTGCAGGGTCAAATACATACTCGGCACCATTTTCGATATTATGTTGGTTAATGAGTGAAGGTATTAATCCTACTCCACCATTTACATTGCCACAGCCAATACAAAGTCCGACAAGGTGGGTTTCCCCTTCATAAAGATAGTGAATATTGCCTTTGTCATCATTAACGATCTTTTGGGGTAGACCAAGGTAATTAACAACATCATTTCGGTCAGACTTACCAATACTAAAGTTCCCTTTCTTAAAATCATTTTGTAAACCAATTGTCGTTGCATTACAGGCAATTAGTAACAGACTTGTAAGAATGATGGAGACAGCAGAAAGTGTTTTTGATTTCATTTATAGCACCATATTGTTAATTTGCCGGGGCAGTCTTTGTTATTTTTTCCAGGCCGATCAGGTAACTGATACGTTTGCTCTTATCCTTCATATTGTAATATTCACGTATGATCTTTTTTGTGTCTCTCTTTAATCCTGCCAGGTTGTTACTCTCAAGGAATTGCTTACCTGTTTGGCCTTCTGGAATTTTTTCGACGTCAGTATAGAGGATACCTAATGGGCTGCCCCAGACAAGCTCATTACGTGATAGATCATAAACACGATATGTATGGTTGAAGTATTGCCATGGTGGTAAGCCTAGAGCTTTTAGATGTAAAGTTAAACCGGGTGATGAAATCCAGAATAAATAGTCATAGCCTTTTTCTTTTAGTTTAAGGCGTAGTTTATTATTTATTTTTTTATGTACGCCATTTTCTGTGTCACCACTCTTGTTAAAGCCGAACCCACCTGAGCTTTGTGATTTAGACAGGGAGTCTAGCTCATCTAGAAGCGGTTTGAATTCTGTGATATCAGTTGACGACATGCTGTCGTGGATAGAGGTAACGTCCAGGCCAATCTTTGATAGTTCCTCCGTATGGATGGCTGCAAGGTCCTTTTCACTGTTCCAGATTCCATTATAACTGGATGTGGAAGCCTCTTGTGAAACCGCAAGCACCATGTATATATCTTCAAGATAGTTTATCTGATGATTTGGATCAGAAAATATAACAACACTTTTTCCGTTTCTTAAATTTTTGGTTTTATCGTCTGTAAGTGGGGGCGTTATTGTTGCGCAGGCTGTAAATAAGGTTATCACAGCCAAGCTGACGATTAGTCGTACTATTTTTAGCACGTAGCTCTCCTTGAGTATTATAATTATTTTTCCAGTATGCGAGCCTAGCAATAATAAGTGGTAAGGACAATGAATGAAGCTTGATAAGTGCGCTGTATTGACGCGAATCAATAAACTCCCTGCTGTCCTCAGGCAAAATCTGGATAAAAATCTATGTACCTGTAACGAGGTGCCGAAGATGGACATTATTAATGCCATTGTTAATGGTGCGACAACGATAGAGGATGTAAAGAAAGAAACCTATGCGACGATGGGTACGGGTTGCTGTACTCAACAGGTTGAGCGGCTCATTGAGTGTTTGTGCGCGCCTGAACCCAGGAAAAGACGTAATAAGAAAAAGAAATAGAAATCTTGTACGAATTAAACACTACCCTTGCTGTTGAATCTTATCCAACACCTTTCCCGGTGCTATATTCAGTATATGAATAGTCTTCACGAAAACGCTTGCTGACGCATGAACAAAGAGCCGTTACACATTGTTTTGATTGGCGCAGGTATCATGAGTGCGACACTTGGCGTGCTTTTGAAAAAACTCTTGCCAGCGGCAAAGCTCTCCATTTTTGAGTGCCTGGACAAGGTCGCGGCGGAGAGCTCGGATGCCTGGAACAATGCCGGTACGGGGCATTCGTCCTTTTGCGAGCTGAACTATACGCCATTCGTTGATGGCCAGGTGGATATTCATAAGGCACTGGCTATCGCGCAAGACTTTGAAGTGTCTAAACAATTGTGGGCCTATCTGAAAGAGACCGGTGCTATTTCATGGCAGTTTCCGTTTATTAATGCGATCCCGCATATGAGCGCGGTGTGGGGCGATGAGAATGTCGATTTCCTGGCGAAACGCTTTGCAGCCATGCGAAAAGCGGCCATTTTCCAGGATATGCGTTACTCGACCGATCGAGATGAAATCGTGGAATGGGCGCCGCTATTAATGGAAGGACGGGAAACTGGTGCATTATTAGCCGCGACACGCATGGATGCAGGGACAGATGTCAATTTTGGCGCGGTCACACGGGGAATGATGGAATATCTCGAGGGCTGTGAAAACGTCGAGGTGAACCTGGGCCACAGTGTCAGGAGTTTTGCACGACAAGCAAACGGCCAGTGGCGAATAGAGATTGAAGCACCCGGGGATGGGTCAGGATTAGAGGTAGAGGCTGACTATGTGTTTATCGGGGCTGGTGGCGGTTCTTTTCCTTTATTAGAAAAGACAGGAATCGACGAGGCGCGTGGCTATGGTGGGTTCCCAATAAGTGGCCAGTTCCTCAAGTGCAGCAACCCTGATGTTATAAAGAGACACCATGCAAAAGTGTACGGTAAGGCCGCGGTTGGCGCACCACCCATGTCGGTACCGCACCTGGATACCCGGATTATTGATGGCAAGCGTGCGCTGTTCTTTGGCCCCTATGCAGGCTTTTCGACCAAGTTCCTAAAAAGTGGTTCGTACATGGACCTGCCCTTGTCCATCGAGACGCACAATGCATGGCCCTTGCTTGCCGCCGGGATAAAGAACGTCGACCTGGCCAAATACCTCGTCAAGCAGGTGACGCAATCGCCGGAAGACAGGTTTGCCGAATTATGTGCCTATTACCCTAATGCAAGTTTTGATGATTGGTCTCTGATAACAGCAGGGCAGCGTGTACAGATCATCGAGAAGAGCAAGGATCAAGGCGGTGTCCTGAAGTTTGGGACCGAAATTGTCAGTGCCGCGGATGGAACGGTTGCTGCGCTGTTGGGGGCTTCACCGGGGGCATCGACATCCGTTGCGATCATGCTGGAGGTTGTGGCACGCATGTTCCCGAACGAAATAGAGAGTACGGAGTGGCAAGTCGCGATAGCAGAAATGATCCCATCTTATGGTCAATCGTTGATCGATGACGGTGAATTGTGTCTTGCAACCCGGACTCGTACCAATGCGATACTTGAGCTAGGATATTGAATATACACTGCGTTATAAATAGGAAACCATGAAAATTAATATAATACGCATTACATTTTTGTTCGTTACAATATTTCTAGCCGGGTGCGTAAGCACGAATAAAGTTTATGATGGACCCGAGAGACCGAAGTCAGAATTGTCCATCATCAACCAGTTATACGTACAGGAAACGACTAGTTCTGACATTTTTTATCACTTTATCCTACGGAAGGTTGATGGCAAGCCAGTTCCTGATTCAGGCGGCATAGCCGGCGTTGAGCTTATACCCGGGAGACATACATTTACGTATGAGATCCTGAATATATCAATATTCCCATCCACGATCTTTGTGAATAAGAAACACTATGATCTGGAAGTTACCACGTTGCGAGGTATGAAAGGCTTTACAGTATTCAAAGAACCTGATGGGGGTAAAGAGTTGTGTATGTTTTTCTCTGATATAAATGGTTCATATCCTTTCCTGAAACATACTGAACGACCACCCAATACAAAATATAAATATGAGTGCCAGGATGTGGGCGTAGAGACCGCTGAAGACAACTGGATGCGGCGATAAATACTAATCCATTTTTTATTAAATAAAGAACATTAATCCAGAACGATCTGAATGCAGGTGGTTATCAACCACGATGCTGACGGATTTCCTGCTTATTGGGCGAATTCGATATCTTCTCGAATGGCGTCGATACCAGCTTGCCCGCACTCATGGTCGACATCACCCGTGCGTTTTTTAGCAGGCGCCCCGGAAACGCCAACTGCACCATACATGTGACCACCAATACGAATGGGTAAGCCACCGCCAACAAGCAACACTTCGGGTGCATTGGCGAGTTGTTCAAACCCTTGCATCATATCGATAGTCGGCGTCTGGAAGCTGGCTGAGGTCGTGGCCTTAAGCCGCGCAACATCAATGGTATGTGATCCGGCAAGCGGGTTTTTGATAAAGGCCTGGAGCTTGCCGCTTCGGTCCGTGACCGCTACCGCGACCTGGTACCCCTGCTTGGTACAGTGACGTGCCGCAGTCATAACGAGTTTATTTGCAAGCTCCATTGATAGCGAGCGCGAAGAGATAAATGCCTCGGCATCGGCAAATGCCGATGTGCTCAGCAGGAGCAGGGGGATGAGTAGAAATTGTTTTTTCACGGGTATGTTCCTTTCTAAAAAACAGGTTAAAGCCTTATTTTGAATATGGGGTGTTTATCTATATACCAATCTCAACACGCGGCTTTGCACCGTCTGCGGTGTCGATAACCGGCAGGCAACTAAATAACCGGTCTGGACTAATCTTATGATTATTGATGAGTGCCGACTTGATGGTGTCTGCACGTTTCTGAGCAATATTGGTTAGTAACGTATCAGGTATAACTGGAGGCGTAATCGGCTTTGAAAGGATTATTGCTTTTTCTTTTTCAGATTTCCCGACGAGTGATTTTAGCCTGTCAGCCTCAAGTACATCGATTTGTTGTTGAATAAGAAAGCTACGGTCAGTCTTTGTAGCAAATCCACATACCTTGAGTCTGAGCTGAGGCCGTTCATTCAGTATGCCCGCGATTTTATCTTTGTACTTGCTCGCAGAGCTGGTCATTGTACTGTCTGCTGGATTAAACAGGATGGGCTGTAATTGCACACCGTTACTGATATCGCCGGCTATATCCGCAAGTGCGATCAGGGCGCCGAATGGCTGCAGTGAGAGAGTCAGGTAGGTTAATGCCGCCTTGCTAATGGCAGTGCCGATGGCCTGGTTGATGGCATCGCTGATATCAAATTCGGGGCTGTTCAGGTCGCCCTTGAAGGGAAGGGCGAGTTCAATATTATTATCACGATCCTGCAGCATGCTAAGGCCGAGACTAAGCGGGGCACTCGCGGTGGTATTGATCGCCTTCTTTTCTTCCTGGCTGAGTTCGGTAACAGCAAGGTTACTAATAAACAGCTTGCTACTACCATCAACAATGTCATTGCTAATCGTGACGTTAATTGTTGTGTTTAACTGCCCATTGTTCAGGTTATGACCGAGCGCGTAGGACGTATAGGCACTGAGTGGAGGTAGTTCCATCGCCTTAATGTTGGCACTCAGATCAAGCGCAAGTTTTTCTGCGAAAGGTGTAACCGTACCCTTAGCCTCAAGCGTACTAAATTTCCCGATTTTCCCGTTTACTGAGATGGCTGTATCTTGCTCGGGCTGACGGTTATCAAGCCCACCTATATGAACCTTATCTAACGTAATCGACGAGTTAAATTCAGGTGTTGTAGAGCGGTCATTGAATGTCAGCAGGCTATTGTCGGAAATAGAAATTTCACCAATACGAATACCCAGCGCCTTGGGTTCGGACTCGGGCGTTTCATTCTCCACATTATTTGTTTCTGTAGAGCTGTTGTCGGGTAATACTATTGTGCCGTCAGTATTACGCTGGATATTGGCGACCAGGGTTGTGACTTCGATTTTATCGATATCAAGTTCCTGGGTGGACACGTTAACATTTTCGACAGCAACTGTTTTCATGCCTAGTAGAAGTTCTTTGTTATTCTGGTTGATGATATCTAGATTTTTACCCGCGAGTGTACCGACCAGTGCCAGGTCAGATGTCTGGTTGGCCTCATTAAGCAAGGTATGAAATTTACCCTGCCAGTTAAGATTTTCGGCCTTGATATATGAACCTGAATGACTGACAGCAATATTTGAGAGCAGTATGTTGCCGTTCTCATCAAGTGAGATACCCGTTTTAGGCTTATAGCCGGCTTTAAGGTTGATATCGAGGCTAAGGGCTCCAGCATCGATGTCTAAGTGTTGTTTGGCAATTTGATGAAAATCCGTCAGTGACAAGGCCTGTAGCTTAATATCGGCATCAACAGTGATCTGTTCAGAAAACGGTTTTAGCTGGGCATCAATCGAAGTTGGGGCATTATTAAGTTTACCTGCAAGCCTGAATTGTGCCGGCTGTACGTTTGTAGAGTGCAATGAAGAGAGTTGTGCCGATTCAATCTCAAGATTAATTGAGATATCGGGCTGCTTATAGTTAATACGGGTATTCAGTATGTTGAGTTTTTCAAGACCAATACCCCACGGTGTTGACGTGCTGGTGGGTTGAGAAGGCGGTTGTTCGCTCTTGGGCAGGCTAACACCGGCAACACGAAGTTCACCATTTGTCGATTGCTGAATAATGATGTCGGCATCTTGAATGTTCAGTTCTTGTATATAGAACGTCTTGTTAAACAACGGTAGCCAATCTGCCTGGGTCCAGGCATGCGAGAGTATCAAGGTGTAATTACCTGCAATGCTGACACGCAGGTTGCTTAACTCAAGTTTTCCTGTGAACAGGTTGAAGTTAACGTCTTCTATCTGGGTCTTTTCGGCACCATTTTGATTAAACCAATCACGTACAAAATAGCTGATGACATGTGGCAACAGGACAATGACAAGCAGAAACAAGGTAAGCACGCTGGCCAGGATAATGCCTCGCCGGCTACGTAATATGTCAATAACACCATCAAGCGCACGTATGTGAAGAGACATGATGTAGGCCTTGTTATTTAACCGAATTTATACAAAGCTATAATCGATATTGTACAGCTAAATTAACGTATTTTTGCGGCTTAAGCCATTAATTACCGGCCAACAAAATCGGTGGTGATAATTTCATCCATTGAAACATATATGAAGCTGAACATGAAAGCAGGATTCATTTGTAAACAGGGCTCAGTGGCTACCTTCATATGAGACCTGTTATTTGTTATAGCGGATTGATATAGTCAAACCCAGTGCTGTAGGGTGCAACTGGGTCCGCGGAAAGGGGATGATCCCCGCCTACGTTTAAGTGACAATTTATTTTGTCCTTCTTTCTACCTGTCTCGCGGCCAACAGGAATGACGAAAGGAGGATTTCCATGAAATCTCTACCAAAACAGCCAAACCTCGAGTTTCTGAAAAAAGAAGCAAAATCCCTGCGTGCCTTACATAGGCAGTCTGATCGCGCATGTTGTCAACGCATACGCTCAGCTGACACCGCGTTCAATCCCTTGTCGGATACCGACATCCTTGCCGCCCGTTTCTCCATTAATGATGCGCAACGTATTATTGCCCGTGAATATGGCTACACAAGCTGGGCAACACTTAAAAGCTTTATTGAGTCCACTCGTTTACCCTTATATAACGGCGTTTCTGATCGCAAGGCTTACCACCGCACTATTACTGACTCTTACGATGAGCGCAGTAAAAACTATGACAAAAGTGAATGGCATCGAGATGTTGCCATTACAACGGTTGACTTCTGCCCACCCGGGCAAAGCGACTCTGTACTCGATGTTGCTACAGGAACAGGCACAATCGCCTTCTATACAGCTGGCCTGGTAGGTCCTGGCGGCCACGTAACGGGTGTTGATATATCTAATGGTATGTTGCGAAAATGCAATGAGAAACTCGCAGATTCAACACTGCGAAACCTGGATTTCATATATGGTGATGGAGAAAATCTACATTTTCCACCCGATAGTTTCGACCGTATATTCTGCACCTCTGCCATCTTCTGGATGAGTAATTTACCAGCTACCTTGCGACACTGGACTGAGCTGCTCAAACCGGGTGGCTATATCGGTTTTAATGCGACCCCCTCTAAGGCATTGTTGTGGGGTGGTGCCGCACGTCGTGCACTTGCCAGGGTAGGCATAACATTTAACTGCAATATCCCTGCGGGTGATCCTGACAATGCTCGTCAGCTTATTGAACTTGCAGGCCTTGATAACTTTCGTCTTGAGGCAGTTGAAAGTGGGCATTACATAAGTGTAGAGGGTGCCAAAGGCCCATCTATCACAATTGACAGCTACTCCCCCGGACAATTTCCTCATCCGCTACAAGATGTCCCTGAAGCGAAGCTACAAAAAGCCCAGGAAATTTACGAGGCTGAAGTCGACAAACATGTCACGGACAAAGGTGTATGGCATGACACCACCCAGTACTATGTTTACGGTCAGAAGCCACCACTCTAACGATAACAAACATGGACACGGACATGGTCAAAGCTCAACACTCGGTCATCCACCCGGATGCCTTGCTGACGGTTATAAAATGCCACTACCCGATGATTGGAGCGAGTGAATGCAAGATCCTCGCACTTAACTGCAACGATAATTTCTTTATCAAGGGCCAACGCAAGGATTATGTGTTCCGTCTTAATCGCAAAGACTGGTGGCCAGAAACTGATTTTGATGAAGAACTGCGCCTGCTTGAATATTTAAAGCGACAACAGGTCAGTGCCATTTTGCCCAAGCGCAATAAACAAGGCAGGCGCTATATCTCTGTAAAGACGGCGGAAGGCACGCGATTTGGTGCATTGTTCGGGTATTTGCCGGGTCGGGCGTTGGGGCGGAATTTTGGCGCGCGCAATGCCAATATGTTTCGCATGGGAGAATTAGCAGCACAGTTACATATTGCAACTGACAAGCTAAATACGCCCGTACAGCGTTGGACGATGGGATTTGATTTTCTCGTCACAGAAACCCTCGAAGGACTTGCCCCGTTATTTGCAGAACGCGAAAAGGATCGGGTCTACCTGCACAGACTTGCCGATCATCTGCAGGGTTTGCTGGATGAAACCCCACCAGGGACACTGGATTATGGGTTTTGTCACGGTGACTTGCATATCGGTAATGTTATGTTGTCACCGGAGGGTGAACTGACACTGTTTGATTTTGACTGGAGCGGCTATTGCTGGCGGATTTATGACCTGGCGACATTGTGGTGGACCCTGCGAGGGGATAAAGGTTTGCCGGCGTGGCGTGCGATCTTGCGTGGTTATAATAGTGTGCGGAAACTGTCACGGCAGGAGAAGGCACTGTTACCGGCCTTTGTCATGATCCGCGAATTCGAGTTACTCGGCTTTCACCTGATGATGCGCAAGCATATTGGTGATGCCTGGTTGGATGATAATTACTATGACTTCCACATGCAGTTTATCCGTGGTTGGGTTAAACAGCACCTTGGAAAGTTCTAAACTGGCCTTGTTACTTTTTTAACGTACTCTAAAACTGACTTAAGGGATTTTTTCGAGGGCCTGAATGACTTTTTTATAGAGGGCATCGGGTGCAAACGGTTTGGAGATATAATCAGTGACGCCGGATTTAATGGCTGTGCTGACATTTTCCACGTCGGTGATAGCCGTACACATAAGAAAAGGTACTGACTTCAGCTCGTCGTCTTTGCGGACAGTGTTAAGTAACTCAAGACCACCCATATTTGGCATCGTCCAGTCGCAAATCACATAGTCATAGTGTTGAGCCTGGAGTTTTTTCAGTCCCTTGACGCCGTCCTCGGCTTCATCAAGCCCGGTAAAGCCCAGGCTGGAAAAGATGGTCGTGATGATACTCCTCATTGATGGATCGTCATCGATGATGAGTATTTTTTTGTTCTTGATGTTTGGAGACAGTTCCAAGGCTTTTACCCTAGTATTTTAGTGCTCTATATAACTAAATTGTTTTGATGCCGATTTGATATCTTATATAAGGATGGGAATGGTGACAAATAAGATTTAATTATCATTTGTCCCGGTGATATCTGTGGGATTTAATCCAATACACGAAAAATCATTGTGGTTAAGTCACAATTTTATAACAGGGTTTATATTTTTTACCATCTAGCTTCATTCTCTTTTGTTCAACAAATGAGCCCAGTAGCGTATCCATATGGGTCATGAGTTCGGGATCACCCTGTATTTCAAAATGGCCGTATTTCTCTATGGCACGAACGCCTTCATCTTTTACATTACCGGCAACAACACCTGAAAAAACACGCCGAAGGTTGGCGGCCAGCAGGTGTTTGTCCTGATCGGAGTGGAGCTCAAGGTTACGCATATTTTCATGTGTAGGCACGAAGGGGCGCTGAAACTCATCATCAACTTTCAGCAACCAGTTGAAATAGTAAGCATCTTTTTGCTGTTTGCGGAATTCGCGAACCTGGTTGATGCCATGGGATATTTTTTCGGCAACTTTTACAGGGTCGTTAATAATTACTTCATAACAATTTTGTGCCTGTTCACCCAGCGTCGCACCGATGAAGTGGTTAATGCCCTCAAAATAGTCTTTGGCACTTCTGGGGCCGGTGAAAATCAATGGGAAAGGAATGTGTTTATTCTCGGGATGTAAAAGCACACCAAGCAGGTAGAGAATTTCTTCTGCGGTACCGACGCCGCCCGGGAAAACGAGAATACCGTGACCCGTGCGGATAAAGGCCTCAAGACGTTTCTCGATGTCTGGCATGATGACCAGTTCATTGACGATAGGGTTGGGTGATTCGGCCGCTATGATTCCGGGTTCTGTAATGCCGAGATATTGACCGGTTGTAATGCGCTGTTTTGCATGGCCAATGGTTGCGCCTTTCATGGGCCCTTTCATAACACCCGGCCCACAACCGGTGCAGACATTCAGGCCGCGCAGACCTAGTTGATAGCCAATTTCCTTGGTGTAATCATATTCTTTACGGCTAATGGAGTGCCCCCCCCAACAAACAACAAGCCTTGGGTCACTTTCGGGTTGCATCATATTTGCGTTACGGAGGATGTGGAAGACAGCATTGGTAATGCCCTCCGATGTATCCAGGTCGAAGTTAGGGTTGGCATTAATTTCATCGGAGACAAAGATGACATCACGCAGCACGGCAAAAAGGTGTTCATTAATACCCTTGATCATTTCACCGTTTACAAAGGCGTGCGCCGGGGCATTAATTACCTCCAGCTTGATACCGCGTTCCTGTTGGATGACCCGTATATCAAAGGATTCGTAGCGATCCATAAGCACCTTGCCATCATCAAGGGTGCTCCCCGAGTTGAGTACGGCAAGCGCACAACTGCGTAATAGCTTGTACAGGCCGCCCTGGCTGGTATCGAGCAACTTTTCGACTTCAGCTTTAGAAAGTAATGCCAGGCGCCCAACAGGAGAAACCCTTGCATCAATGACGTTGTATTTCATTTACCACTATCCTTTCAAAATCAGGTAATCAACGAGTGATTGTTTATTCCATGTCTCTTCTAAATGTAGTCCATAAATGGGGAGTGTGATATTTAACCCAGCGGGCAGAGGTTAATGAGTACCCGGTGAAAGAAAGTTGACTGACTATAGCAATATCGATGCCTATTAACGATTAAGTCTTAAAATGGTGCTAGGATAAACGACATTCAGCAGTACTGTTTTAAAAAACAATAACAATAAGAGTGTCCTGCTATGTCAAATGCATCCGCGCAAGGTAAACCTGCTCCTGTCTCATTCTGGGTGGCATTTTCTTACTGGTTAAAGCTGGGATTTATCAGTTTTGGTGGCCCAGCGGGTCAAATCAGCATGATGCACCAGGAGCTGGTTGAAAAGCGCCGTTGGATATCAGAGCACCGTTTTCTGCATGCCCTGAATTACACAATGGTTTTACCCGGTCCGGAGGCGCAACAACTGGCCACCTACATCGGTTGGTTGATGCACGGGGTTTGGGGGGGGATTGCTGCAGGTGTACTGTTTGTATTGCCCTCGTTATTTATCCTGATTGCCCTGACCTGGATCTACCTCAGCTTTGGTGACGTACCGGCAGTGGCGGGTATCTTGTATGGTATCAAGCCCGCTGTGACGGCCATCGTTGTGTTTGCGGCCTACCGTATTGGTTCACGTGCGTTGCCGAATAATGTCTTACGTGCCATGGCCATTATGGCATTCATTGCGATTTTTGCATTTGCGGTACCGTTCCCCTACATCGTGCTGGGCGCAGCCATTATTGGTTACCTCGGTTCACGGTTGTCACCTGAACATTTCAAGACAGCGGGCCATCACGGTGATAGCAGTAAGTCGTACGGTCCGGCAATTATTGATGACGATACCCCTCCGCCTGCCTATGCGACGTTTAAATGGAGCCGGGTGATCGTTTATACAGTGATTGGGTTGGCAATCGGCGGAGCGGTGATGGGACTATTAACCCTGCAGTATGGTTGGCAGGGCACACTGACCCAGATGAGCTGGTTTTTTACCAAGGCTGCATTGGTGACATTTGGTGGTGCATATGCGGTGCTGCCATATGTCTATCAAGGCGGTGTTGAACAATATGCCTGGTTGAGTGGAACGCAAATGATCGATGGACTTGCACTGGGTGAAACTACCCCTGGTCCGCTTATCATGGTGGTGGCGTTTGTTGGCTTTGTCGGGGGTTGGAGTAAAGAGCTGTTTGGACCGGATATGATGTTAATGGCCGGTGTCGCGGGGGCATCCATTGCCACCCTGTTTACATTCTTGCCATCTTTCCTGTTTATCCTTGTTGGTGGACCGGCGGTTGAGGCAACGCGTCATGAGTTAAAATTTACTGCGCCACTAACGGGTATTACCGCCGCGGTGGTTGGAGTGATATTAAATCTTGCCACATTTTTTGCTTATCACGTTTTATGGCCGAAAGGTTTCGAGGGTACGTTTGAATGGTTTTCAGCCATTATCGGCGTAATCGCGCTGGTTGCACTGTTCCGTTACAAGATGGGTATCGCCAAGCTGATTGGACTCTGCGCGGTACTGGGTCTGAGTTATTCGCTGCTAATGTAACCCGTTTTATTAATTCGCTTTACAGGTAAACGAAATTGAAATTTTTTCCTTCCTTTATTGATGTCGAGACAGGTGAAGGTGTGACAATACACAACCTTATGCCGGCTATACGCGAGGCCATTAATAATGCTGGCATTAAAAATGGCTTTGTCACCGTTACATCACAACACACCACGACGGCGATCGCGATCAACGAGCATGAAGAACGTTTGTTGGATGACATCCGGGTATTTCTGGAAAGGTTGGCACCGCCAGGTGATAAATACCTGCACAATGATATTGCGTTACGGGATTGTCCGCCCGACGAGCCTGAAAATGCGCACTCTCATCTGGTCGGCATGTTATTGGGCAGCTCTGAAGTCATTGCTTTATCCGATGGGGAATTGGTATTAGGCCAGTACCAGTCAGTAATGCTGTATGAACTTGATGGCCCACGTACTCGCAAGGTGAATGTACAAGTGATTGGAGAGTGAGAGCCTGGGTATTAGCTGGCCTGGGCCAGGCTGAAGTAAAAACTCGTTGCTTGTCTTTCTGTAGTCGTGAAATCGAATTCACCTTGATGGTCATCAATAATGGCTTTACAGATACATATGCCAGAATTCTGCCTTAAACCAGGATGCGGTATCGATGTACTGGTTAAAGCCAACCCTGTCTGGCTTTGCGCCGGCTTCATATAAGCCCTTGATGGACTGAAGAATAATCCAGGTATCGAGCATCCATTCCTGGGCGGCATTTTCAAACTCGCCAGCGCTTCCTGATACTCTTTTTTACTTGTAGAGGAAAACAAGTAGAATGAAAGCACGATACTAATCACGAAGACAATAAGAATGGGGATGTGATGGCGGGCTATTGGCATAGCGTGTCGTCATTAATTTTTTAACAAAGCGTCGCCAAATTACTTTACGAAGGATAGCCTCAGCTAAATGTATCGGAAGCTTAACGAAAATATTTATACCAAGGTAATTGATTGCACAACCTGGCTGGAATAAAAAAACAATAACAATTTCCGGGAATCTATTTTGGATGCATATATCGAATATTTAGGGGAAATAGTGGGGATGACTGCGATCATTCCCTTTATGTTTGTGGTCGCTATATTGGGACCGTATATCGTTTACAAGATACTTCACTCTGATGTTTCCGCAAAGGTACATTTTTTAAAGTGGCTTGTCGCGGTACTGACCTTCTTTTCATGCTTGATACTGTGTGTTGGTACTGGTGGTTTTATCGGTAGCAAGTTTGGCTTCTCAGCACTGGGTATGGGCACTGGTCTACTCGCTTTTTATTTTATTTTTGATGCCTTCACGGGCTTATTGCCAAGTACGTGTGAGATAGAGCATAAGTAATGCAATAAACGTCTATTAAATTAGACGTATTTTCACCTTACCCTAAAGCTACTGCATGGTCAGCATGTCGCTTCAATACCCTTAACGTTACCATCACCTTCATTAAAGGGTTTACACATCCGTGATATTTTCTACGCGTGGTGGGTTCCATAAAAATCGGAAGGGTATGTGTTGATGATGTATTGCCATGATTCGTCATGATTCATCACCGTAATTCCATTTTCTCCTGTTTAAATACTTGTAACCAAGTATAAGGGAGAGACTAATGGAGAACGTAAGTGGTTCAGTACGCGAGTGGCTGACACATTCGGCTTTTTTACGCGTGATATTTATCAGCTTTGTTATCCTGCTGCTACACATCCCGATAGGCATGATCAACAGCCAGGTGAGTGAACGACAAGTCACGAAGCAACAAGCCATCAATGATGTCACAGCAAAGTGGGGCCATGCACAGAATATTGATGGTCCGAGACTGGTTATCCCGTATTACGAAATTTCATCGTGGAAGAATAATGAAGGTGAACTTGAGCAGAGCCGTACTAAGCACTTTGCTACGTTCCTGCCAGAAAGCCTGACCGTAAATGCGAGGGTCGATAACGAGGTAAGGTACCGGGGTATATTCGAGATCCCATTATATAAAACTGAGG
>Ga0316207_10001172_pt1 | contig 34201 bp, 35 predicted proteins | sample 6weekpyrite_MG_FD_204943 | JGI IMG/M metagenome (GOLD analysis project Ga0316207, IMG submission 204943) | Microbial mat bacterial communities from mineral coupon in-situ incubated in ocean water Damariscotta River, Maine, United States -... | ecosystem: Environmental > Aquatic > Marine >... | reverse complement strand
GCACAGTCACATGCTAATAAACAAGCGTTGCTTGAAAAGCTAACCGCCATTGACGGTGTGCAGCAAGCCTTTACTGGCCCATCTTTCCACGAAGCGGTGATACAGCTTGAATTACCGGTTGATGATGTATTACGTTCACTCGCAGAAAATAATATTTTAGGTGGCTATTCTTTAGTAGAAGATTATCCTGAATTGGGTAATGCATTATTAGTATGTGCAACAGAAACAAAGAACACAAGCGAACTTGAACAGTACGCAGAAAAGCTTCAGCGTATTTTAACTATGGCGTAGTCGGCTCGTTGTCCGGTACAACTAAAAATGCGCTAAATATTTTTTGAAAAAACATTTAGCACTGACATAACAAACGGAGAAATATAATGGCTTCAATTACATTACAAGGCTCGGCTATTAGTACCAATGGTGAATTGCCAGCTGTTGGCAGCACTGCACCAGACTTTAAATTAGTTAATGGCGAACTGGCTGATGTTAGCCTGGCAGACTATGCGGGTAAAAAGAAATTATTGAATATCGTTCCAAGTCTGGATACACCCGTATGCGCAACCTCAACGAAAAGATTCAATGACTATGCAAGTCAGCATGACGACTCCGTGATGTTGATGATCGCAGCTGATCTGCCTTTTGCAATGAGCCGTTTTTGTAGTGCAGAAGGGGCCGACAATGTCATTTCATTATCGTTAATGCGGTCCAAGGCCTTTGCCAAAGACTATGGTGTGTTGATTCAAGACGGGCCATTAGCCGGGATTACCGCGCGTGCAGTTGTTGTGCTGGATGCCGATAATAAAGTTATTTATACAGAGCTGGTACCTGAAATTGCACAGGAACCTGATTATGATGCGGCGATTGCAGCATTAAATTAAAACGTTTTATATAAGGTTTTACAGTTAGGAAAGTGTCATGTTGATATTTGAACAATCGCGTCCGGGTCGTCGTAATCCAGTACAGGCGCCCTCGCAGCTCGCTGAAACAGGGGCAATACCTGCATCCTATATCCGTCAGGATAGTCCGACATTGCCAGAGGCATCGGAAATGCAGGTGGTGCGTCATTACACAAAATTGTCTCAACTAAACTTTTCTATTGATACGCAGTTCTACCCATTGGGTTCCTGTACCATGAAGTACAATCCGCGCGCGTGTAATACCTTAGCGAGTTTGCCAGGTTTTCTTGGTCGTCATCCGTTTGCGCCTGAATCACACAGCCAGGGTTTCCTTGCCTGCATGTATGATTTACAGGAAATGCTCAAAGATGTGACCGGTATGCAGGAGGTTTCATTAACACCGGCAGCGGGAGCGCAAGGAGAGTTTGCTGGTGTGGCAATGATTCGTGCTTATCATGATGCGAATAATGATGACGGACGTAGCGAGATTATCGTACCGGACGCGGCACACGGTACCAACCCTGCAACGGCCGTGATGTGTGGTTACAAGGTGCGTGAGATCCCGACCGACGTTAATGGTGATGTTGATTTGGCCGCATTGAAGGAAGCCGTTGGGCCTCAAACAGCCGGTATTATGTTAACAAACCCATCTACCTTGGGCGTGTTTGAACCTGAAATTAAAACGATTGCGGATATTGTACACAAGGCAGGTGGCCTGCTTTATTACGATGGTGCAAATTTGAATGCGATTCTTGGCAAGGTGCGCCCGGGTGATATGGGTTTTGATGTGATTCATATGAATCTGCATAAAACATTCTCGACACCCCATGGTGGTGGTGGGCCTGGCGCTGGGCCTGTTGGCGTGAGTGAACGCCTGATTCCTTTTTTGCCAATCCCGATGGTGACTAAAGAAGACAATAATTATCGCTGGTTAACGGAACAAGATTGCCCACAGACGATTGGTCGTCTTTCTGGTTTCATGGGCAATGCCGGTGTATTAATGCGTGCCTATATCTATGCGCGGCTGCTTGGCCGTGAAGGGATGCACCGGGTTGCCGAGTTCGCGACGTTAAATGCTAACTATATGCTGGCCAAGCTGCGTGATGCAGGTTTTGAGTTAGCTTACCCTAATCGCCGTGCTACCCATGAGTTCATCGTGACGCTGAAAAAAGAAGCTAAAGAACTTGATGCGACAGCAATGGACTTTGCCAAGCGTTTACTTGATTATGGCTACCATGCACCGACCACGTACTTCCCGTTATTGGTGCCAGAATGTTTCCTAATAGAGCCAACTGAATCTGAAACGCAAGAAGAACTGGATGGTTTTATTGCCGCGATGCTGGCAATTAAGCAAGAGGCACAGGAATCAATCGAGGTTGTTAAAGGTGCGCCACATACATTACCGGTGCGTCGTCTTGATGATGTCAAAGCAGCACGTGAGCTTGATTTAGCCTGGAAGCCAAATAACTAGAAAAACACTGATATGCAGTGTTGAACTAAGGAGTCTTTATGTCTGCCCTGATTTGTGGCTCGTACGCCTATGACACCATTATGGTGTTCCCTGATAAATTTTCGGGTCACATCCTGCCTGATAAGGTGCATATTTTAAATGTTTCTTTTCTCGTTCCAGAGATGCGCCGCGAGTTTGGCGGTTGTGCCGGCAATATTGCCTATAACCTGAATCTACTCGGTGGTGATGCCTTACCAATGGCAACGGTCGGTAATGATTTTTCGTCCTACGCGGATTGGATGGATGTTTGTGGTATTTCACGTGAGCACGTAAAAGAGCTCGATCATACCTATACCGGTCAAGCCTTTATTACGACGGATATGGATGATAATCAGATCACGGCATTCCATCCGGGGGCGATGGGGTTCTCGCACGAAAATAGTGTTGCAGATGCGGAGGGGGTGACGATTGGTATTGTCTCGCCAGATGGTCGTGATGGCATGATTCAACATGCCAGGCAATTCGCGGAGGCTGATATTCCATTCATCTTTGACCCGGGGCAGGGTTTACCGATGTTTGATGGAGATGATTTGAAAACATTTATTGAACAAGCGACTTATGTCACGGTTAATGATTACGAAATGCAGCTCTTGCAGGATCGTACCGGCCTGTCGCCGCACGAAATTGCGGAACGTGTTGATGCCTTGGTTGTTACCCTAGGTGGCAAGGGATCGCATATTTATAGTAAACAACACCGGCTTGAAATCCCTGCCGCCCCAGTGAATGAAATCAATGACCCAACCGGTTGCGGTGATGCCTACCGCGGCGGTTTACTATACGGAATTATGAATGGCATGGACTGGGAAAATATTGGTCGTATTGCGGCATTAATGGGTGCGCTTAAAATTGAAAAACATGGCACACAAAATCATGATTATAGTAAAGCCCAGATTGAGGAAAAATTTAAACAGGCCTTTGATCGTAGTTTGTAAGAAGTAATAAATAAACACTTTAAGGAGTGATAATAATGAAAAATATATTGAAAACCTATGCTGTGGTTGTTGGTATCTTTGTTACATTATTGTTCACCGCTTGTGCACCCGAGGTGGGTAGCACGGAATGGTGTGAAAATTTAAAGAAAAATCCGCAGGGTGATTGGACAGTCGATGAGGTGGCCGGCTACGCGAAACATTGCCTATTAAAATAGCAAGGAGAGCTGGCAATGAAACTCAGAACCACCACTACGGCAGCTATCATTGCCGTTTTTGCGTCAAGTATTGTTGTTCCTGCCTATGCAGGCTGGGGCGATTTTCTTGGTGATTTATTAAAGGATGGTAAAGCAGAACCGCAACCTTCGCCGTCAACATCGAAAGGCATTACCAATGCGCTGAGTACGAAAGATATGAATGGTGCAATTCTTGATGCCTTGTCAGTTGGCGTTAAGCGCGCCATTGCGTTACTTGGTAAGCAAGGCGGCTATCTGAATGATGCGCAAGTCCGTATTCCTATGCCCGACAATTTGCAGAAGCTTGAGTCTGTCTTACGTCGTTTTGGCCAGGATAAATATGCCGACCGTTTTATTCAAACGATGAATTCGGCAGCAGAGCAAGCTGTTCCTCAAACTACGCAGATATTTCTTGATACGATTAAAGGTATGTCTTTATCGGATGCTAAAAAGCTTCTAAATGGTTCTGATGATGCTGCGACCAGTTATTTTAGAACCAAAAACTCGCCTCAACTTGAAAAAGTAATCAGCCCCATTGTTAGTAAGACAATGGATGATGTCGGGGTGACCAAGGCTTACAAAAAGCTAGTATCAAAAGCGGATTTCCTTGGCGATTATGTTGATAAAGATTCTCTTGATATTGATGCCTTTGTGACACAAAGAACCATGGACGGTTTATTCTTGAAGCTTGCAGAGGAAGAGGCAAAAATTCGCAACAACCCCGTTGCACGGTCAACCGATTTGTTGAGAAAGGTTTTCTCACAATTCGGCAGTTAGTAATGACAGTCTTTCGAACGATTATTGTCCACCAGGGAGACGCGCTATGCCAAGATTTTTCTCATTCACACTGTTCTTGATCTTATTTCCGCTAGTTACTTTGGCTCAGCCGGCAGTGGGTGAACAGTCGGTTAATTTTGTTATGCAGCTTACGCGTAACGCAGATAATTTTGGACATCGGCGTGCTCTTTTACAAATAGACAAAGTCCTTACTGACCTTGGCGAGAAAAATCTGAATATTGTTGTGGTGGCGTATGAGGATGGGATTCATTCATTATTGGCAGAGAATGAAGCTACATCCCAGTTGCTTTCCAAGCTGGCGAATAGAGGTGTTACCTTTAAGGCGTGTCGCATTAGTATGCGTGCCTGGGGGCTAAAGGAAGAACAATTTAAGCTTGAGGTAGAGTATGTCCCTGCGGGTGCACCGGAGATGATTCGCTTACAAATGCTGGGCTATAAATACTGGAATCCGTAAGTCTGACTATGAACTAATTGCTATACACATGGAGGCTGGTTGATGGGTTTTTATTCTGAGGTATTATTTCCATGGGGTATGAACCTGACCATGTCCGGGGCTGAATTTCAGAAACAGCGGCGTGCAGTATTACGGTCGGTTGATGGCAGGATACTCGAAATAGGTTTTGGCTCAGGACTAAACTTGCCGCATTATCCAAGATCGGTTTCACAACTGGTGAGTGTTGATCCTAATCCAGGTATGGGTCGCTATACGGCGAAACAGATTGCCGAGTCAGATATAGACGTTGATCGGCAAGTATTAAGTGGTGAGTCCCTACCCATGCCAGATGACAGTTTTGATACAGTGGTGAGTACCTGGACGCTATGCAGTATTGTCAATATTGAGCAAGCACTGGCCGAAGTTAAGCGGGTACTCAAGCCGGGTGGGCATTTTGTCTTCCTCGAGCATGGTCTCAGTCCGGATAAGGAGGTCAGTCGTTGGCAGCATCGATTAAACGGCTTACAAAAAGTGATAGGCGATGGTTGCCATCTGAATCGGGATATGCGGAAACTTATCGGTGACGCCGGGTTTAGTCAGCTTGAAGTTGATAATTATTATTTTCCGAAAGTCCCTCGTTTCATGGGTTATATGTACCGTGGCCTTGCCATAAAATAGTGTAATTATTATAGAGTAATGTTTTAGGTATAGATGTGGCGAATACGCACTTTACATTTTCAATGAAATTGAAAGCAGATGACTATGAAAGGTACTATCGGGGTACGGCAAGGAATATTATTGTCATGACACATCAAGGTGTCAGTATTCAATTTCCCGCATCAGCCGTGAGGCGTTTTATCACTAAGAAGGGGATTCGCGGTGATTTTGTGATTACCATGGATGAAAATCATAAACTCATTAATTTACAGAAGCTTATCAGCTAAATTTTATATCCGGCCTTGCGTAATAATTGTTTAAGCCGTCTTGAATCAAAGCCTGTTATTTTCTGCTTACCGACCTTAATAATGGGTACGCCTCGGCCATTCATGTTTTTATAGTCACGACGCCCACGTTCGGATTTCTCCGTATCATACTCACTAAATGTAATGTTATTTTGTCGCAGCCAGCGTTTTGCTTTTTTACAAATACCACACCACGTTGTTGAATAAAGGATAACCCCGTTTTGTGAATCAGCGACACCGGTTGGGCGGGCGAGAATATCCTTAATAGCATCAGCAGAGGGTGAGTCATACGTGTTGAGAGGGCTAACGTCTACTTGAGTGGTGTTGGCTCCAGTAGGCGGGGAGTCGGTGAAATGGACACGACCGGTGTCATCGACCCAGGTGTAAATTTCCGCGACAAGCTGCTGAGGAAGGCTGGCTATCAGTAATACCAGCAGATAGGTTATAAATGGTTTACGCATGCCTTTAATCATAGCTTAAAAACCCTGAAAATCTCTGCCGGCATGCTAAGATAAGCACCTATGTTGGCTTTTCATGATATCGATCCCGTTGCCCTTTCCCTTGGACCACTGAAGATTCACTGGTATGGCGTTACCTACCTTGCTGGCTTCGCAATGGCGTGGTGGTTGGGTTTACGGCGTGCAAAACAGCCTAATTCCGGTTGGAGCGAGCAGCAGGTTTCTGATCTGATCTTTTATATTGCGGTTGGCTTAATTGTCGGTGGGCGTTTGGGCTATATGCTATTTTATAATCCCTTTTTACCGGAGGGGCAGGGCAGCGAATTCTGGGAAGTCTGGAAGGGTGGCATGTCGTTTCATGGTGCCTTGATTGGTATCATTGTTGCTGTCGGGGTATTCGCCAGAAAATTTAAAAAGACCTATTTTGAAGTCGGTGATTTTCTTGCACCGCTAACGCCATTAGGGCTTGGTTTTGGTCGTATCGGTAATTTCATCAATGGCGAGCTCTGGGGTAAGGCCTCTGAGTTGCCCTGGGCGATGACCTTTCCTAGCGGAGGCCCGCTAGCGCGACATCCTTCTATGTTGTACGAGGCATTTCTGGAAGGCCTGGTGCTATTCCTTATTTTGTGGTTTTACAGTGGCAAACCACGGCCAGCGATGGCGACATCAGGGCTTTTCTTATTTTTCTATGGCTGTTTCCGTTTTGCCGTAGAATTTGTTCGTGAACCTGATCGACAATTAGGTTATCTCGCATTTGATTGGGTAACCATGGGGCAAGTATTGAGTTTACCAATGGTGATAGGCGGGTTGGTACTTATTAAACTCGCTTATCGGCGAGCGCAGACAGCGTAATATTAATTCCTTAGATATAAAGAAAGAGTCATTCTATGCAACAGTATCTTGATTTAATGCGGCACGTACGGGATAACGGCAATCAAAAGGGAGATCGTACCGGCACCGGTACCAAGAGTGTGTTTGGTTATCAGATGCGTTTTGACTTGCAACAGGGTTTCCCGTTAGTGACAACAAAAAAATGTCACCTGCGTTCTATTATTCATGAGCTGTTATGGTTCTTGAAAGGTGACACCAACACCCAGTACCTGAAAGACAATGGAGTGAAAATCTGGGATGAATGGGCAGATGAAAAGGGTGATCTTGGCCCCGTGTATGGTTATCAATGGCGTAACTGGCCCACGCCCGATGGTCGTCATGTTGACCAGGTTTCAGAAGTGGTTGAGCAATTAAAACAAAATCCGAATTCACGCAGAATTATTATCAATGCATGGAATGTTGCTGATTTACCGGATGAAACCATTTCTCCACAGGATAATGTAAAGAAAAATAAAATGGCGCTGGCACCGTGCCATGCCTTTATTCAATTTTATGTAGCAGATGGCAAATTATCCTGCCAGCTTTATCAGCGTAGTGCGGACATTTTTCTTGGTGTTCCCTTTAATATTGCTTCTTACGCCTTAATGACCATGATGTTGGCCCAGGTATGTGGTCTTGAGGTAGGTGACTTTGTGCATACACTGGGTGACGCTCATCTTTACAGTAACCATAGTGAACAGGTGGATGAGCAGTTGTCGCGCACGCCCCATGCATTACCACAGATGAAATTAAATCCTCAGGTGAAATCGATTTTTGATTTTGTTTTTGAAGATTTTGAACTTTTAAATTATGAGTGTGACGAGCCGATTCGTGCACCGATTGCTATTTAGTTAATTCCCATGAATGAGAACGTTTATATTTTTGATATTGATGAGAGTAATTTCTCTTCAGTCGTCATAGAAAATTCACACAAAATCCCGGTGTTGGTCGATTTCTGGGCCGAATGGTGTCAACCCTGTCAGTCATTACTGCCTGTCTTGTATAAACTAGCGGAAGAACTTGCCGGGCAATTCATTCTTGCCAAGGTGAATAGTGATGAGCAGCAAACACTGACCCAACATAATGCAGTAAAAAGTTTGCCTACCGTTAAGTTGATCGTCAACGGTGAAGTCGTTGATGAATTTACGGGAGCACAAACTGAATCACATATTCGGGCAATGCTTGAGCCTTATCTGGTTCGTGAATCAGATAATATTATGGCCACAGCTGTTGCAGAATATGAACAAGGTAACCTTGACGCTGCGATTAGCCTGATGAAACAGGCCGCCGAGTCTGATCCCGAAAACATGCGTGTTCAGATCATGGCAATGAAGGTGTTGATTGAAAATGGTCGTAAAGATGAGGCCAGCATAATATTGGAGGGCTTACCAAACGAGATGCAAGCGTCGGCAGAGATTCTGGCGGTTAAAGCGCAGCTCGATATTATTGAACAAGCAGGCGGCGCCGATATTGACGTACTACAGGCACGCATAGCGGCGGATGAAAATGATCTGCAAGCCCGCCAACAGTTGAGTGCGGTGCTGGTGAGTAAAACACAATTTGAACCTGCGTTGGAACAGCTATACGAAATAATGAAACGTGACCGGGGTTATGGCGATGATGCCGGCCGAAAAGGCATGCTAAGCCTGTTTGAAATACTCGGTAGTGACAACTCACTGGTAGGGGAATATCGGCGTAAAATGTCTTTGTTATTGTTCTGAATAATGTTGAGCATCATTAATTTCCTAGTGCAGTAGCTTATTTTAAATAGCGTGCTTCATACCGTCAACGTAGAAGGACGTTTGCTCAAGAATTTTATCAATGGTTTTTTCGTCTAGATTAAGTATTTTGGCCAGTTCATGGTTTGCCAGATCTAGGCCATCATCTTCAACAAGACTATACCCCAATTTCCGTACCAACAGATTAGCAAAGGCTACGATTTGGGTTTCTTTAGGGCATTTTTCGATGTTGTCTAGGTCATGATGCCCTTCGATGACATTAATAAAATCAATCGGCATCTTCCAGCGCTCAATAATAGCTTTGCCAAATGTAACGTGTAACTGGCTAAGGATCTGGTTCAGGTCATCTTCAGAAACATCGCGCTGTTTTGATAGCTGGAACAATACGGTAAGTAATACGAGCTTGCCAATATCATGCAATAAACCAATTGAGAACATGCGATCTGCATTTTCAATACCGAGCTTTTTGCTAATGATCTTGGCACATGACCCTGTTGCAAATGAATGTTCCCAAAGTTCTCCCAGTTTTTTATCAAAAATGCCAGAGGCCTTTTCAAACATGTTTTTATTGGAAATGGCAATAATTAGTTCATTCACATCACGTAAGCCAATACGCACAATGGCATCTTCGATAGAATCAAAGCCTCGGCCAGCATTATAAAAAGGCGAGTTGGCTATACTTATAAGCCTGGAGGTGAGGGCCGCATCCTGTGTGATGAGTGAGGACAATTCATTAATGGATACATTCTTGTCATTGCTTAATTCTGCTGCACGCATACCGACCTCAGGCATGACGGGAAATTCGATAAATCCGTTTTTCAGTCTATTTACCAGAAAACTTACAACATCCTCGTCTTCAGCTACAGGGTCTGGTTTTGGGCTAAGCTTCTTTGTTTCATGCAGTGTGCTACCGAAGGATTGATGATGACCATTTTCGAGCAATACCTTGGCCTTATCAAGAACAGTCTGCTTTTCAAATGGTTTGGCGATATATTGTGTGACACCGCTTTTCATTGCAGTGACAATACTGTCTTTATCACCACGCGCTGTGAGCATTAAGAATGGGGTGTTTTTTAATTCATCATTTGATCTAATCTGGTTAAGAAGTTCAACTCCGGTCATCTTCGGCATATTCCAGTCTGATATAACTAAATGAAACCTCGATTTGTGTAATGCATCAAGTGCGGCTTGACCATCATGAGTAACCGTTACAATAGAACCTCTAATCCCTCTTGCCAGTATTGCCTGTAGGGCAGTTGCAATATGGGGTTCATCCTCAGCAATTAAAATGTTAATTATATCGGCCATAGTAAGTTAATTATCTAATTTATTTGTCGAGCAAATCTAAAATTTTCTCTTTCAATATTCGTGGGCTAAAAGGCTTGGTAAGAAAATCATTAGCGCCTACATTGAAAGCCTGTTGCTTATCTTTTTCCTGCCCAAATGCGGTCAAAATGAGTATTTTTACATCACGCATTTCAGGTAGCCCCCGTAGCTTTTCGCAAACTTCATAGCCAGTCATACCAGGCATACCGACGTCAAGAATAACCATGTCAGGCTGATTCTCGCAAGCCATGGCATAACCAGTTGTACCATCACTGGCTAACAGGTAGTCAAACCCCGCTTTATTTACAGCGTAGCGAATGGACTCCCTTATGTGTGGTTCATCGTCACATATCAGTACTGTAGGTTTTTTTTCATCTTCGTTCATAGTATAGACGCTTATTTGTGGCTGGATACGATATGCGAGTTTTGTTGTTCTGCAAAACTGGCCGATTCAGTAATCAGGTTGCTCCCTTCTGTTTCATGACTGGTGTCCAGGGGCAATATATAAGCAAATCTACTCCCCTTTTGTGGGGTGCTCTCAACCCATATTTTACCATGATAATGTTCGACGATATCTCTACATATGGCCAGGCCTAGTCCGCTGCCACCTGTTTCTCGGGTTTCAGAACTATCAACTTGGTGGAACCTGGCGAACACTTTCTGTAGTTCATCCCTTGGTATCCCTATGCCTGTATCTGTTACGGATACTTCGACTGTCGGGATAATAATGGATGAGTTGAGTGGTAAGGTCGTCATTTCATTAATCGCTGCTGGTAATTTACTGTCTACTTCCGATACACCGATACACAAGGCAGGCTGATGTTTAAGTAGACTTTCAGGCTGGACCACTACATCTTCTGAGGTAATTATTAATACCGGCACATTGGTATTCTTTTTCCTGATATCTTCTACCGCATCCTCGATAGATATATGGGAGTGACTCAGATCAATAATGAGCAGTTCAGACAGGTATGGTGTGTTCTCCAGAAGATTGAGTAATTCATGCAGCTTATCAACGCTAATAAGATTAAAATTTTGCGCCTTAAGGATTGGCAGCATGGCATCGGCATTATTTTTTAACACAAGCACCTGTGGCCGATAATGGCTGGTCTTCAGAGCTAATGTAACGCCTCCCTGTGCGGTAAATTTAAGTGCATTGGATAAAAGGTTGGTAGTGAGTTGTTGTATCTTGTCAGCATCAACGTTGGCTATAAATTGTTCCTCAGGCATATCAAGTGACAGGTTTAAGCCTTTATCTTCATATGATTTTGAGAACAGTTCGATCAGGGTCATGGCCATTTGGGCGAGATCAGTCTTTTCATCGTTCCAGTTGGTTTTTCCGGCATCCATTTTTTGCAGATCCAGCACATCATTGATTAACCTGCCAAGTCGATCAGTTTCTTCGTTAATGATACTAAGATAGTGACGTTGTGTATCAAGATCTATCTCTTCTATATCATCTTCAAGAATCTCTGCAAAAGACTTGATTGACGTGAGTGGCGTACGAAGTTCATGAGAAACAACGGAGACAAACTCTGATTTCATGCTGTTAAGATGTTGTAACTGTTGATTGGCACTCTCAAGTTCGGCAGTGCGTTGAATTACCTTAACCTCAAGATTGTCGGTGAGCTCTTTTAGCGACTTGTTTTTTTCTTCAAGCTGCTTCTCTGCATTTTTTTGTTCAGTAATATCAGTTTGTATGTTGACATATTCGTAAGGGTGACCTGATTCATCGATAAATGGAATGATAGTTGTGTTCAACCAGGCATCACCACCTTGTTTCATCTTGAAGTGCATTTCACCATGCCAGATATCGCCAGAGGAAATGGTCGACCAGATATCATCAGAGGAAGGGGCATTTGATGGATTCTCATTACAATGATGGTTGAGCATGAAACACTTTTTTCCACACAGCTCATGTTGGCTGTAACCTGTTAGTTGGGTTAACTTATTATTCGCATACGTGATTACGCCGTCGGTATCCCAAATACTGACAATAGAATGTTCATCTAGAGCGTGCTTTTGAGTTTCAAGTTCTTTAAGCACTTTATGGATCACAATATCCTGGTCTGAGAGGCTCAAGGATACTTTGTTCAGAACGTTGAAAAGTTGTTCTATCTCGGTGGATTGGCGGGGAACGGTGAGTTGTTCACCGGTTTTCTCATCTAGCCTTCCTGCAAATTGTACAGCGGTGCTGATCATATTAAGAGGTTTCTTCATGAACAATAATAATGATGCAACCAAAATAAGCGTAAGAAATGCACCATCTTGCAAATGATCCCAGATGCGGTCTTCGCCATGTTTATTTACGGACTCCATGCTGTAGGCAATTTTTACCCAACCAAGATGAGAACCACTTTCTATTGGTGCCCAAACATCCATACGGTCTTGTTGCGAAGTTAGTTTAAGATCGATAGTGGAAGGCACGTGAATATTAGCAATGTTGTAGCGTGTCGTTGCATCAGTATTCTTACCATCTTTAACGACAATATCACTGATAATGGCACCATCAGGTTTTGTGACCTGGATATCGATGACGCCAGGAAATCGTGCGGAACGTATTAAGAGTTTATCTAGCGAGGTGTAATCTCGGGTAACAATATGGTCGATACTATTGACCGCAATATTTTGCGAAATAACAGTGATTTCATGCTCGGAAGTCTTGAATATGTATTCAAGTTCCTGTTGTGCTTCGTGAATAACATAGAAAGGCACAGAAAACAGCATGAGCACTAGAAATACCAGTGCCACTTGCACGTCGAGCCTTCTTGGTAGCAAATTCTTTAACACTGGTTTTATCACATTACGTTAGGGTGCCGTCATTTTTCAAATGGTTTCACGAGCTTTCGTACTACGTCATATTCGGCATCTTGTGTTGGCGCAAACCCATTATATTTTTTCCCCATCGATTTGATGATCGCCTTATGTTCGGGGTTGTTAATGTCTAGTTGTAAGAATGCGTCTTGAAGCCGTTTTAGTAATACCGGACCAATCTTATTGCTGGCGGCAATATTGTAAGGGGGTAATTGAGGCGTGCTGTAGAGGATGCGCAGGCCTTTATCTTGCCATTTAAACGCCTTTGAGTCCTTGAGGATACCGGCATCAAAGATGCCTCGTGCCACGCCGCGGGCAATATTGTCATAATGGCCAATAAACTCATATTTGCCCAGTTTATCAAGTGGCATACCTGCGCCGACGACGGCTGCGCGCTGTAGCAAAGCGGCAGGATCCCCGAAGGCAAATGTCTTACCTGCAAGGTCCTCTACTGTTTTGATAGGACTGTTTTGTTTGACCACGATCATGAGCTGGAATGAAGCTTTTCCCTTAGTTACCATTTTGGCGACGAGCTGGCTGTTGCCGCGTTCATGTGCCCGGATGTAAGCCACCGGTGTAAGATAGGCGAGTTCTACGGCACCCGTGGAAACTTCGTTAATCGCACCAGCCATATTGGGTGATAATTTTAATTCAACAGGACGTTGTAGCACCGTTTTTAGATAGTTGGTTAATGGCGATAAACGCTGGTGCATGACCGCGGGCGTATCCATAGCAACGGATCCAAAATAAATCGCTTTGTCACTCGCATAAGCATGTAGGCTATAGCCTCCAGGTAACAAATGCATCAATGTGAGAGTAATAAAAATTAAGCCCTTGTTTTTCATTGAGATACCCTGTTTTTGACGAGGAATATTGTGACAAAATAAGTTCAATTTTTATCGGCATCTATAGGATAAACTTTAGTTCCTGATTCAAGATAGTTAGGTGAGAAATTGTAAATTCAGCTGATGTCGGAATAAGAAAATATTGGTGGTAGTGGGGCTATTTATAGCAAAAAGGAATCTTTTGTCCATAACGTGCAGTTATTTTATTGCAAGCCTGCTTGCGATTGAGTAGTTTAAATGGCTTTTGGGTTGTTTGTAGAGTTAGCATTGAATGATAAGAATATGAAAATTTCGTTGATTGCCGCGATGGCAGAAGACAGGGTCATTGGGGTCAATAATAGCCTGCCGTGGAAGCTGCCTGCTGATATGCAGTGGTTTCGTAAACACACCTTAGGTAAACCTATCATTATGGGGCGTAAGACGTTTGAGTCATTTGGCGGTCGGACGCTACCTGATCGCACCAATATCATTATTACCCATGACGTGGATTATTCGGTTGATGGCGATGTGATTATCGTTCATTCAATTGACGCCGCGCTTGAGGCAGCCGAGCGCTCTGCCAGCCATGTTGAGGAAGTTATGATCATTGGTGGCGCATCATTTTATGCGCAAATGCTCGAACGAGCAGACCGTTTTTATGTCACAAAAGTTGAGGGTCGTTTTGAGGGCGATGCCTGGTTTCCAGAGTATGAACAATACGGTTGGCATGAAGTTAGCCGGCAACGGTATGAAGCAGATGATAAGAACGACTATAATTTAACCTTCTTACTTCTTGAAAAATAAGAATTTAATTTTTTAGCTTGGTTTAGATTTACGATTGTTTACAATCACCCTACATAAAATGCGTCTTAAAGTCGTTATTATAAGCATCTGTTAATATTGATCAGGCTTAGAGTAATGGCGAACACCATAAGTTGGGAAAAAAATGGCGTTTACTGGAAGTATTCTGGTGAGGTTTCTGCCGAAGAAATTGTTAAAACATCGACCTCTATTTACGGTGATCCGCGTTTTGATGACTTGACGTATAAAATTGTTGATTTCACTGATGCGTCGATTATCAAAATGACCGATGATGCACTGGACGAGATCGCATTCCAGCATCTGGCGGCAGAATTATCGAAGCCACGTATAAAAAATGCCATTATTATGACGGTGGCCGTAGAGTCAGTAGAAAGATTTGCTTCTTTTTTCAAAGAGTCGACATGGGACGTTCAGATTTTTCAAGATATTGAGGCCGCGAATGAATGGCTTGGAAGGGAAGCGGCTTAGTTTATTCATCGGCGCTGAATTATTCAGAATTTTTTTATCTGCGGGCAATCAATACTAAATAATTTGCAATCTTCTAGTCTCAAGGCAGTCAGTGAATCGCCCCATAGGCAGCCGGTATCGATTGGGTAGATTTTATCGCTATCTACCGGGCCAAGCGTTGACCAGTGGCCGAAGACAATTCTTAGTGGTGCACTTTTCCTGTTCGGTACAGTAAACCATGGCATCAATTTCGCTGCTTGCGTACCAGGTGTACCTTTTTCTTCCAATGCGAGTTTGCCGTCAGCATCACAATAACGCAGCCTTGAAAAACAATTAGTAATAAAACGTAATCTATCCCAGCTCTTTAGATTTTCATGCCACTGGTTAGGTTTATTTCCGTACATGCGATCAAGAAATTCGACATGGGCATCAGATTGCAAAATAGTTTCGACTTCTTTTGCACAGCTCTGCGCCGTTGAAAGATCCCACTGGGGGGGAAGGCCTGCATGGATCATAGTAAAGTCGAGTTTGGCATCGTGATGCAGCAAAGGCTGGTGACGTAACCAGTGAGTAAGTTCATCACGATCTTCAGCATGCAAAATATCATCAATATTGTCATTACGGTGATATTTCAAATGACCATTGGCAACGGCAAGCGTATGCAGGTCATGGTTACCTAGAACGGTGCTGGCACGATCACCCAGTCCTTTTATGAAGCGTAGTACACCGAGTGAATCAGGGCCGCGATTAACTAAATCACCAACTATCCATAGGCTGTCATTGCAAGGATCAAAATGGATATGATCCAGTAAGCGCTGAAGTTCATCGTGACATCCTTGAATGTCACCGATGGCATAGGTTGCCATTAGTGCAAGGTGTTGGGTACAGACAGGACGAAGGCAGGGATCTCGGCATCAAATTCAACGCCGTCATCGGCTATCATTTGGTAGCTGCCATTCATATCTCCAACAGGTGTTTCGAGGATAGTACCACTGGTATAACGAAAACCTTCGCCAGGATTTAGATAAGGTTGTTCACCGATCACGCCATCACCTTGAACCTCTTCGCTCTTGCCATTGGCGTGATTAATGTACCAGTGACGAGTCAATAGGCGTGCAGGTATGTTACCTTCGTTGCGGATGGTAATGGTGTAACTAAACACATAACGATTTTCATCAGGTACGGATTGCTCCGAGATGAAATCGGTTTCAACATCGACGGCAATTTTGTAGTCAGACTCAGTGCTCATACTCTTTATTTTATTCCTGTGTTCATTACATCATGCTTAAATTTATAGGCGGCTCGCCGCCAGTGCTGCTCCCATCAAGCCAACATTGGGATTCATGACAACACGTACCGGCATGACTTCAGTAAGTTTGACCATGCGGCCCTTGTCATTAAATGCAGTGGTTAACGTACCGTCTCTTAATTTATCGATAACCTTGGGTGCGATACCACCGGCAATGTAGACGCCACCGCCCGACATGCACGTTAACGCGAGGTTGCCTGCCTGCTGCCCATATATTTTAGCAAAGATATGCATAGCCTGCGATGCAAGTTCATCACTGCCATCAAGGCCAGCAATCGAAACAGCCGCAGCAGGGTCACCATCGGTCATGGCTTTTTTCATCGATTCACTTTCAAGAGCAGGGGTTTTATCTCGTAGAAATTCGTAGATATTGACCAGCCCTCTGCCGCAGCAAACACGTTCATAAGATACATGGCCAAAACGTTTAATGAGGTAGCTGAGTAGTTCAATTTGTTCGTCGTCAACGGGGGCGAAATCACAATGCCCGCCTTCTGAAGGCATGACCTCGTAGTGGTCGTCTTGCCAAACCAAAATACCCTGGCCTAAACCGGTTCCTGCGCCAATCAGTGCACAGGGAGCATGTTCTGCGGGTGACCCTGCTTGTAGTTCAGTGATGTCATCGGTGCCAAGTGCTTCCAGGCCGTAGCCAACGGCGGCAAAATCATTGATTAAACGTACTCTGGGGATACCCAGCACATTTTGCATTTTATAGGCATCCAGTTCCCAACTTAGGTTGGTCACCCAACCATGGCGACCTGTTACCGGCCCAGCAATACCAAAACAGGCACTGTGTAATGTTAGGTTACCGTGCTCTTTGATAATACCAGTGAGAAATTCACTCGCCATATCGGTTAGGTCAGCCCAATCTGCACTGACGTAACGATGCTCGTGGAGGATAGTTTTTTGATTATTTTCGTCGAAGTTTGCGATTTGTAGTAATGTTTTTGTGCCACCAATATCGCCTGCAAGAATTAGCATGTCCTGTGCCCCCATGTTCTTATTTGTAATCCATCATTGCTGACCATACCACAGCCTACCAGCGGGGCATATCCGGCAAAGAAACGGCAATTAAGTTGTGCGCTGATTCACATTTTGAGCATTTCATGGCCAAGATGACTGAAGATTTCTTTGCTATGTGCCGATAATAAATACAAGAGCTTACAATTAATTCATTAAAGATCAATTGGTTATATGATGTTGGAATGTGCGCCAAGTCCGTTTTTGGTGTGACAGGCATCTCGGACAGCGTACCCGCAAAGGGTGAAACTGCATGCATCACGAACCGACCTGTAGACAGGTTGAGGAGAAAATTATGCATAAGCGTAAAACAAAGCCAGATTTGATGTTTCTTTTAACCGTATTTGTCTGTCTTGGTATTTTAGTTACCGCAACGGTCAATGCGAGTGAGCCAGCCCAGCAGGGTTGGGCAATGACCATCAATGCAGAATCAGACTGTCAGCAGGGCAGCAATGATTGGCAGGCCTGCGCAGGTTGGCAGGGCTTAACAGAAGATAAGCCACGTGGACAAGGAGCGACCGTTCGGTTTTTCCATGAGCAACGCCCTGATCTGGGCATTGTCTGGTATTACTCTCAAGAACTCAGTGAAACATCTTTTTATATCAATGAGTTAAGCGAAAATCGGCAACATGGTTTTAGTGAACGAGAGCGATTGAATACTCAATTTGGCGTTGCATTGCGCCAGCAATATCAACATTTTGGCTTTAGTCTCGGCGTCGAGTCGGAGCGGGCACAGCCGTTAAATGATAATGCGGTTTTATATTTTGGCATAAGTAACCGTTGGTAGAAGACTTGCTCTATATGCTGACCGTGGTCAGTGGTAGAATGGCTTGTTAATGGTGTTGGCGCAGTGCGGCAACTGTAAATATGATTAATTAACAAGTTAGAGTAGATTTCATGGCAAATCCCATTCGAGTTGGCGTCGTAGGCGTTGGCTACCTAGGTAACATTCACGCGAAAATTTATTCAAATATTCCCGGTGTTGAATTAGTTGGTGTGGTTGATGTTGATCGTAGTAATGTCGACAAGATTGCAGCGCAATATGGTTGTGAAGGGTATACCGATGCAGCAGAACTGATTGGCAAGGTTGATGCGGTCAGTATTGTTGTACCGACATCTTTGCATCTTGAAACTGCACGACCATTTCTTGAAGCGGGTATACATATGTTAATGGAAAAACCATTAGCGCCTTCATATGAAGAATCTCTTGAATTAGTAGAACTGGCTGAACAATCGGGCGTGTTATTTCAGGTTGGCCATTTAGAACGGTTTAACGGCGGCGTGATGGAATTGGCAAAACGCGTGCAGAAGCCGCGTTTCATGGAAGTCACTCGTATCGGACCTTTTGTTGCGCGGGCAACAGACGTGGATGTAGTCACTGATTTAATGATTCACGATATTGATATTGTTATGTCTTTAGTCGGCGAACCGATTGCAAATATTTCTGCTGCGGGTACACCTGTGATTACAGATCATATCGATATAGCCAATGCGCGACTTGAATTTGCCAATGGTGTGGTGGCAAATGTCACTGCGAGCCGTGTTTCAAATAAACAGCAGCGTCGTATTCGTGTTTTCGAACAAGAACATTATTATGGTCTTGATTATACTAACCAACAAATTACCGTTGCATCGACTGAGCCAGCTAAAGAAGGCGAAGATTTCCCAACAGTTGTTTCAGAAGAACTTGAGATAGAACCGCGTTTGCCACTTAACCATGAGTTAGAGGTGTTTATCGACACAATACGTAATGGTGGAACACCATTAGTGACGGGTCGTGTTGCCCTTGAAGCAGTACGGGTGGCGCATATCATTAAGGAGAAAATCACAGCATGTCAGTCGTAAATGATCCGATACCTTTCCTCGATTTGTCGGGTGAGTATAACGAACTAGAAAAAGAATGGTTTGCGGCCATTAATGCCACAGGCCAGACCGGGCGTTATATCCTGGGGCCGAATGTACAGGCCTTTGAAGAAGAGCTTGCTGAACATGTTGGCTCAGAATATGCGGTAAGTTGTGCGAATGGTACCGATGCGCTGATGTTGTCATTACGCGCATTGAATATTGGTCCAGGTGATGAAGTCATCACGACCCCGTATACATTTTACGCAACAGCTGAAGTCATCAGTTTGGTTGGTGCAATCCCGGTGTTTGCTGACATTTTGCCAGATTGTTTTACGATTGATCCGGCCAGCGTGAAGGATAAGATTACCAGTAAAACCAAAGCGATTATGCCAGTGCATATTTTTGGACACCCGGCCCGAATGGATGAGCTAAATGCAATTGCACGCGAACATGGTTTGGCGGTTGTTGAAGATGCGGCGCAGGCCTACGGCGCGGACTTAAATGGCAAACGTGTCGGTAGTCTGGGCACAACAGGCGGGTTTAGTTTTTACCCAACCAAGGTGCTTGGCTGTTATGGTGATGGTGGTATTATTACCACTAGCGATGCCACGGTTGTCGAGTCGATCAAAAAGCTTCGTAACCATGGTGCCAGCGCACCGTTTATGCACGATGAAGTCGGCTATAACAGTCGTCTGGATGAAGTGCAGGCCGCATTACTGCGTATTAAATTACGTAAGCTGGATGATGATGTTGCCAAGCGTCGTGCTGTCGCGGCGCGTTATACTGAATTATTTTCAGGTTCTGCCGTCACTGCGCCAAGCTTGCCAGAAAATGGTGGGCATGCCTTTAATCTTTACACGGTACGCATGCCTGACCGTGACAGGGTGCGGGGTGTCATGAATGAGAATGGTATCCCCAGTTCACACTGCTATCCGCTTGGCCTTCATCTGCAGGAGGTTTATCAGGAGCTTGGTTACAAGGTCGGTGACCTGCCTGTTTGCGATAAGGCCAGTACCGAAGCCTTGTCCTTACCGGTTTATCCTGCGATGAAGATGGAACATGCTGAGCGTATTGCGACGACGATTATTGAGGCAATTGGTTAATAAAAATAATATTTAGGAGAAACATATGCGACTTATTCTGGCTATTTTACTTCCGTGGGTACAGTTTTTCACAATAGGTAAACCGATTGCCGGGATTATTTGCTTATTACTTCAAATAACGTTAATTGGCTGGATTCCTGCGGCTATTTGGTCGGTGTATGCATTGAGTCAATACAACACCGATAAAAAAATTAAAGCAGCGACAGGGCACTCGCCTGAATAAGTTTAGTCTGTTAGCACGTTCGCCAGCGTTACAAACTCTTCAACTGAAAGGGTTTCGGGGCGGCGTTTTGGATCGATGCCGATGGATTCGATTTGTTCTGCATCGATCAAGCTCTTAAGGCAATTTCGCAGTGTTTTTCTACGCTGTGAAAATGCTTGGGTCACCAGGTTAGCCAGATTTTTCTCATTGTTCGCCACAAAAGGAAGTTCAGCATAAGGTGTTAGCCGCACAATGGCAGATTCAACCTTAGGTTGAGGGTCAAAAGATTCAGGTGGCACAATAAATAGTTTTTCGACCTTGCAGCGGTATTGAACCATAATCGTCAGTCGGCCTGATTGACCACTACTTGGCATAGCTGCCATCCTTTCAACGACTTCTTTTTGCAACATAAAATGCATATCTTTAATAATATTGGCATGCGCTAATAAATTAAAAATAAGTGGCGTGGAAATATTATAGGGGAGGTTACCAATGACGCGCAGTGGCGCTTTGTTGTCGGTTAACTGGTTAAAATCAAAGCGCATGGCATCGGCATTGTGGATAGTTAAACCGGGGTAGCGGCTTTTTAGAAGCTCGAGCCCTAAAATAAGATCTCTATCCAGTTCGATGACATTGAGTGTGTTGACCAGCGGCAAAATTTCACGTGTAAGTGCACCCTGTCCTGGGCCAATTTCGACCAGTTTATCGTTAGCCTGAATGCCGATAGACTGCACAATACGATCGATGACATGCTCATCCGTGAGGAAATTTTGTCCGAAACGTTTGCGTGCCTTATGCTTCAAGTTGCGTCGCCTTATTATCGATCGTTATTTATTAGTGCATCATGTCAATGGCAGTGTTGATAGCAATATCAAGACTGCCGGAATCGGCTTTCCCCGTGCCAGCAAGGTCAAGCGCAGTACCATGGTCGACCGAGGTTCGAATAATAGGCAATCCGAGCGTGACATTGACAGCGCGTCCAAAACCCATATGTTTGAGAACGGGTAGTCCTTGATCATGGTACATCGCAAGCACGGCATCAGCATGTTTTAGTTTATCGGGTGTAAACAACGTATCGGCAGGAAGCGGGCCGATGAGATCCATGCCCTGTGTGCGAAGTTTATCAAGCAGTGGAATGATGATGTCCAGTTCTTCTCTACCAATATGCCCGTCTTCTCCGGCATGGGGGTTAAGTCCACAGACGAGTATGCGAGGTGTAGAGATGGCGAATTTTGATGTGAGATCCTGGTATAAAATTGTCAACACGGTTTCCAGTTTTTCGCTAGTAATTGCATTAGCCACCTGGTGTAGCGGAATATGCGTTGTCGCCAGGGCGACCCGTAAACCTTTGGTGGCGAGCATCATCACCGGTGTTTTTGTATGACATAGTTTCGCAAGGAATTCAGTATGGCCACTGAACGAGATACCCGCATCATTGATGTTGCCCTTATGGATAGGCGCGGTGACCATAGCTGAAAATTCGCCATCCAGGCAGCCCTGAGTGGCTCTTCTTAACATGGTCAATACATAGTCAGCATTCGCTTGATCAAGCTTACCCGCCGTGCAGTGATGCGTGAGAGGGATATCTAATAGACAACAATGTCCCGCTTGTGCTGGTTGCTCGGGGCGATAGTCGGCTAACTCGTCCAGTTCGAGGCCTAGCGTGTTTGCGCGCTGTTGGAAAAGCGATCGATTGCCGAGAATGACGATCTCAATAGGGAAATCATTGTTCAGTTTTAGACAAAGATCCGGGCCAATGCCAGCAGGTTCACCGCTGCTGAGAACAATTCGTTTTACATTGCTTGTCATGGTTAGCGTGCAGTGTGCCGGACATCATCTGATAACGCAGGATTCAGGCCTAAAAATCGTTAAGTCGATATTCGACGAAGGCTTCATCACGAATACGTCGAACCCATGACTGTGTTGCATCTTCGGCTTTACGGTCACGAATAATTTTACGGGCTTTGCTGCGCAAGAAGGCATCAGTATCATCATATTCACGACGTTCCAGCAACTGGACAATGTGCCAACCGAATTGGGTGCGGAAGGGTTGACTGATTTGGCCTTCACTGAGTTTATTCATTGCTTGTTCAAAACGTGGTACCAGCGCGCCAGGGCTGCTCCAGCCAAGTTCACCTCCTTGCGCGGCAGAACCACGATCATCGGAATGGGCACGAGCCAGAGATGCAAAATCTTCACCGGCTTCGAGTCTGATCAACAATTGTTGCAGGCGGCTACGAGCGTCATCATTTGAGGTTAATTCGTTTTTACGAATCAGGATATGACGCGCCAGTGATTGTTTAACAATATGACGTTGTTCTACGCCGCGTACATCAGTAAGCATAATGACGTGGAAACCGCTCGGGCTACGAATCGCTTCACTGATATCACCTTTTTGCATGGATGTTGCAACATCAGCAAAGATAGACGGCAGTTGGGCGGATTTACGCCAGCCTAGATCACCCCCACTAAATGCTTGTTGTCCATCTGAGCTCGCGGCGGCAACTTGTTTAAAGTTGGTACCAGAACGAAGTTGGCGAATGACATCGGTTATTTTTGCTTGTGCCGCATCGATTTGTGAAGCGCTAGCCGCTTCTGGTAGTGACACAAGAATATGGCTGAGGCGGTACTCTTTGTTGACTTCGTTGCGGCTCTTATTGCTAGAAAGGAAATTATCGATTTCCTGTTCAGTTATGTTGACGCGTTGACGAACGCGTCGTTGCATCAAGCGGCTAACAATCATTTCTTTGCGGATATCTTCGCGGAAAACGCTGAAATCAAAACCATCGGCTTCGATTGCTGAACGGAATTGGCTAAGACTCATACCATTTTGATTGGCAATCCCGTTTACCGAGGTATTTAAGGTCTTATCATCAACACGGATACCCGTACGTTCGGCAACTTGAAGTTGTAACTGACTAATAATAAGGCGCTCAAGTACCTGACGCTTCAGCACATCGTCCGGCGGAGCCTGGGTATTTCGCTGTTCTAGTTGGCCTTTTACTGTCTTTAGACGTGAATTGAGTTCGCTCTCGAGGATGACATCCTCATTCACCACGGCAACAATCCGATCAACGTTAGAAATGACAGCATTTGCCGACAATGAGACAGAAATTATGATTAAAAACAACAGACTACGCATGAAGGTTCTCGCCGTGCTAGAAAATATTATTATCGCTTAGTTGTATCGCGATCATAACCTAGAATACCATGTCCGAGGAATTTTTTAATCTTGTCACCAAAACTGGTTAAACCCTTAAGCTCAAGTTGTATTAACAGGCTGGAATTTTCATCGTCCTGATCGAGGTCGTTTATGTATTCGCGGCCAACAACGCGGACGATCCAGCAACAATTTTCGTACTCAAGACCCGCAAATGAATCAATCGAGCGCTCCCGGTCAAGTGAGTAATTCCAGCGTGCGATGGCATTCCACTGCTTATTCAAAGGCCAGTTAACAGAAACGTCGGTTTGCTCGATAAGATCGTTGCGCTGACGATAAGCAAGGTTGATGATGTGGTTATCGTCAGACTGGTAACGTACTGAGGCGACACCTTTATTGGTTTGGTTTTCGTTTGGATCCCATTGAATACCGACGCGAGCACTTAGGCTCTTGGTAAACCGTGCGCTCGCTTCGGCGACGATATCGGAATTATTATCGGTATCAACGATCTGATTAGGTAAGGTTACCTTGCGATCGTCAAAGTAGAATATCTGGCCAATACTGGCTGAGGCGCGTTCGATACCGGAGGCCTGCTCAATGAATCGCGTTGTTATCGCGGCGGTTAGTTGGTTGGCATCACCAATGCGATCGGCACCAGTGAAGCGGTTCTCACGGAATAACTGATCAAAGCTGAAATCAAACAGACCACTATCAAAGACTACATCACGCCCCAGTTCATCGACAATGAGATTGTCCTGATTTCGCTCAGGTATATTTAAGTAGTAAAGTCGCGGCTCGAGTGTTTGAGTGATCGCTTGACCACCGAAATGTGTGTCACGATCAAAGTACAAACCACTGTCGATGCTATAGATTGGCAGACTACGATCTGGACTGCTATCTTCGCCGGCAAGGGTATTGTCTAAATCATATTTGGTATAACGCAGGCCAATCTTTGGGGTAATAAAGCCGTAGCTATTACGCAGGGGTAAACTGACAGAGGGCTCCAGATCAAAGCGACTACCGGTAACGCTATTTTTGCGGTTGAAATAGACAGCCTCGGCGCGTAGGCCATAATCCAGACCAAAATGTTGGTCAGGTAAATTGGCATTGAAAATAACCTGTGGCAAGCGCTCGTAAGGACGGCTCTGGCTTGCAATAGTACGGTCGATTGTTTGATAGCCCTGCAAGCGCCCGGTTACGTTCCAAAAGTCGCCAGCATAGCGGGCATCAAGTCGACGTTCCAGATGGGTAATACTCGACAGATTGATATTGTTACCGAGATCCTCAAAATAGTCTTTATCTGATACTACGTTAATGTCGGCTTTTACGCGGAATCTTGGTGTGAATGTCGACGTATTCTTGTACGAGAAAAGGTAACGATCTTCATCGTTGAATTCATTGTCGCTTGGCAGGTATTCAGCGAATACCTTGCCTTCACTGTTCTTGTTGAGGTAGCGATATTCACCACCCAGTTGGAAACCCCGCTTGCCTAAAATCCGCGGTGTAATGGTTGCGTCGCGGTTTGCCGCAATATTCCAGTAATAGGGTATTGAGAATTCAGCGCCCGACTCTTCAGAGTCGCCAAAGCTGGGGGTAAGGAAACCAGATTTGCGACGGTCATCAATGGGGAACGTCAGGATTGGGGAATAGAAAAATGGAATCCCCATGAAATTGACCGACACATTGTTTGCCGTGCCCACGCCTTCATTGTGATCCAGTTTAATTTTGTCAGCATTGAGTTGCCAATCATTGTTGCCTACCGGGCAGGTTGTGTACGAGGTGTTTTTCAAGCGTGTCGTATTTTTAACACCATCTCGCTTTAACTTTTCGGCTTCCCCACGCCCATGTTTGTCGTATAGGTTAAATTTAGCGTTGCTAACGGTGCTCTTATCGTCTTTCAGGTCGAGCAGCAGTGCGTTACCATGGATGGCAATACTATTGTCTGCGAGTGATACATTACCTTTTGCGACTGCACTTTCTTTTTCACGATTGTAATCAACCGTATCGGCGAGCAGACGCTGATCGGCGCGCACAATCTCAACATTACCTTTAAACGTTGAAATACCATTTTTAATCAGGTCAGCATTATCGGCTGAAAGCTTGATTTCTGAGTTACGGCGTTCGTCAGCACTGACATCGATTTTAGCGGTTCTATTAACCGGTGGGCATAATGACCAAGGTCCATCACCGCCGATGCGTTGTTGTTTGGCTGCAGGTCTCGCTGGCGCACTGCTTGCTACTGCGGCGTTACGAGGTGCGGCAGGGGTAGGCGTTGGTACAGGTTCTGCCGTAATGGGCTGAGCAGGCGTTGGCGAAGCCTCCGGGCTTGGCTCTGATTTAGGCGCCGGTTTTGCCACAATAGGCTGGGCAGGCTTGGGTGCGGGCTCAGGTTTAGGTATTGGCTTTGCGACAACCGCCTGAGCTGGCTCAGGCGCCGACTCAGGTTCCTTCGCTTGAGGTGGCTGCGGAGCTGGCAAGCTCTCTGCTGGTGGTGTCACTGGGCCCGTAGGTCGATTAATAGCGGAAGCCGCCGCCGAAGGTTTCTCGGGAGCAGCGATACCGGCATTACATAGCCATTCGCCATTCTCGGTCTTGGTACACTCCCAGCCGGTCGCATCCGCAGCAGATACTGCTACAGGGAAATGCCATAATACGAGGCTAGTGCCAAGTAGGCTAATAAGTCGTTTCGGAACTTGTTTCACTCAATATTTGTCTTTGTTATGTCATTTTATTCGAAATATCCCCGCCCTAAAATTCGTGGGGCCGACTAAAATCGCATAGAATGGCTGTGGCATCAAATTTTTATTAAGGATAATTCAAGATTGTGAAAGGTAGTTCCTCCAACTCATTGAGTAAACAGCTAATTTTACTTGGGGTCCTTTTAGGGGGCACGGCTCTTATTATTGGGCTATTGCGTCTGACAGCACCAGAGAATAAGCCCGAGCCACAGCCATTGGTTGCCGTCAAGGTGAGCCCGGTGAGTGTCCGCGCCATAACTATCCAGCCTGAAGTGTCGGTGACAGGGCGTTTACAGCCAGCAAATAGGGCGCTATTACGCTTTGAAATTAGTGGTCAATTAGCAGAACGATTGGTAGAGCCAGGGCAGCTGGTTGAGGCTGGGTCGGTTTTACTACGGTTAAATGATGCGGATGCCCGAGATACACTGATTGAAGCAAAGGCCAAACTGGATATGGAAAAGGCAGCGGCGGGACGTGATCAGCGCTTGTTGGAAATTGCCGCTAAAGACGTGGTGCTTCAGCAGCAAGAAGTTAAACGCTTACAGCAATTGGGTTCGGTTTCTTTAGTTTCGGCATCAAGGCGTGATCAGGCCAAGCAGAAATTACTTCAGCTGCAGGCGAATGAGGCGCAATTGCGTTATAGCGTTGACACGGCTTCGGCACGTTTAAAATCGGCACAGGCGGCGCAGGCACGTGCAATTCGAAATTTAGCAAGAACGGCCCTTTCAGCGCCGTTCCTGGGAACAGTTAATGTCGTCAGTGTTGAAGTGGGTGATTACATCACGCCAAATACAGTGGCACTGGAGCTTGTCGATCTTGGCAATATTGATCTTTATATTGAGGTTGATGGTACGACTGCAGCAGCACTTTCCTTACAACAAACACTATCGCTACAGGTTAATGGTAAGACACAAACAGGTGTACTGATTGCCATCCGCAGCGATCCTGATCCGGTAACCTTTACGCATGCAGTGCGGATTCGTCTTAATAATAAGAGCTTATTGCCAGGGACCCTGGGAACGGTGCGGTTACCGTTACAAAAGCAATCTTCAACATTGGTTGTGCCGGTGAGCAGCTTGTTGCAGGAAGACGGTCGCAATTATGTTTTTGTTATTGACGATAACCAGCTTGAACGGCGTGAAGTAAAAACAGGCATTCGAGATAAAGATCGCTTTGTTGTTGAATCAGGTTTGCAAGCAGGCGAGCAAATTGTGGCACGTGATATTGCGGCATTGAGTGATGGACAGAGGGTCGAGTTTTTTTAATTAAGCGCCTATGTTTCTAATTCGTTTTAGCATTAATAATCCTCTTTTGACGAACATGTTGCTCGTCATTATTTTAATTATGGGGGTATTGTCCTGGAAGGCCATGCCCCAGGAGATGTTCCCTAATATTCAACTCGATAAGGTGCGTATAACAACGGTTTTTGAAGGAGCCGCACCGGAGGAAGTGGAACGACAGGTAACCCTGCCTATCGAAGAAGAATTTGATGGCGTGTCAGATATTGATGTGGTGACATCGACCAGTCAGGAAGGTGTGTCGAATATCCTTGTAGAGTTGAAGCCCGGCGCCAATGTGGATGATTTTCTTAATGATGCACGTGAGCGGGTAAATCGCATTACTGATTTGCCGTCGCTGGCAGAAGAACCTGAAGTTGTCCGACTCGAAGCGCGTTTCCCGGTTATTAGTGTTGCGTTATATGGCGAGATCGCACGTGGCGAACTATATGAACGCGCCGATCAAATTAAACGTCGGTTATTACAACTAAAGGGTGTGGCAGGCGTAGGGGTTGCCGGTGATCGAGAGTGGGAATTTTGGGTCGTGGTTGATCCCGAGAGACTCGCGGCGCGTAATATTGCACTGGCAACGGTGATTAAGGCGGTGCGCGATAACCTGGATGACACACCCGGTGGTGCAATCCGCTCTGTAGAAGGGGATATTTTACTTCGTGGCAAGGGAGTTTTGCCTGAGCCAGATAAAATAGCAGGCATTGCCATTCGCACCAATCAACGTGGTGGACAGTTATTACTGGGCGATATTGCCAGGGTACAACTACGCTTTGAAGAGGCAACTACGCTAGGAAGATTTAATGGTAAACCATCGGTTAATTTGACAGTGACAAAAACGGCGGAAGCGTCAACTATTGACGTTTCTGATTCGGTCAAAAACCTGGTGTCGCAACTGCGAACTGAGCTACCAAAGAGTTTGCAACTGGGTTTATTTAGCGACCTGTCTGTTTATGTTCGCACACGACTTAATACGGTAAAATCATCAGGTCTGGTTGGACTGGTTTTGGTTTTATTATCGCTCTATTTATTCCTCAACTTTCGTGTTGCTGCGATCACGGCGATGGGGATCCCCGTATCATTTCTGTTTGCGATCATGATGATCTACTACTTCAACTACACCATCAATATGGTGTCATTATTTGCCTTCCTGATAGCGCTGGGAATGATTGTTGATGATGCGATAATCGTGACTGAGAATGTTTATCGGCATATGGAAGAGGGTATGCCGCATTATCGTGCCGCCAGGGTGGGTGCCCAGGAAGTTTTCTGGCCAGTGATTGCCTCAACCTCGACCACGGTAGCTGCGTTCTTACCGATGTACGCCATCGGCGGTACCTTAGGCGCGTTTATTGCTGTGATACCAGCAGTGGTGAGCTTTGCTTTATTAGGCTCGTTGCTTGAGGCTTTTGGTGTTTTACCGTCACACGCTGCTGAAATTTTACGGGTCGAAAAGAGTAATCATTCGCGTTGGGTTAATTGGTCGGCCTGGCTACAAAAATATACAGGCTTACTACGTTGGTCATTAATTAATCGTTACCTGGTATCAACTGCTACGGTTTGTGTGTTATTGATTGCGATCGTATTTGCATCAACGCGCGTGCCTTTTCAATTATTTGGCCACGTCAATATAGGACAGTTTTTTGTCAACATAGAAGCGCCAAGCACCTACAGCCTTGATGATTCTAAACGACTGGCTGTGCAAGCGGAATCAGCTATAAGGGAAGTAATTCCCGACGATGAACTTAAAACAATGTTAACTAATGTCGGTGTGAGCATTATCGATTTTAATCGTTTTAGTTTTGGTAGTCACTATATTCAACTGGTTATCGATCTTGAAGAACAGGCTCCGCAGGGGTTTATTGAACAGTGGGTGACGCCACTGATTAATTTTAAGTTCAGTAGCGAAGGCAAGCGTGAAAGAACAGCCGATGAAATTATTGATGTAGTTAGACAACGACTGGCATCCGTGTCGGGCATTCAGCGTTTATCAATATTACGTCCGCAAGGTGGGCCAGCAGGTTCAGATATTGAAGTGGGTATCCGGGGCAGTGATGTAAAAATATTGCACGAAGAATCCATCGCGATTCGTGATTATTTACGGGGCATTACAGGTGTTCACGATGTCAGTCAGGATCTTGAGAGCGGCAAACTTGAATACCATTACAGCCTGAATGATCGTGGCCGTCAGTTGGGTCTAACCCAGCGCGATCTCGCTGATGCGGTACGCAGCGGTTTCCTGGGACTTGAAGTTACCCACGTGACATGGAAAGAAAAGCGTATTCCGGTGCGCGTTATTTACCCGGAAAGTTGGCGACATACCTCCTCGCGGTTAGAAAAATTACGGATCACATCACCACTTGGTGATTCGGTGTATTTAGGCGAGGTTGCCGATATCAGTGTTGATCGAGGTTTACATGTTGTAAAACGTCGTGATGGAAGAAGGTTGGCGAAGGTCACAGCAGAAGTTGATAGTGATGTATTAACCCCTCTTGCGGCAAGCGATTTGATTCGTGAAGAGTTTGGCGATATTTCCGAACGTCGGCCCGGTTATTCGCTGTTATTTCTGGGTGAGAAAAAAGAGGCATCGGATTCAATTGCAGATATGAAACGTGCCGGGATTATTGCCCTGGCAATTATCTACTTTATTTTAGTGGCCTTGTTCCGCTCGTTGCTCGACCCACTGGTGGTTATGTTTGCAATCCCGTTTGGTATTATTGGTGTGATTGCAGGTCATATTTTATTTGGCTACAACTTGCAGTTTTTATCGTTGGTCGGTTTCCTTGCCTTAAGCGGGATCGTGGTGAATGATTCCCTTATATTGATCGATTTTGCGAAAAAGGTACGACAGCAAGGCTGGCAGCGGATTGATGCAGTTGTTGAAGCAGGCCGAGTGCGTATACGGCCTATTTTATTAACAACGATCACGACCTTTCTGGGCGTATCACCGTTAATATTTTTTGCATCAGGACAAACGGCCTTTTTGTCACCCATGGCCGTCAGTTTAGGTTTTGGCCTACTCTTTGCCACGGTATTGATCCTTATCTCATTGCCGTGCTTTTATTTGATTGCTGATGATATACGGGTTCATACTTGTCGTTTTATGCGTGGTATTTTAAATCAGCCTGAACCTGATGGTGAGCAAATGGCGCCTATCTGCCTGGTCAGCGATAGACCCGACGATATAGAAGAGAAGTAATTTATGAGTGAACGACTAACGCGGTTAAAAGAATGGTTACAGGAGAAGACTGGTCAAGCGTGTCAACTGACACCTGCCTCAAGCGATGCCAGTTTTCGGCGTTATTTTCGTATTGAGCTAAAGCAGGGCAGCCGCATTGTGATGGATGCGCCACCAGAGCAGGAAGATTGTCGTCCGTTTATTCATGTTGCGAGCTTGTTACAACGCGCGGGTCTTAATACACCAGAGATTGTTGCACAGAATCTGGACGAGGGTTTTTTATTACTCGGCGATCTCGGTAATACGACCTATCTTGATGTATTAAATCCGCGGTCTGTAGAACGTCTATATGCTGATGCGCTGGCCGCATTGATTGGTATACAAGCGGGTGTTGAAACGAACAGTGCTGAGTTGCCTGCCTATGATGAGGCCTTATTGCAAGCAGAATTGAATTTATTTAAAGACTGGTATCTTGAAAAACACTGTGGTGTAACATTAAGTGTGGAACAACAAGCCGTCTGGCAGGAAGTCTGTACGAGTTTAATTAGCTCAGCACTGGAACAACCGATGGTATGTGTACATCGTGATTATCATTCACGCAATCTCATGCACATCGAGGAAGGACATAATCCGGGTATTCTGGATTTTCAAGATGCAGTGATTGGTCCGGTTACTTATGATCTGGTTTCCCTGTTGCGCGATTGTTATATCAGTTGGCCACGTCAACAGGTAGAAGATTGGGTAGATGGTTTCTATGCGCAAACCATACAAGCAGGAATTGTGGATGCCGATAAGGTTTCTGGAAAACAGTTCTTACGGTGGTTTGATTTGATGGGAGTGCAACGACACCTGAAGGCGATTGGTATTTTTTCACGCCTGCTGCATCGCGATAATAAAGAAGCTTATATGCAAGATATTCCACGTACCCTGGTCTATGTTCTGGATGTTTCTCAGCGTAGTCCGGAGTTAGCGGATTTTTACCAGTTATTACTCTCCTTGACGCTACCTGATCATGTTTCATAAGCTTGATATATGAAAGCAATGATTCTTGCCGCCGGGAGAGGCGAACGCCTCCGCCCTTTAACCGACACCATACCGAAACCACTTCTGCAAGTGGGGCGTCATCGGTTGGTTGAGTATCACTTATTTGCACTTAACAAAGCCGGTGTAGAGGACGTTGTTATTAATCTTGCATGGCTTGGTGAACAGATTGAAACTCAACTTGGCGATGGTAGTCGCTATGGTGTACGTATCCGTTATTCATATGAAACAGGGCAAGCACTTGAAACCGGTGGTGGTATTTATCACGCACTACCGTTACTAAGTAATGCAAATGATGACCCTTTTATTGTTACCAATGCAGACGTCTGGACAGATTATGATTACGCCAGCTTGCCCAGGCAACTGTCAGGCCTGGCGCATTTGGTGATGGTCGATAATCCAATGCAGCACCCTGATGGTGATTTTGTTCTAGATGACGGTCTGCTAAGCAATACAGATAACGTCAGGCTGACGTTTAGTGGTATGGGCGTTTATTCCCCAGCCTTATTTTCGGATATCACTGAAACGATTTTCCCTCTTGCACCACTTTTACGAAATGCGATGGATGCCGGGCAGGTTAGCGGCGAGCATTATCATGGCAAGTGGTTTGATATTGGTACGGCTGAGAGATTGAGCTTGCTCGATGCAAGCCTGCAAGGTGATGACAATGGGTGAAGAGATAGTCAGGGGAACATTTTCCAGCGAGGATTTTGCACGCTTTAAGGACGCGCTACAGCAGCAAACCCAGTTGCTGCAAAGCTGGTTTGATGAAGGTGTTTTTTCTGAACAAAAAGTCAGTGGTGGTTTTGAGCTCGAGGCATGGTTAGTTGATAGTGAGGCTCGCCCGGTGGCGATTAACGAGCAGTTTATCGACCGGTTAAATAGTGATCTGGTTGTACCAGAATTAGCACGTTTTAATATTGAACTAAATGGTACGCCGCAAATATTGCAGGGTAGTGCCTTGCACAAGCTGCAAACCGAGTTGGAACAAACCTGGCAGGATTGCTGCGTGATGGCTCGACAACTTGATAGTCAATTACTTATGACGGGTATTTTGCCAACGGTGCAGGACAAAGATTTATGTCCCCAAAATATGTCACAGATGTTGCGCTATCAGGCACTTAATGAGCAGGTGCTTAAATTGCGACAAGGTAAGCCACTGCAGATAGATATCAATGGGCACGAACATTTAAAAAGCACGCATTATGATGTGATGCTGGAGTCAGCGGCGACGTCGTTCCAGATCCATCAGCAAATACCTGTGCGCAATGCAGTACGTTATTACAATGCGGCATTGGCAACGACGGCGCCATTATTGGCAATGGCGACCAACTCACCTTATTTGTTTGGTAAACAGGTCTGGGAAGAAACACGGATCCCTTTGTTTGAACAAGCCGTTGAACTTGGTGGTATTGGCGGCGCAGCATTTGGACCATTAAAGCGGGTTAGTTTTGGTAGTGGTTATGTGCATCATTCATTGATGGAGTGTTTTGTTGAGAACAATGAACATTATCCGATATTGCTCCCCTTGGTTGGCGTTGAGAGTAGTGCGGATGAGAGCACTCGGTTACCCCATCTGAGGATGCACAACGGTACGATTTGGCGTTGGGTTCGTCCTTTGATCGGTTTTGATAAAGATGGCACACCTCATTTGAGAATTGAACAGCGTGTTGTCCCATCGGGTCCAACCATTGTTGATAGCATCGCTAATTCAGCGATGTTTTTTGGCCTCATGCAGTCATTGGTGTCAAATGAACATGCCATTGAGCATGAAGTTGATTTTGCAGCAGCGCGTGACAATTTTTATGCGGCGGCAAAAAATGGTTTGTCTGCGCAGTTAACATGGAAGTCGAAAAAAGTATCAGTGGTTACTTTATTAGAGGATGAATTGATTCCCATGGCAAGGTATGGGCTTGAGGGTTTAGGCCTGGATAAACAGGATATTGAATACTATCTCGGTATTATTTCTGCTCGTGTTGGGACAGGCCAAACAGGAAGCCAGTGGCAGCGACAATGTGCGCAAGCCTTCGGGGGGGACCTGCCGTTGATGACGTTACAGTATCTGGAGCATCAGCGCTCAGGTCAACCCGTGCATGAATGGTCAGTGCCATGAGTGATAATTTGTTACATAAACTTGACTATTTACCTGAAGGCTTACTTGATTGTGGTGCGAGCGAGCTACATCAATATTTACAGGGCCCAAGTCTAATTCATCTTAAGGGACGTCGTCAGGAACCACTGTTTGTGTCGGTTTTATT
>Ga0316207_10001171_pt1 | contig 34203 bp, 36 predicted proteins | sample 6weekpyrite_MG_FD_204943 | JGI IMG/M metagenome (GOLD analysis project Ga0316207, IMG submission 204943) | Microbial mat bacterial communities from mineral coupon in-situ incubated in ocean water Damariscotta River, Maine, United States -... | ecosystem: Environmental > Aquatic > Marine >... | reverse complement strand
GCGGGGAATTAAACCCTCAGAGATTCAAGATCGTCTACCGGCCTGTTGATTTTATACTCGATACTCATTTTTCTTTGATTTACAGGCACGAAAGATCAGGCGCTTTTATCTCGCAGGCGCGCGCCCGCGCACGTTTAACGGCAGCGCGCACCTGCTCCGGCGCGGTGCCGCCAATATGGTTGCGGGCGGCTACCGAGCCTTCCAGGGTCAGCACCTCGAAAATATCTTCGTCGATAGCATCAGAGAAAATTTTGAGTTCCGTCAGACTCATCTCGGATAAATCCTTTTCATTGTCCACACCGAAGCGTACCGCCTTACCGACAATTTCATGCGCATCACGGAAGGGCACATTTTTGCGCACCAGATAATCGGCCAGATCGGTGGCAGTGGAGAATCCGCGGCGCGCGGCTTCAAGCATATTGCCACGTTTGACTTCTATCTGCGGCATCATGTCGGCGTACAGACGCAGGCAACCCTTGAGGTTATCAATCGTGTCAAACAGGGGTTCCTTGTCTTCCTGATTATCCTTGTTATAGGCCAGCGGCTGGCTTTTCATCAGCGTCAGCAGGCTCATGAGGTGGCCGTAGATGCGGCCGGTCTTGCCACGCACCAGTTCGGGCACATCGGGATTTTTCTTCTGCGGCATGATGGACGATCCGGTACAGAAACTGTCGCCCAGGTCGACAAAATCGAATTGCGCCGATGACCACAACACCAGTTCTTCTGAGAACCGCGAGAGATGCATCATCAGGGTCGCGGCAAAGGCCAGAAATTCGATACCGAAGTCGCGATCGCTGACCGCATCCAGCGAGTTTTCCGCCAGCGCATCGAAGCCCAGCAAGTTAGCGGTATAGGCGCGATCGATGGGATAGGTAGTGCCGGCCAGTGCTGCGGCGCCCAGCGGCATCACATTGACCCGTTTGTAACAGTCCGCCAGGCGCGCCTGATCGCGCAACAGCATTTCGCACCATGCCAGCAGGTGGTGGCCAAACGTCACTGGCTGGGCCGTTTGCAGATGCGTGAAGCCGGGCATGATAGTGTCGGCTTCAACTTCAGCCAGATCCAGCAGTCCCTCAATCAGCCGTTGCAGGGTAACGTTGATCTGGCCAATCTCACCACGCAGGTAAAGACGAATATCAGTGGCGACCTGATCATTGCGTGAGCGACCCGTGTGTAACTTCTTGCCGGCAATGCCGATACGGTCGGTGAGTCGCGCTTCGATGTTCATGTGCACGTCTTCCAGCTCCGTGCTCCAGGCAAATTCACCGCGCTCAATTTCAAGACAAATGTCCTGCAGGCCGTTAATAATGGTATTGCGCTCAGTTTCTGTCAGCACGCCGACGTGGGCCAGCATGGAAGCATGGGCGATAGAACCGGCAATGTCTTCCCGGTACATACGTTTGTCGAAACCCACCGAGGCGGTAAAGGCTTCGACGAAGGCATCAGTGGGTGCGGTAAAACGGCCGGCCCAGGGTTTATCCGAAACAGTATCTGGTGTATTGGTATTGCTCATCAGCGTTTCATCGTTTAATAGAAAAGAGTGGAACAGTATAACGTTTTTGCTCCATCCGCGCAGACTGCGCATATCATTTCAGATAATTTTAGACAATAATTCATAGACTTAAACTGGACATATAAAAAGTTGAAGACACAGGAACCCGCACCTCCAGCAGAAGAAACCGAAGATGATCCGCTTTTCCTGCCGGACTTCTGCGCTATCCGCGTGGTCTTCGCAGTGGTCATTGTTGCCGAACTGGCGGCCTTTATTCTGGCGCTGGCGCCACTGAACCTGCCTCTGACCGAGCGCCTGAGCAATCTTGGCACGATTTCCTTTTTCGTACAGTGGTGCGCACTCGCCGCCAGCGCCCTGCTTTGTCTGCTGCGTCCCTGGCTGCGCGGCCACAGTACAGCGCTTATCAGCCTGTTCAGCTTCAGCATTATTCTCGGCGTCATTACCCTGGTTTCTGAAGGCGCCTGGTATTTATTTCATCAGCCATTTTTCGGCAACAATGACAACTGGCACGCTCACTTCCTGCTACGCAACCTGTTTATCGGCTTCATTATCACCGGTCCACTGTTACGTTATTTCTATATCCAGCACCAGTGGCGACTCAAAGTTAAGACTGAATCACAGGCTCGCCTGCAGGCGCTGCAGTCCCGCATCCGTCCACATTTTCTCTTCAACAGCATGAACACCATCGCCAGTCTTACCCGCAGCCACCCCGGCAAGGCTGAAATGGCGACCGAAAATCTGGCTGATCTGTTCCGCGCCAGCCTGCTCGACTCGAAAAAATACCAGAGCCTGGAGGAAGAACTCGAACTGTGCCGACGCTATCTGGAAATCGAGGCTCTGCGTCTCGGTGATCGCCTGCAGGTCAACTGGCAGGTCGATAACCTGCCGCTGCAGGCCCTGGTCCCGCCCCTGCTTTTGCAGCCGCTGCTGGAAAATGCGATCTATCATGGTATCGAACCTCTGACTGAAGGCGGCCTGATTGAAATCAGCGGACAAATTGATGGTCGCCAACTGCATATCAATATTGAAAATCCGGTACCGCCACAGAGTATGTCAGCACGCAAACAGGGCAACCGTATCGCTCTGGATAATATCTGTGAGCGCCTGCATACCCTCTATGGCGCGCGTGCCGGGCTGGAAACTGAACTGCACGAACAACGCTACCGTACCCGACTTTTCTTTCCCTTTATAAAAAATCAAGATGAACATCCTCATCACTGACGACGAACAACTGGCGCGCGAACGCCTGCACAGCATGCTCAATGAGCTGTCCCACACGGTTGTGAGTGAAGCGGCTAACGGAGAACAGGCGCTGCATTTGTGCGAACAGCACCAGCCCGATGTTATTCTGCTCGACATCCGCATGCCGGGCATGGACGGGCTGGAAGCCGCGCATCACCTGATGCAGCTGGCGCAACCCCCCGCCATTATTTTCACCACCGCCTTTGATGAATACGCGCTCAAAGCCTTCAAAACCCATGCGGTAGATTACCTGCTCAAACCGGTACGCCTGCGCGAACTGGAAGCCGCGCTGGCCGCCGCCACCCGCTTAAACCGAGTGCAGCAAAGCGTCGTGGATAAACTAAAGTCGGAAACCTCTACGCCCCTGTATGTCAGCGCACAGGTCAAGGGCAGCGTGCAGCTGATCCCCTTCGAGGATATATATTATTTTCAGGCCGATCAGAAATACGTCACCGTCAGCTACAGGGAAGGCGAAGTACTGATCGATGACTCGCTGGTGACCATTGAACAGCGCTATCCACAACTGCTGCGCATTCACCGCAATGCGCTGGTTGCGACCAGCTATATCGCCGCGCTTGAAAAAGATACAGAAGGGCGCAGCCACATCCGCCTGAGAGACTGTGACAGGCTGCTTGAAATCAGCCGCCGCCATCTGGCTGAAGTGCGCCGCTGGCTGAAAGCGCAGGGCTCAGCCTGAAATATTGCTATACGTTTATCGCTAAGGCCTTTATTCTGCAGCTTCATTTTGAGCTAGCGCCAGTTGTTCGCGCAATCGTAACAGGGACTGTTTAATCGCCGCATCCAGATAAACGCCATAGTAATCCGGCGTGGTAATACCGAGCAGGCGCTTCACCAGCAGCTGACCACGATGATCCAGCAAGACCACGGTCGGCGCCACCGCAGCGCCGTAGCGCACAGCAAGATCATCCGCCGCCACCCGCCGGCCATCGAAGTCCGTAACGAAATCTCCGTCCATGTCCAGGATCCGCATCAACACTTTGTCACGATAGTCGCCGCTAAGCTGCATGGGATCAAGAAACTCCTCACGCACCACCATGCAGTAGGGGCAGTCATCCAGCGAAAACATGATCAACAGCGGAACACCCGCCGCCCGCGCCTGCGCGCTATCCGCCTGTAGATCGGTAGTCATCGGCACTCGACTCCCTTCAGATGTTTCCGCAGAGACAGTCGAACCGGCCAGCATAAAGATCAGCAAAATCACCAGGCGTCGTATTTTCATAAAAAATGACCTGTCAGTGTTAAACAAGGGGGCAAGCCCGTGCACCCCGATTTGGTGTATTATAGGACGAAATACATCCCGATTTGTTCCCCGTAGCAACAATCATTTTATCAACATTCAGTCAGGAAGTACTTACTCATGACCGACACCTTGCGTATTGCCACCCGAAAAAGCCAGCTGGCGCTCTGGCAGGCTGAATATGTCCGCGACATGCTAAAATTACACCACCCCGATCTCGACATTGAGCTTGTCAAAATGACCACCCAGGGCGACAAAATCCTTGATACCCCCCTGGCCAAGGTCGGCGGCAAGGGTCTGTTCGTCAAGGAACTGGAACGCAGCCTGCTGGATGAAGAAACCGACATTGCCGTGCATTCCATGAAAGATGTGCCGGTGGAGCTGCCAGACAGACTACATCTGTCGGTGATCTGTCCGCGCGAGGATCCCCGCGACGCCTTTGTCTCCAACCAGTATAAATCACTGGATACACTGCCGGAAGGCGCGCGTCTGGGCACCTCCAGCCTGCGCCGCCAGTGCCAGCTGGCGGCCCTGCGTCCGGATCTGAATATTATCGATTTACGCGGTAACGTCAATACGCGGCTGAAGAAGCTGGATAACGATGAATATGATGCCATTATTCTCGCCGCTGCCGGCCTCAAACGGCTTGAATTTGAGGACAGGATTAGCGAATTTCTCGCTACCGACATCAGTCTGCCAGCGATTGGTCAGGGAGCGGTGGGAATCGAGTGCCGACACGAGGATAACTGGGTCAATGAGCTGCTCGCGCCCCTGAATGATCCCGATACCGCTACCCGGGTAGCCGCCGAGCGGGCGATGAACCTGCGCCTGCAGGGCGGCTGCCAGGTGCCCATCGCCGGCTACGCCGAACTGGAACACGGCGTAATCCTGCTGCGTGGACTGGTTGGCCGAGTGGACGGCAGCGAAATTATTCGCGGTGAAATTGCCGGGCCACCCGAGGATGCCGCCCACCTTGGTCAGGTGCTGGCCGAAGATCTGCTGGCCCGCGGCGCAGACCAGGTTCTGGCTGAGCTGTATGCATAAGAATCACCACGCCAACGTTCTAGCATCTGGTGGCCTGCAGGAGCTGAATGTGATGATCACTCGACCACAGCATCAGGCCGGGGGACTGCAACAACTCATCAGCGAAGCTGGCGGCATACCTTACATGTGTCCACTGCTGGAAATCCAGCCCGCAAACGAGGTTCAGCAACTGGCGTCAGTTCTAAACCATCTGGATCACTACCAGCTGGCCATTTTCGTCAGCCCCAATGCCGTTGCCTTTGGCATGGAACTAATTCATGCTCATGGCGGCCTGCCGCTCGAGATGCGCACCGCTACGGTTGGCCGAAGCAGCGCGCAGCTGTTCCGTGAACTAAGCGGTTTCGATGTGGACTACTGTCCAGCAACAGCTTTCAGTAGCGAGGGGCTGCTGGCCCTGCCCGCACTACAGGACGTTCATGGCTGGCGCATCCTGATTTTCCGCGGCCAGTCGGGACGTGAAAAACTGGCCGACAGCCTGCGCCAACGCGGAGCGGATGTTCACTACATGCCCGTCTATCAACGCCGGCCTGCAGACTGTGATGGCGAACAGCTGACAACCGCGATCCAGCAGAAAAAAATTGATATTATCAGCCTCACCAGTGGTGACGCACTCGAGCACCTGTTCAAACTTGTCGAGCCGGCGCTGCTAAGGCCGATGCCCTTTGTGGTCCTCAACCCACGACTGGCCCGGCACCTGCAGGAGCAGGGAGTAACAGGCGAGATTCTCGTCACTGCACAGGCCAGTGATGCCGGTATTCTCGAAACACTGCAACAATGGCGCAACAGGCAAGGTTAAACAGCGGAACCTCACTATGACGGATAATAAATCCCGGGCCAAAACCCAGTCCAAAGACAACACTGTGGCAAAAACCAGCGCCGCAGCCAAAAACAGCAGGACGCCAAAGGAAGATAAAACCCAGGCCCATACTGCCAAACCTGCTACCGATAAGGCTGCTGTTTCAGACACTGGCTCAGATAACGGCGCGCCATCCGGGGAAACAAAAAAATCGCGCAAGCCCCGCCGCCGGTCTTCTCTCGGCGGCTTTTCCAGCCTGATCATTTTTGTCCTCTTCGTCACCGTTATTGCTGCACTGGTATACTGGATTGAAAAACAGCAGCGGGAACTGGCCAGCCTCAACCGTTATCAGATCGAACAGCTGCGCAGTGAACTCAGCCCTGTGCTTGAGCAACTTAAGTCCAGCAACAGTGAGCTACAACAACGACTGGCGACACAGGAGAAAAACCAGCAGGCGCTCAATGACGCCTTCAGCAACCTGCTCAAAACCCGCCGCCACCTGCGCAATGACTGGCTGCTGGCCGAGGCTGATTACCTGCTGCGTCTGGCCAACCATCGCCTGTTGCTGGCGCGCGATACCGGCAGCGCCCTGGCCGCCATGCAGACCGCCGATGAACGTCTGCGCGAGCTGGCGGATCCCGCCGTGATTCCGGTGCGCAACACCCTGGCCGAAGACATCAGCCGGCTCAAGGCCGTACCTGAACCCGATATCGCCGGTCTTTCCGCCCGCCTCAGCGCCCTCGCTCATGGCATTGACAGCCTGCCCCTGCTTTCAGCCTACACCGCCAGGAAGCCGACCAACGTCGAGGCTGACTCATCAGAAAACACCCGTGTCGAAGACTGGAAACAACTCCCTGAAGCCATCTGGCGCGACATAAAAAAACTGCTCGTTATCCGCGAACGCCATGGCAAGGTCATCCCGCTGCTGTCACCCGAGCAGCATTTTTTCCTCATCCAGAACCTGAAACTAAAACTGGAACAGGCGCGCCTGGCCCTGCTTAATGCCGAGCAGGATATTTATAAGGAGCGCCTGCAAACTGCGGCCGACTGGATTCGTGACTTTTTTAAAGCGGATGATCCGGCCACCCAGGCCATGCTGGCGCAGCTCGAACAGCTGGCTACCGAAAATATCAAACCGAGATTGCCGGATATCAGCGCCAGTTATCGCGCGCTGCAGGATTTTCGCGAACAGCAAACTGATAGCGCAGGCAGCAGCGGGGATCATTCATGAAGTTGCTGTTCTTCTCCCTGCTCACCCTGCTTGCGGCCGTCGTGCTTGGCCTGCTGGCTTACCAGGATCCCGGCTATGTTCTCATCAGCCGCGATAATGTCAGTTATGAACTCAGCCTGACCCTGTTTCTGCTGATCCTTGTCATCGGCTTCGTCGCACTCTACTTTTTTATTCGTTTCCTGTCCCGCACCTGGCGCCTGCCACGCACTCTGCGACAGTGGCGCAAACGCCGGCGCATCAAAAAGGCGCACCGGGTCAGCATTCGCGGCCTCATCGAGCTGGCGCAGGGACACTGGCCACAGGCAGAAAAAAACCTGATAAAATACGCCCATTACTCCGAAGAACCGCTGCTTAACTATCTATCCGCCGCGCGCGCCGCGCAGAAACAACTGGCGCACGAACGTCGAGACTATTATCTGGCCCAGGCGCACAAAAGCACCCCCGATGCCGACTTCGCCGTGCAACTGACCCAGGCCGAACTACAGCTGGTGCACGGACAGCTGGAACAGTCCCTCGCCACCCTGGTGCATTTACAATCCATTTCCCCCAAACATACCCATGTATTGCTGCTATTAATGCGGCTGTATGAAAAGCTGCAAAGCTGGGGCGATCTCAGAGATCTGCTGCCGGCGCTGAAAAAACAGAAAGTGATCACCGACGAACAGCACCGTGAGCTGTCGATCAAAGTCTTTACTGAACTGCTTGAGATTACAGCACAACAGGGCAAACCCGGGAAACTAGAACAATTCTGGCAAAGTCTGCCTCGCAATCTGCGCCAGGATACCCATCTGATCAAACGTTACAGTTACCACCTGATCAACCTGGAGCAGTTTGATACGGCAACCGATGTGCTGCGTCAGGCCATCAACCAGAACTGGGATCAGGATCTGGTTTATCTCTATGGCAAGGCGCGCAGCACCAGGGCAGACAAACAACTGGCGCAGGCGGAAAACTGGCTCAAGGGACATGAGAATAACGCCATCCTGCTGCTGACCCTGGGCCGGCTCTGCCTCTACAATCAGCTCTGGGGCAAGGCGCGCTCCTACCTGGAAGCCAGCATCGGCAGCGATCCCTTTCCCGAAACCTACCGTGAACTCGGCCTGCTGCTGGAACAGCTTGAGGAAAAGGACAAAGCCGCAGAGTGTTACCGCAAGGGCATCATGCTCGGCGAAAAACTCCCTTGCTGAATGGGGCGCTCTACATTCACTTATAACATTAACGCAGAGGACGCGGAGGCGCAAAGGCGCAGAGCTCGATAAAGACATATCGGCCATAAATTTTATATTTGTGATCGATAACAATAATCTTTGCGTCTCTGCGCCTCCGCGTCCTCTGCGACATTCACAAGATAACGGGTTCAGATAGCACCTGCCTCTGTTTTCAGGATATGCTGAACACAAAATGACAAAAATAAGCCAATTATTGCGACTTCTGAAAATTAGCTGGGTGCTGGTTCGCCACGGACTCGATGAACTGATCCTTGCGACTCACCTGTTTCGGCCGGTGCGTTTTATCGGCCTGTTCCTGCCCTGGCACTGGCTGCCGCGTCGGGAACAGGATCGTGGCGTGCGCATTCGCCGGGCGCTGGAAGATCTCGGTCCTATCTTCGTCAAGTTCGGACAAATCCTCTCAACCCGCCGCGATCTGTTGCCGGATGATATCGCCATTGAACTGGCTAAACTGCAGGATCAGGTCGCGCCTTTTCCCGGCGAACAGGCTCGCGCCATCATTGAAAAGGCCTATGGCTATCCGCTGGAAAATGTCTTCACTGAATTTGACATCACGCCACTGGCCTCGGCTTCCATCGCCCAGGTTCATGCCGCAAGACTGAAAAACGGGGATGAAGTCGTGGTTAAAGTGCTACGCCCCGATATCCTGCCGGTGATCAAACGCGACATCAGCCTGCTGTATATTATTGCCGGCAGGATCGAACGTTACTGGACAATGGGCAGGCAATTGCATGCCATTGATGTAGTACACGAAATCGAGAAAACCCTGCTCGATGAGCTCGACCTTATGCGCGAAGCCGCCAATGCCTCACAGCTGCGGCGCAATTTTGAAGGCTCGGAACTTATCTATATCCCCGATGTATACTGGCCACACACGCGCAAGAATGTCATGGTGCTGGAACGAATTTCCGGTATCCCGGTCAGCAACATCGATGAGCTCAAAAAGGCCGGAATCGATCTCAAGAGCCTGGCCGAACGTGGCGTGATCATTTTCTTCACCCAGGTGTTTCGGCATAGCTTCTTCCATGCCGATATGCACCCCGGCAATATTTTTGTCGCCGATAACGGTCAGTACATCGCCGTGGACTTCGGCATCATGGGCGCACTCAACGCCAGTGACCAGCGTTATCTGGCCGAAAACTTTCTCGCCTTTTTCAACCGTGACTATCGCCGTGTAGCCGAGCTGCATGTGGAATCCGGCTGGGTTGATGAAGATACCCGGGTCGAAGAATTCGAGTCAGCTATTCGCACTGTTTGTGAACCGATTTTTGACAAACCGCTGAAAGACATTTCTTTCGGCCAGCTGCTCCTGCGCCTGTTCCAGACCGCCCGCCGATTTAATATGGAAGTGCAACCACAGCTGATCCTGTTGCAGAAAACCCTGCTCAATATCGAGGGGCTGGGTCGCCAGCTTTATCCCGATCTCGACCTCTGGCAAACCGCCAAACCGTTTCTTGAAGACTGGATTAAGGATCAGATCGGACCACGCGCCATTGCCCGCCAGATAAAAAATAATCTGCCTGTCTGGCTGGAGAAAGCGCCGCAGATGCCGGCACTGCTTTATGACGTCCTCGAGCAGGCGCGGGAGGGTAAACTGAAAGTCGAGATCCAGGCCAGGCAGCTGGAATCCCTGCGCCGGGAAATTCGCAACTCCAGCCGTCGCAGCGTATTTTCCATTATCGGCGGCAGCCTGATTATCTCGGCGGCAGTTATTTTTTCTCTCGACGGTTACAGCAAGTTCATGAGCGCCGGCGCGCCCATACATACCTGGGTGCTGGGTGCGCTGGGGGTTGTTTTCCTGCTTGCGGCCTGGCCGGAAGACTGACGCCGGCATGTAGGTTCGCCTTCAGGCGAACATGTGCGACTCACAGTTTAATAGCCAAAAACAACGTAACACGTGGGCACAAAAATCGTGCCCACCGGTATTTCAATCATTACCAACCTGAATGAGAACGAAGCAGTGGTTTACCTAAATTGAATAATACGTGTGGGCGCAAAACCCCGCGCCCAGCCTGGCAGGATTTAGCCGGGGCGTTGCAACGGCGCTTCCACCTGCTGACGTTTTTCCTTTCCAGCCAGCAGTTCGATCAGGCTCAGGGCAAAATCCATCGCCGTACCCGGCCCGCGCGAGGTAATCACCCGCCCATCGATCACCACCGGCTGTTCACGGTAGTCCATGTCGACAATGCTACAACCATCCAGACTGCCGGGAAAACTGGTGGCCTGACGGCCATCAAGCAGGCCGGCGCTGGCCAGCACTTTCGGCGCAGCACAGATGGCGGCAATGTATTTTCCCTCGGCATGCATCTTCTGCAGCAGGGACTGGATGCGCTGATCCTGATCCAGATGATCCGCGCCCGGCAGGCCGCCGGGCAGCACAATCATGTCATAGTCTTTCTGCATAGCCTGATCCAGCGTCATATCGGCGATCAGCGTCATCCCCCGACTGGCCCTGATCGGTCTGTCATCGAGTCCGGCAGTGACCATCTCGATACCGGCGCGGCGCAGCAGATCCACAATCGTGACCGCTTCCATCTCTTCACAACCCTGGGCTAATGGGACGAGGACAGTTGCCATACTTCGTTACTCCTGGCCTTGCGAATGGAAATCAAATCAGACACCGATACCAGCCTGACGCCCTGTTTCTTCAGTGTCGGCAACCAGGCTTCCAGCACTTTCAGGGTATCCCGATAGGGGTGACCAATAGCCAGCGCCGTGCCTTTTTTTCTTGCCCGTTCGATCAGCAGCTTCAACTGATGCCTGACAATCTCCTCATTATCCTTTTCATAGTCGAGAAAAACATCACGCTTTGCGCCGCGAATACCGCGCTTTTCCGCTTCCTGCAGGGCAACGCTATCGCTGGTGGTGCGACTGTCTACAAAATACAGATCGTCGCGGAACATCGCCATCTGCATGACCCAGGCCATGCGTTGCGGGTTTTTCGTCAGCAGGCTGCCCATGTGGTTATTGAACCCGCGCACATGGGGCACCGCGTTAATGCTCCTGCGCATTTCATTCTTGAACTGTTGCTCGCTCATTATCTGGGTCAGACCGCCGGGGCCCAGCAGCTTGCCACTGTCCGCTTCCATCGGCAGATGCAACATGACTTCCTTGTGCTGGCCGTTGGCCAGCTCCGCCAGGCGGGGTGAGTGGGGAAGGTGCGGTAGAAAGGCATAGGTCAGCGCGCCGGGTAATTTGACTGCCCGCTCACCGGCCGCCAGCTGGTTACCGAGATCATCGATGATAATGCTGATAACAATATCATCACCATGGACAGCCTCCTCTGACTGCTGCGCCTTGACGACAGCGACTGGCGCAACCAGTAGCAGCAACAGAAAACTGGCCGGCAACAATGAGGCTGGTATCCGCAGGCGAAACATCCCGTGCAGGCCGTTTATTTCATGCCCAGCAGGTGCAGACCCTTGAGCAGATTCAGGGCCTCATAAACCGGGTAATCGTCACTGGCCAGACTGGCGCTGTCTTTCCCGTTTTTACCTTTCTTTTTGTCTTTCGAAATACCGTTCTTGCCATTGTCATTTTCAAGATGGCCACTGAGATCCGCTTCTTTGAGCTGCTTGAAGCCGCGATCTTCGCGTGCGGCAATTTTGACATGATCCAGCAGGATATCAGGCTCGATGCCTTCGGCCTGAATCGAACGTTTCGACGGCGTGTAATAGCGCGCGGTGGTCAGCTTGATGGCGCGATTGGCGCCCAGCGGTACTACCGTTTGCACCGAACCTTTACCAAAGGTCTGGAAACCCATGATTACCGCGCGCTTGTTATCCTGCAGGGCGCCGGCCACAATTTCAGAGGCCGAGGCTGAACCGCCGTTGACCAGCACTACCAGAGGCGCATCATCGATATATTCATCCGGCTTCGCCTGGCGCACGATACGGTTGCTGGCAGTGCGGCCCTCAACTGAAACGATCACCCCTTTTTTCAGGAACGTATCCGATACAGCAATCGCAGCGTCCAGCAGGCCACCGGGATTATTGCGCAAATCCAGGATCAGGCCCTTGAGTTTGCCATCGCTTTCCTTTTTCAGCTCGGAAATCGCCTTGCGCAGATCCCCACCAGTGCGTTCCTGGAACTGCGAGATGCGCACATAACCATAGCCGGGTTCCAGTAGTTTGTGCTTGACGCTCTTGACCCGAATAATAGCGCGCTTGATATTAATACTCAGGGGCTTGTCGACGCCTTCACGGGCAATGGTCAGCCTGATTTCCGAGCCGGGTTTGCCGCGCATGAGCTTGACCGCATCATCCAGCCCCAGGCCCTTGACCGGCTTGTCATCCAGGCGAATAATCAGGTCGCCGGATTTTACCCCGGCGCGTTGCGCCGGCGTATCATCGATGGGCGAAATCACCTTGACGAAGCCGTCTTCCATGCCCACCACGATGCCCAGCCCGCCAAACTGGCCGCTGGTGCCCACCCGCAGTTCTTCGAAAGCCTTGGCATCCAGATAGGAGGAGTGGGGGTCCAGTCCGGTGAGCATGCCGCGAATGGCGTTTTCCAGCAGCTCGGTGTCCTTCACTTCCTCAACATAGTTTTCCTTGATCTTGCCGAAAACTTCACTCAGGGCGCGAATGGTTTCCAGCGGCAGGGCGCCCTGTGTCGATGCCGCTTCCCTGTCAGCCAGCACACCCCGGCCAATGGCGAGCGAGACACCGATGATCAGGCCCAGCATCAGAATGAGAAAGTTTTTGTTGAATAGTTTCATGAATTAACGTCTCCAGGCCGATAGTCGGCCTCTCTAAAGAATCCCTGATTAATTTCTGCGGGTTTAATTCCCTGCTGAAGCACTCTTGCGGGCTCACAGATTCGCCTTTCGGCGAACCTGCAGAGCTTGCCGAATAGGGGGCTGGCTCAGGACAAGCGGAATTAATTCAGAGTATCCCTGATAATATTAAGTTCCTTACCTTATTGATATTACAATAAAGAATAAAAACAGACACTCTTTTTATATGTCTTCGTCTGAATAATTCAAGCACAGTAAAAATTAACCCCGACGGCTGCGTCTACACCAGCGGCTCGGATTGGTCGGCCTGCCATTGTGACGGATCTCGAAATACAGCGCACTGGCCTGCTGCCCACCGCTATTGCCTACCTCAGCAATTATTTCATTGGCATCCACCCAGTCGCCGGTCTCCTTGTACAGACTCTGGTTATGGCCATACAGGCTCATGTAGCCGTCGCCATGATCGATGATCAGCAGCAGGCCATAACCTCTTAACCAGTCGGCATAGGCCACTCGACCATGGGAAATGGCATGCACCTCACGCCCTTTTGCCGCCATGATCATAACGCCGTTCCACTTCAGCTTGCCGGCCTTGCGCCGTTTGCCGTAGAGTTTTTTTACCTTGCCCCGCACCGGCCACACCAGTTTGCCCTTGTACGCTATAAATGATTTGTGGTTATCGCCTTCGGCAAAAATATCCGGCATGGCGTCGTTAATGGCCTGCAACAAATTCCGCAGGCGTTTTTCATCGATGCTCATTTGCGCCAGCTGCTGATCCTTGCTCCTGATATCCCGGTTCAGGCGCGCCAGCACCAACGCCCGATCACGGTAGGTTTTTTCCAGTGCTTTTTTCTGCGCCAGCTGTTTTGCCCGTGTCTGGCGTAGCTTTTTCGTCTCGGCGCTGATCGTGACACTCAGGTTTTCGATATGTTCAAGCGCGGTCTGTACCCGGCTGATCTGTTCACTGCGCGCCTGGTTGAAATAATCGTAATACACCAGGGTACGCCCCAGTAGCGCCGGATCTTCCTGGTTGAGCATCAGTTTGAGATATTCCTGTCGCCCGATCATAAAAGCTGATCGAACCTGCCTCGCCAGCAATCCTCGCTGCGCCGCCAGCTTCTGTTCTTCGCTGCGTCGTTCTTTTTTAAGCTTTGCCAGCTTTTTCTTTCGGCTCTTAAGTTGGCGGGAGATCTGGCGCAGGCTACGCGACTGGCGACTGATGCGGGTTTCAACCTTGCTCAGGGTGTGCTGCACGGAGTCATGCAGGCTACGGGTTTCGGCCAGCTCATCGCGCAGCGACTGGATTCGGTCGCGCAGGCGAGCCAGTTCCTCGGCCCTGGCCTGGCGTTCTGAGCTGCTAAGGGCTGCCGCCTGAATGGCGCCCACAAACAAAAACAGGAGGTTAAAAATCAGCAGACTGGCGAGCAGGCGCTTCAGTCTTCCAGCTCCAGCAGGGAATGGCCGGTCATCGCACCCGGTTTTTCCAGCCCCATAAGATAGAGCATGGTCGGGGTGATATCCGAGAGGGCGCCGCGCGATTCGAACTTTGCCGGCCGTCCCACATAAATGAGGGGCACCACGTTCGAGGTGTGCGCCGTATGCGCCTGTCCGGTTTGTGTGCTCATCATTTTCTCGGCATTGCCGTGATCGGCGGTGATCAGCATTTCGCCCCCCGCCTTGAGTACCGCATCCCTGACCCGACCGAGGCACTGATCCAGATATTCGATGGCCCTGACCGTGGCTTCGAAGTTGCCTGAGTGGCCCACCATATCCGGGTTGGCGTAGTTGCAGATGATGACATCGTACTTATCGCTTTCTATCGCCTCGACCAGCTTGTCGGTGACTTCCGGGGCGCTCATTTCCGGCTTCAGATCATAGGTGGGCACGTCCGGTGACGGAATAAGGGTGCGATCTTCAAAATCAAACGGCTCCTCGCGCCCACCATTGAAGAAAAACGTGACATGGGCGTACTTTTCAGTTTCAGCGATACGCAGCTGGTGCAGTCCCAGACGAGAAATGTATTCACCGAACACATTGCGCAGGCGCTCGGGCGGGTAGGCCACCGGAATATCGTACTTTGAATTATATTCAGTAAGGCTGACAAACTGCCCCAGTTTTGGCGCCACTTCGCGTTCGAAGCAATCAAAATCCGGCTCGATGAAGGGCCGGGTGATCTGCCGAGCCCGGTCGGAGCGGAAATTCATAAACACCACGACATCGCCGTCTTCTACCCGGATCGGCTGGCCCTCATCGCCGACAATGGCGGTAGCCTGTACAAACTCGTCGGTCTCGCCACGTTCGTAGGCCATCTCCAGCCCGGCCATGGCGCTTTTTGCCTGGAATTCAGCCTTGCCCTGGGTAATCAAATCATACGCGCTCTGTATGCGCGGCCAGCGATGATCCCTGTCCATAGCGTAATAGCGACCAATGATAGAGGCAAAACGCCCACCGCCCACGCGCTCGAACACGGCCTGCATTTTTTCGATAGATTCACGCGCACTCCTGGGCGCGGTATCGCGGCCATCGAGGAAAGCATGCACGTACACTTTTTTGACCCCCTGGCGCACGCCCAGCTCAACCATGGCGTGAATATGATCTTCATGGCTATGCACACCACCCGGCGACAACAGACCAAGAATATGCAGCGCCCTGCCATTATCCCGCGCCATGTCTGCCGCATCCACCAGGGTCTGATTAGTGAAAAAGGAGCCGGTTTTCACCGAGCGGCTGACCCGGGTGAACTCCTGATAAACCACCCGCCCGGCGCCCAGATTCAGGTGCCCCACCTCGGAATTACCCATCTGTTCCGAAGGCAGCCCGACTTCTGCGCCCGAACCATGAATTAAGGTGTGAGGATAATTTTCCCACATGGCATTCCAGTGCGGTTTTTTTGCATGCAGGATGGCGTTGCCCTCAGGCTCCTCCGAGTAACCCCAACCATCGAGGATGAGCAGAACCATGGGCTTTGGAATCAATGACATAGGCGTAGCTGACAAATCAGATAGTAAATTATTGTAAAGCTGGAACCATTCCAGATATTGTTGGCGCGAGATTGTCCCAAATAGCCATTATCAGTGCAAATCAGGCGCCCGCATCCAGTATCAGATAAAAAAACAGGGTTTTGTATAAATAAACCTTCTCAAACGCAGCATAATTGTATAATGTTTTGTTAATAAAGGGCAGCGGAAGCTTTAAATACGAACTCACTCTGTGCTGCAACATGGGTATTAATTATGTATAACAAAATCGATGCTGTGAATCTCGATCCCACCATCCTGATCACTCGTGATGAAGATATCGATCGCGCCTCCCGCTCGCTAAAAGCGATGTCACATCCCCTGCGACTGAAGATCCTCTGCATCCTGGGTGACAAGGAAATCAGCGTACAGGACATTGTGGAAAGTGTTGGCACCTCACAAAGCAATATTTCCCAGCATCTGGCTATCCTGCGCGACAAGGGCATTCTCGACTCTCGCAAGGACGCCAATCGGGTCTATTATCGTGTCGGTGACGAACGCACCCTGCGCCTGATTGACATGATGCGCCAGGTTTTTTGCACCGACCCCACCGAAGTAAGCCCGAATCAAAACACGGTTCAGATTCAGGAATAGCCCACCTAAATTTATTCGAACCGATAAAATTCAGGCTTCTGGGCAACTGTCGCTTAACTAAAGTTTCCATTTCCGGCACCTTGAAATCTCGTGTTGCTGGCCCAACACATGCTCACAGTTTTTAATTTTTACGATTCTTGAAGGCAATCATATGAATATCGAACGCATCATCCGCATTATGGCAGGCAGCTTTATCCTGCTTTCGCTCACCCTCGGGATGGAAGCCAGCCCGCTATATCAGAGCAGCAACTGGCTCTGGTTTACCGCTTTTATCGGCTTTAATCTGCTGCAGAGCGGCATCACCCGCTTTTGCCCACCGGAATTCCTGCTAAAAAAGCTCGGTTTTAAACGCGCCGGTTCCTGTAGCGCATAACCTCCGCTCCCCTACAATCAACAGCCCGGATATATCGTGGAACAAACACTAACTTTTATTTCCAATAACCTGCTGCTGTTTGGCGCGCTGATCGTGATTCTGGCGATGCTGGTTCACAACCTGCTGGGCAGCCGTCTACGGGGCTTCAAAACAGCCACTCCTGCCCAGGCCATCCAGATGATTAACCACGACAATGCCATGGTGCTCGACATACGAGAGGACGGCGAGTACCACAACGGCCACATCATCAACGCCCTGCACATACCGCAGAACCACCTGAAAACCCGGCTGCAGGAACTGGACAAGTACAAAGACAGGGCTATTATTGTTAGCTGCCGCTCCGGCAGCCGTTCAGGACAGGCCTGCGCCCTGCTGAAAAAACAGGGCTTTGAGTCAGTCTACAATCTGGCCGGCGGGGTTATGGCCTGGCAGAGCGCCGGGCTCCCCCTGATAAAAAAATAAAACCAAACATACAGAACTTGAGCAACGAGAATATCTATGCCTGACGTAACTATTTACACAACCCGCTTCTGCCCCTACTGCGTGCGCGCCAGGGCGCTGCTGGATAGCAAGGATATCCGCTATACCGAAATCGCCGTCGATACGGACTATGAACAGCGTAGCATCATGGAGCAGCGCAGCAACCAGACCAGCGTGCCCCAGATCTTCATCAATGAGCAGCACATCGGCGGCTGTGACGATTTGCACGCCCTCGAAGCTGCCGGTGAACTGGACACCAGGCTGACGGGGTAACGGACCGTGGCGGAATCCCTGCACATCGTCTGTCCCCATTGTGAAGGCATCAACCGGGTGCCGGCAGCAAAGCTGAGCGCAGGCGGCAAATGTGGAAAATGTCATCAGCCCCTGTTTAATGCTGCGCCCATCAACCTCAATGCCGGGAATTTTACCCGCAGCATTGCAAAAAATGACATTCCGCTGCTGGTTGATTTCTGGGCGCCCTGGTGCGGTCCCTGCAAAATGATGGCGCCCGTCTTCAAGCAGGCCGCCCAGCAACTGGAACCCCGGATTCGGCTGGCCAAGGTGAACACCGAAGAAGAACAGGCGCTGGCCGCACAATACAATATTCGCAGTATTCCCACCCTGGCTATTTTCCGCCAGGGCCGAGAAGTTGCGCGCATGGCCGGGGCGCTGGACTTGCCCAGCCTGATTAGCTGGGTGAACCAGCAAATTTGACCCATGCCATGCCTGCAGCCGACGAATCTGGTAATATTCCCGCCACGATAAAAGCGGATACTTTGCTATTTCCCTTCAACTCTTAAATTAAAAGAAGATAAAAACCATGGCTGACACTGAAAATCAGGGCAACGGACAAGACGCCCCTGAGCAACAATTTGCAATCCAGAAAATTTACGTTAAGGATCTTTCTTTCGAGTCCCCCAATGCCCCGGCGGTATTCACCTCGGATTTCCAGCCCCAGGTAAACGTGGAACTGAACACCAACGGCCAGGGCATTGGCGAAAATATTTATGAAGTGGTACTTTCCATCACTGTCACCGTGAAGCAGGGCGAAAACACCGCCTATCTGGTGGAAGTCCAGCAATCCGGCATTTTCAACATTCAGGGTATGCCGGAAGATCAGTTGGCTGGCATGCTGGCCGTATTCTGTCCCTCAATTATTTTCCCCTATGCCCGCGAAGCCATTTCCGACATCGTCACCCGCGGTGGCTTCCCGCAGTTGCTGTTGGCGCCGGTCGATTTCAACGCCATGTATGCCCAGCACCTGGAACAGCAAAAGGCGCAACAGGCGACTCACTGATTCACCATGACCCGGCCCCGCTATCGCATTGGCGTACTGGGCGCCGGTTCCTGGGGAACCGCGCTCGCCATGCTCCTGGCCGGCAACGGCCACGCTGTTCAACTCTGGACGCACCGCGCCTCGCGCGCCGAGGAAATGGCGCAGGCGCGGGAGAACAGCGCCTACCTGCCAGGGCTGCCCTTCCCTGATTCACTGGAAATCAGCGCCAATCTGGCCGACGTGCTGAAGCATGCCGAGATCCTGCTGATCGTCGTCCCCAGCCACGTCTTTCGCCAGACACTCACGGCAATCAAACCCTTACTACAGGGCCGGCATAAGCTGGCCTGGGCCACCAAGGGCCTGGAACCTGGCAGCCACAAGCTACTACACCAGCAGGTAAAAGAGGAACTGGGCGACGCCATCAGCGGCGCCGTCGTTTCCGGCCCCACCTTTGCCCGTGAAGTGGCGCAGAAACTGCCCGGTGCGGTGACTGTTGCCTCACGCAATCCGGACTTTGCCCATAAACTCGCCGAAGCACTGCACACCGATTATTTCCGCGCCTACACTGGCGGCGATGTGGTCGGCGTGGAAGTCGGCGGGGCGGTAAAAAACGTGCTGGCGATAGCCGCCGGCGCCGCTGATGGTCTGGGATTCGGCGCCAACGCCCGCGCGGCACTGATCGCACGCGGACTGGCGGAAATCACCCGCCTGGGAGTAGCGCTGGGCGCACAGACAGAAACCTTTACCGGCCTCACCGGCCTCGGCGATCTGGTGCTGACCTGCACCGACAACCAGTCCCGCAACCGCCGCCTGGGTCTGGCCGTGGGGCAGGGCAGGGACATTCAGCAGGCAATGAAAGACATTGGTCAGGTGGTAGAAGGCGTCAACACCTCTCGCGAAGTCCATGCCCTGGCGCAGAGTCTGGGCGTGGACATGCCGATCACCGAACAGATCTGCAAGGTGCTGCACCACGGCCTGTCACCGAAAGACGCCGTACAGGCGCTGATGGAACGGGCCATTCGCGCCGAGCATGATTAAAGCAATAAAAATATTTTAACCGCAGAGGACGCAGGGACTCGCAGAGGAAAGCTGGATTAAATTTACGACCACGGAACAATGTGCATAAAATTAAAAATAATTATCTGCGTTCCTTTGCGTCCTCTGCGGTTTAAGATTTTAATCTTTGAATAAGCGCCCGGGTTCCCCTGGGAAGACTCGTCAACCTTTTACGAAACGCTGCTCGAGCCGCTGCAACAGCCGCGCCATCGGCCCCTGTGACAACAACAGACCAATAAAAACGCCGCTGGTGTTTGCCACCATGTCGGCATAAGAATAGGTGCGCACCGCTGTCATGCTCTGCAACACTTCCAGCAATACGCCCATCAGGATAAATGTCAGCACCAACACTAAACGTGGCTTTAGCTGAATATAGATCTGGGCAAACCAGCCCATGAGCAGGCTATAGGCCAGGAAATGTCCAGCCTTGTCACCGTTATCAATACCGGTGTCGGGCGGATCAGGCGTCAGTGACAGATACCAGATCAGGGCGATCAACAGGGCGCCCAGACAGAGCCAGAGTTTCGTATATTTCAGTTGCGGATTCATCTACAGAAAAAGCGCCAGTAGCACAATACCCAGCAGCAGCCGGTAAATCACAAAGGGCAGCATGCCCATACGCTCCAGCAGCTTGAGGAAAAAATGAATACAGGTATAGGCGGTAAGCATTGATAGCCCAACGCCCAACCCCAGCCCCGGCCAGTCCACCGCCTCGCCACTTTCGATCAGCTTCAGGGTGTTATAACCCCCGGCCATAATGATGATAGGCACCGACAGCAGGAAGGAAAAGCGCGCCGCGGCTTCGCGGGTCAACCCAAGCAGTAGCGCTGCGGTCATGGTGATGCCGGAGCGCGAAGTGCCCGGGATCAGCGCCAACGCCTGAGACAGCCCGATGATAACCACATCCTTCCAGTTAATGCTGTGCTCATCACGATGGCGTGATCCCCTGACGTCGCCGAGCCAGAGCAGGAGGCCAAATCCAATCGTGGTTGCCGCGATAACCAGCGGCGAACGCAGCTCGCTATCAATAAAATCGTTAAACAGCAGGCCCGCCAGCGCCGCAGGAAGCGTGCCCCAGCACACCGCCCAGGCCAGTCGGCTCTCGCCCACCAGCTGACGCAGCGCGATTGAGCGTAGCCAGTCCCTGAGCATGGCCGATAGCTCCTTGCGAAAATAAATAACCACCGCAATCAACGTGCCCACATGCATCGCTACGTCAAACGCGAGACCCTGATCCTCCCAGTCGCTCAGTACCGGAACCAGAATCAGGTGAGCCGAACTGGAGATAGGCAGAAATTCGGTAAACCCCTGAACCAGCGCCAGCACGATTATCTGAATCAACGACATTATTACAACTTCCTCATTATTGTTTTAATTTTGTTAAAATTCTTTGCTCACCTGAATTTCAATATGGCCGAAACCTGGTAGAGGCAGGATTTTAACCCATTCTGGCGTACACGGAAAAAATCATTCGTGATGGTAAAAAAAGGAGGGAAACAAGTACCATTGTTAGGGTCTGTTGATCTTTCAGATGTTAGGCTGATTTTGAGAAAATTTTAGTCCTGACAAGGCATTTTTTACGTATCAATGCACTCCATTGATAGTAAAAAATAACGCAGGCAGGGCTAAAATTAGCCAAAATCAGACAATAGATGAAAGATCAACAGACCCTGGCGCACGGATAAACAATATTGCAGTCAGCACCAAACGGGTAGAGCGAAAGCATGAACGCCTGGATGAAAGGCCCATGAATTACGACTGGAAATAGCAGACAGGCTGCCACTATCCACAATACTGTTTAATTCATATAGATCCCCCCAACTTCAGCCTGACAAAAAAACCGCCCAGACCACATGTGGCTGGGCGGTAGATTTAATAATAGTAACTAAACTGAATCTCAGAATTTGCGCACCGTTCTAACCATCCCCAACAGGCCGATACAAAACAGTAACAGTGTGCCAGGTTCAGGCACCGATACTGGAACCGCGGCTTCTATCGTATCATTGGCACAGGTCATTCCCCATTTCAAACCAATGTCTCCTGAAATCGTGCCCAGGCTACTAAGCAAAATATTGTATTCAATATAACCTTCGGCACCAGCATTGCTGAGGGCAACAGAGCTCCCTGCCAGAGCCGTACCTCCTGTTCCACGCTGTACCTCCTGTCCATTACGGAAGATATAACGACTGGCATCAAGTAAATCATCAGACTGGAGAATGCTGAATTCCCCACCGTATAGCATGGCTTCATCTGTATCAAAAACAAACTCCCAGGCTTCGCCTGTTAGAGCATTATCGCTGGCATAGGGTGCTGCGCCATATGGATTCCAGCCATTCGTGCTGATAAACAGGTCACCAAAATCAACGCCATAAGAATCAACCGATGCATCAAAGTTTGTGTTGACACGAACATTCAGGTAGTTACTACTAATGGCCACATCCATGTTATAAACTTCATAGCTGCTATCACCAATCCGGTCACCCCATCCATGATCTTCGGAGCCCCAATAGGTGTCTTCGATTATTAACGCGCTGGCCGCGCCAGTGCTGCCTAAAGTGATAAAAAAGGCAAGAAAAAACCAGGCACTTACATTTCGCATAACGGCATACCCCCCACCCGCAGCTCTATATACCAATTAGTATGGTTCATAACCACGCATACGCCATACAACAATAGTTATGCCCAGACAAATAACATACGCATATTCGCCCCCAAAAGCAGACTCGGTCTAACCCCTGGACTTTGGCAGTAAACCGGTAGATTTTTTACAAACGATCCCGCATATCCTGCAACATGAAGCCCGGCAAAGATGCACCGCAGTTTTTTGCCAGCCCCATGACCTTGAATGTCTCACCCATTTCCTGGGGCAGGGTGAGCTTTTTAATCTGGCTGCTGTAGTCAAGCAGGCTTAGGGGGTCCGTTTCTCCGGTCAGCCAGTCGGTAATGCCACTACCCAGGAGGAAGTGCGCCTGGGTGGTGTAGCCTGCCACGCTCAAGCCAGCATCCAGCGCCGCATCGGCGATCGCGGTAAAATCCACATGCGCGGTGATGTCCTGCAGGCCTGGGTAATAAAATGGATCCTCATGCATGCGATGACGATAATGACAACTCAGGCTGCCCTGATTTCGCTGCGCATGATAGTACACGGATCGCGCCTGGCCGTAATCCAGCAACAGCATCATGCCCGAGCTTAAGCTTTTAGCCGCGGTTTTAACCCAGTCCTCGGCGGCAAACAGGATTTCAGAGACATAGCCTTCGGCGAACCGGCTGCCATTTTCCTGTTCGATCTGCTGCACTCGGCTAATCAGTCTCTCGTTGCATGACTCCCCTGCCTGCCAGACAAAATGATCGTCCCGGTATGCAACGCATAACTCTCTGGCACTGCCTCCTTCAATCACGAAACGATGCGCGGGCAGGGCATCCAGTAATTCGTTGGCCAGGATCACGCCACTGAAATTTTTCTCCAGGCTGTCGCACCAGCGAACCCTCGCCGCCAGTTCCGGCACGCGTTCCTTAATGGTCTGCTGCTGGCGCTGACGCAGTTCGGCGCTGAGCTCCAGAATGCAGTATTGCGCAGGCAGGGCATCATCCACCGCCAGTTGCGCCAGGATCTCCGCCGCCATCACGCCGTTGCCCGCGCCCACCTCCAGTATCCCGCCGCCCTCAACATCGGCAAGGATCGGCTGAATCGCGCGCGCCAGAGTGCGCGAAAACAGCGAAGAGAGTTCCGGTGCTGTTACAAAGTCCCCATCTGCCCCCAGCTTGCGGCAACCGGCGCTATAATAACCCAGTCCCGGCTCATGCAGAGCCATGTCCATATAACGCCAGAAGGGCAGTAACCCACCCGCCGCCGCAATTGCCGCCGCGAGTCGCGCCGACAGTTCTGCGCTCAGGGCTTGCGCATCGGCAGATGGCGCCGGCAAAGAGGAGAGTGATTTCTGTGCCGCGCGCAGGCGGGCGGAAAAATCATCGCTGGACTTGATCATATAGCGGTGTTTTGTCCTGTTGATCTGGGTTACAGTGGAATATTGGCAGGAGGATACCACAGGCATGCTTGGCAATAAGGTTGTATTGATTACCGGCGCTGCTCACCGCATTGGCGCCAGCACCGCCCAACTGCTGCACGCAGAGGGTATGAATCTGGTGCTGCATTACCGCAGCTCACGCGATGCCGCGCAGAAGCTGCAGAAAAAATTGCTGGAAAAGCGGCCTGACTCCGTTATCCTGGTACAAACCGACCTGCACAAAATCGACAACCTGCCGGCGTTGGTCAAGGAAGCCACCGACGCCTGGGGACGTCTGGATGTGCTGATCAACAACGCCTCCACCTTTTATCAAACCCCCATCAACAAGGCCACCGAGAAACACTGGGATGATTTAATGGGCACCAATCTCAAGGCGCCCTTTTTCCTCTCCAAAGCAGCCGCTGCGCAACTGAAAAAAAACCACGGCTGCATCATCAACATGGTAGACATTCACGCCGAACGCCCGCTCATGGCCTATCCCATTTACAGCATGGCCAAGGCCGGCCTGGTTATGATGACTCACGCTCTGGCCAGCGAGCTTGGCCCTGAAGTCCGGGTCAACGGGGTGGCCCCGGGTGCTATCCTGTGGCCGGAAAATATCGATGACATCACCAAGCAGCGCATCGTTTCCCGCACCTTCCTCAAGCGCAAAGGCGAACCAAAAGACATTGCCAGCGCCATCCTCTATCTGATTCGTGACGCCCAGTATATGAGCGGGCAGATACTGACTATCGATGGCGGCCGCAGCCTGAACTCCTGAATTGATCCTTCCAGAATAAATGATGGGTTTCGCTTTGCTCTACCCATCCTACTCTTTTATTGCACTTCGTAGGATGGGAAGAGCAAAGCGAAACCCATCATTTTTCAGGACAATAACAGCTCAACCGGCCACAGGGCCTGAGAGGCCTTGTCGTAGTTTTCCCAAAGCTCCGCCATACTCTGCCCATTGAGCGGATGGCGGCGTTGCGGGTCGAGCTCCGCCAGCGGCCAGAGCACAAATGCGTTTTTTGTTATTTCATCCCGCGGGATCTGCAGTCCATTTTCGTTTACAACCAGATCATCATAAAGCAGCAGATCCAGATCCAGCGTGCGCGCGGAAAAGCGGGGGCCATCGCGCAAACGACCGTGCCGATCTTCGATCTCATGCAGCACCGCCGATACCGCCTGCACGCTTTCATCGGTATCCACGCCCGCCACCATGTTGAGAAAATTGTCACCCGCAAAGCCCACAGCTTCGCTCTCATACGCCGATGACAGCATCACTTCGCCATAATGCCGGCGTAATTCCGTCACCGCGAGACGCACATGCTTTTCAGCCTCAATGTTACTGCCGATGCTAATATAAACCCGAGCCATGGCGGTTATAAATCAGGTTTGACGCCGCGTTCGATGATCACACCGACATCGCGTGCGCCACGCACGGCGCCCTGCTTGTTCAGGCGCAGACGCACCCAGGGCACGTTGAACTCGTCCAGGATAATCCCGGTAACCCGTTCCGCCAGCGTTTCCACCAGCTGGAATTCGCTCTCACCGACAAAGCTGATCAGGCGTTTGGCGACGGCCTTGTAGTTCAGGGTATCTTCGATGTCATCACTGGCGGCGGCTTTGGCAATATCAGTCGCCATTTCCAGATCCAGGCTCACCACCTGCCTGACCCGCCGCTCCCAGTCATAGATGCCAATAATAGTTTCAATACGTAAATCGCTCAGGTAAATAATATCCATCCCTATAAGGTACTAGGGACGAGGGACGAGGGACAAGGAAAATCTTTTGTTCTTTCACTGCCAGGGGTGCGGAGTCAAATTTGACTCTGATTCACTGAAAATTTTGCTGGATCTTTGCACTTTCCCCCTTGTCCCTCGTCCCTCGTCCCTAGTACCTTATGTCCATGGACATAATTGATTACTGCCTGATCGTCGGCGCTTACCTGTTCGGCTCCATTTCCACCGCCATCATCGTCTGCAAACTCATGGGCCTGCCCGATCCCCGCTCACAGGGTTCCGGCAATCCCGGCGCGACCAACGTATTACGGGTCGGGGGCAAAAAACCCGCCGCGATTACCCTCGCCGGTGACTCACTCAAGGGCCTGATTCCGGTGCTGCTGGCTCGCTCGCTGGATGCGCCCGATCTAACTCTGGCCCTGACCGGGCTGGCCGCTTTTCTCGGCCACCTGTATCCTGTCTTTTTTGGTTTTAAGGGCGGCAAAGGCGTGGCCACCCTGTTTGGCGTACTCTTCGGTCTGCACTGGGCTGTGGGCGCCGCCACTGTCGGCAGCTGGCTGTTTGTCGCCAGGGTCCTGAAGATCTCCTCTCTTTCAGCGCTGGTTGCCAGCCTGCTGGCGCCACTCTATATTTGGCTAATCACTCCTTCCCGGGAATTTGTCATGGTTACCGCCCTCATGACCGTCCTGCTCTACTGGCGGCACCGCAGCAATATCAGGCGGCTGTTGAGCGGAGAGGAAAACTGATGCCCGCAGCGTAATAAAGCGCAACAACGAACTGGCGGATATGATGGAACATTCAAATAAAAAACAGGGGCGAGAAAGCATAAATAATAATATTTGGCGCAAGCGACTGCCGCATGGCGCATATGCCTTATTGGCCATCATGTTTTTTTCGATATTCTCGGTTGTGAATGTTAAAGACGCCGAAGCCGTGCCGGCTTTTGCAAGAAAATATGTCGTGGTCTGCAATGCCTGCCATACCCGCCAGCCACGCCTCAATCCTTACGGACAACGATTCATGGAAAATGGCTACCAGCTGCCCGGTACTGCCGATGGTGGCCGCAGGGAAAAGCATCTGCTCGGTGATCAGGCAAATGGTGTAAGCCTGGATGATGTCAGTAACTATCTGGCGGTTCGACTGCGTGCGGATATTCAGAAAGCAAATTACCGGTCTCAAACAGGCGCTATGCGTGAGCTCAATGTTGACAGGGATGCGGCAGAAATTGTGGTGCCAGGGACAATAAACCTGTTTTTTGCCGGGACCGCAGCCCGTGACATCAGCTTTTTTTTTGAAGCGGAATATGACTCTCAGGATCCGGCCGAGTCGACACTGGCCTTTGAGCGCAGTGTATTAATGTTCGATAATCTGGGTGGCTATCAGCTTAGCAGCGTTAAGCTGGGTGTTTTTGACCCCTCGTCTTTCTTTTCTTTTCCCACTCACCGCCAGCAGTTGAATCCGGTTAAGGCCATCGCTGAGTCAAATGAATTTCCGCCGACGATTGCCCGCATACCTTTATTACCGCTGGCATTTGCGTCCAGGATGTTTGGACTGACTACGGGGCCCAGCAAGCTCAGGACAAGTACGACTGCAGGTGGTGATGCTTTTACAACGACGGAAGACGGCTTTGCGATTATGCCGCTTGAACCTTACCTGTTTAATGCCCCCTACCAAAAAGGTATTTCGGTATATGGCCGCCCGTTTGGCAACAGCTTCCTCTATCAACTGGGTATCGCACAGAACAAAACCGCAGAAGCAGCCCCCAAAACCCGCTGGGATCAATATGTAATGCTACGTTATGACATGCAGGGCGAGTATTCTAATTTCCAGGTTTCAGGCTTCTACTACACGGCTGGAAAGGCCGCCATGCCAACTATAAATATGAATGGAACATTGCGCTATGCAAAGAATGCCGTGGACTGGATCCGTTATGGTGTCGGCACCCGCTGGCAATACAAAGCCTGGGATGTTTACGGCACCGTGATCCGGGACAAAATAGATGCGCCGGATTTTTCGGGACTGAGTGCAATGATGGGAGGAAACTCAAGCTGGGAGACCAAATCGTCAGGCATCAGTATTGAAGCAGATTACCTGCTGAATGACAAATGGATGCTGGGCGCTCGCTACGATAGCATGAATGCGGGTGGTCTATTACGCGGTAATACTGCAGCCCCTGACTGGAATCGTGATATGGCGCAGGATGCTTCATTTATCGCGCTGCTGGCGAAATACTATCCTGCCCCCAACATCGGCCTGTATGCGCGTTATCACCATAACCTTGAGAGCTCAGCAAAATTGCCGACAGCAGTCAATACTGATAATGATGAACATCCGCTGAGTAATCTGGCTTCCCTGCTTTCTCTCGGTGTTGATATGGCGTTCTGAAGGAAACAGACAATGCACCTGACAAAATATTTTCTTTACAGCGTGTCGGCCACCGCCATGTTGTCACTGCCGGCCGGAACTTTTAGTCTGGTACAGGCAGCCGGTCAGAAGGCAAAAACGGTACCGCTGCCTATAACTGTATCGGCATATACCAAACGCCCACAGGAAAATAATAAGTCTGTCGTCGAAGGCAGGCGTATCTATGACAATGCCTGCACCTATTGCCATGGCATGAGTGGCAAGGGTGATGGCCCGGTGGCATTCTATCTTGGCCGGACCAGCGCACCTCGGCCGCGTGATCTGACCTCCGGGACATTCAAGTTCCGTTCCACTGCCAGTGGTGAGCTGCCGATGGATGAGGATATATTTCGCACTATTACGCGTGGAGTGACGGGCTATATGCCGGGATTTAGCAGTCTTTCAACCAGCGATCGCTGGAAACTGGTCTATTATGTCAAGAGTCTGTTCCCTGATTTTAAAGACGCGGCTCCAGAAACAACCAGGATTATCGGCAAGCCGGTTCCGCCCTCGGCAACCAGTATTCGCAAAGGTTACAGGATATATCAACAATTCAAATGTGGGGAATGTCATGGCAGCGGTGGCCGGGGTAATGGCGATAAGGCGCCGGATCTGAAAGATGACTGGAATCTGCCCCTGCCACCACGTGATCTGACACGCCCGGATTCATTCAAGAGCGGCAGTGAACCTGCCGATTTATACCGTACTATCATGACCGGCTTTGATGGTAGCGCCATGCCCGCTTATGCCGATTATTTTGAAGATGGCGATGATGACGCCTGGCATTTAATCAACTATATTCGTTCATTGTCTGAATAGACCTGATGGAGGGAAATACGGTATGCGAATGAATCACAGAGGCAAATGGATCGGTGTTACAGCAGCTTTGATGCTGGCTTCGGTGGCTAATGCCTATGAGGCCGTCATCGTTTCAAACGGCGGCACCATTTCCGGAAGGATCTCGTTCAATGGCGCACTGCCCGCCAATCCTGTTCTGGAAGTCACCCGAGACACAGAAATTTGTGGAACCAGGATCAGGGCTGATTATTATCTCGGTTCAGGTGGTGGCTTACAGAATGTTGTCGTAGCGATTGAAAATATCGCCAGGGGAAAAGAATATGAGAAACGTGGCGCCGTTTCACTTGATAATAAAAACTGTATGTTTTCGCCGCATGTGACAACAGCGGTGAAAAACCAGAAACTGTGGGTCAACAATAGTGATCCGGTTTTGCATAACACGCATTTTTATCATGGCGCAAACATGAAGACCAAATACAACATTCCCATGCCCCTGCAAAACAGGATCATCAAAAAGCCTATACGTAAAGCTGGTATTATAACTGCCCAGTGTGATGCGCATGACTGGATGCTGGGCTATGTGTATGTAACCAGTCATCCTTACGCAACGGTCACAACTCCCGATGGCAGTTTTTCACTGACCGATGTTCCCCCAGGAACCTACAAGGTCAAAATCTGGCATGAAAAACTGGGCGAGGTCAGCCAGGAAGTGACGGTAAGGGCGGGCGCAACCGCCATGCTGAACTACAGTTTCAGCAAGTAATTGTAAACCTCATCCTTGCAAATAACGTGGCACCAGGGTGGGCACGGGTTTTGTGCCCTCGCATTATATTGTTTTGTGCGTTAAAAATGTGAAACTGAGCCAGCTGTAAATCCAAAATAATATTTTACCACAGCGGTTTACCTTTCTCCGCGTGGGCACCAAACACCCACCCTGCTATCCTGTGCAGCTCAAGTCTTGAAATTCCCCACCATCTCGCGCAGGCGTTCTGCCAGTTCACTTAGCGTTGTGCTGGCAGACATGGTTTGCTGTACCCCGGCTGCACTTTTCTCGGCGACTTCATTGATATTGATGATACTGCTACTAATCTCCTCAGCAACCGCGTGTTGTTGTTCGGCTGCGGTCGCAATAAGGGTGTTCATGTCGTTGGCTGAGGTTACGGCCTGCATGATGGTTGCCAGGGATTCACCCGCCTGGGTGGCCTGATCAACACTGCTTTGCGCCTGAAGCTGGCTTTGTTCCATAACCGCGACAGCCTCCTTTGCGCGGGACTGCAGGCGTTCGATCATTGCCTGTATTTCCTCAGTCGATTGCTGGGTGCGTCCCGCCAGGCTGCGCACTTCATCGGCAACAACCGCGAAGCCCCGTCCCTGATCACCGGCGCGTGCCGCTTCAATCGCCGCGTTCAGCGCCAGAAGATTGGTTTGTTCGGCAATGCCCTTGATTACATCCAGCACCGAACCGATGTTGGTGCTATCACTATCCAGTTCGTTGATAACCGTTGACGCCTTTTCTATTTCAGCCGCCAAACCCGAAATCGTGCCCGCAGTCTGTTGTACAATCGCTTGCCCTGAAGTCGCTTCATTATTGGCTTGTGTCGTTTGTCCGGCCGCTTCCTGGGCGTTGCGCGAAACTTCCTGAACCGTGGCCGTCATCTCGGTGACCGCGGTGGTGACCTGGGCGATCTCATTTTGCTGCCGATCGACACCGAGCTTGGTTTCTTCGGCAATCTCGCTCATGCGTGCTACTGAGCCACCTATATCTGCAGAAGCGCCATTAATCTGGCCAATCATTTCGCGCAGTTTATCCAGCATGGTTTTCATGGCCTGCTGCAACTGGCCTATTTCATCATTTGAAGACGACGATTCTATCTGCACACTCAGGTCACCGGTGGCGATGCTCTGCATGCCTCCCACCAGGCCCTGCAGAGGGCGCAGAGAACGATTCAAATACCAGTACATCAGGCCTAGCGCACTACCAACCAGAATCGCGATAGCCAGCATTGAACCGAATTTAAAATAAGTCTGCGCCTTATAGCTCTCGGTGGAATCCTTGGCCGTTATCAGATAGCCCGTCGGCTGACTGCTGGCATCATAAATACACTGTGCGGTGACGGTATAATAACCATCATCAAATTTGGCAATGTGCAAATTCCTGTGGCCGGGTTCAGGCAGCTCCACATCCAGATTCTGATACATATCGTCTCTTGCCGAATACTCCAGCTTGCCTTTGTGACTGACAATAAAGGTTTCGGATTCATCATTGAGACTCAGCTCCTCAACTGCAGTGCTGAGATCACGGAGAAACATGCCCACGCCGACCAGCTTGCCGCGACTTAACATGGGAAAGCCCACCGCGGCATAGAGACGTCCGTCATGATCGCGTTCCAGCCCGGACAGGGTTTTGCCCTCTTTAATTACCCGCTTTATCAGCACATTCTCGCTTTTACCACTAAGCTCGGCCGATGAGCTATACAGGATATTGCCCTGCGGGTCAGTCAATTGCAGATGGGTGATAATACCGGAACTACTCAACAGGTTATAACTGGTCTGGGCATTTTCGGCCAGCGCCTCCCTGTCCCTGTTCTTAAGCGCATTACGGGTAGCGCGGTCGCGCATCAGCGCCTGGGTACTGGCGCTCATATCTTCCATCTGCGACGCCATGATCATGCGCCAGAGAAATATCTTGCTATTGAGCGTAGACTCCTCATAGCGTTCTTCAACCTGCTTCTGACTAAACCAGCTTGTGGCAAGCAAACCAGCCGCCACCAGCAAAATAATGCTGGCAGCGAACAAAATAACCCGCGCTCTCAAACTCATAAATCCGGCCCCATGAAATCCGACCTTCAACTAATAAGGATATAATTATTCGACCGGGTGACCTGCCGCTTTCCAGGCCGGGAACCCGTCACGGTAATAGTAGATCTTGGTAAATCCCCAGCCCACGGCCTTGGCGCTGGCCTTGGAGCTGCGCATACATTTTTCACCATTGCAGTAAATCACGGCTTCCTGGTCTTTTTTCACTTCTTTGGACAGGGTTGCTTCGCTTAAAACTTTTTTCAATTCAATATGGACGGCATCGGGCACGCGACCTGCACCCCAGTCCTTGTCCTTGCGCACATCAATGAAAATAACGCCCTTGTCAAACAGGGCCTTGGCTTTCGCGGTATCGACCGTGGTCGCGCCGTCAATGCTTGCGGGGGAAATTTTATCCCCGGCTGTGGCGGCAGTTGTGATTGAAAATAAAAGAATAATAAAAGACAGTGTCAGATATTTCATTTTTATAGCCTCAAATAAAATATTGGATCAAAAATGTAACGCTCAAAAACATTGCGTCATCGATACAACCGTGTAATCCCCTGTATCGGCGCTTTAACCTCAGCCTTTAATGGAGTTTGATCCCGTTTTACATTGCTGGGAGGCACATTTTCAATCTTGTGCATGCTTGAGGTGACATGCTCAGTACCAGGGGGCCTGTCGGGCTTATTCAAGGGTTATTCCACGGAGTTTAAACCGCTCCCAGGCTCTCCAGCTCCCACCTCGGCATGGCGCCGAAAACCAGATCTTCATGTTGCCCGCCGAGCAGGCGCTGGCAACCGGCAAAAGCGATCATCGCACCATTATCGGTGCAGAATTCCAGGCGCGGATAGAAAACCCCGGCGCCCAGCCCGGCCGTCATGACCTGCAGTTTCTCTCTCAGGCGCGTGTTAGCACTTACTCCGCCGGCAATAACCAATCGTCGCAGGCCCGTTTGTGTTAGCGCCCGCTTGCATTTAATCGCAAGGGTATCCACCACCGCCTGCTCGAACGCCAGCGCCACATCGGCTTTGGTCTGCTCATCCTGGCCCTGTTTCTGCAGCGTATTGAGGGTGAAGGTTTTCAGACCACTGAAACTGAAATCCAGCCCCGGCCTGTCCACCATCGGCCGCGGGAAAGTAAAGCGTTCAGGATTGCCCTGTAGCGCCCGTGCGGCAATGCGCGGCCCGCCCGGATAACCCAGCCCCATCATTTTTGCGGTTTTATCGAAAGCCTCACCAACCGCGTCGTCCAGTGAATCGCCCAGTAGCCGGTATTGCCCCACGCCCTCAACCTGCACCAGCTGAGTATGGCCGCCGGATACCAGCAGGGCGATAAATGGAAAAGCGGGGGGATTGTCCTCCAGCATCGGCGCAAGCAGGTGCCCTTCCATATGATGCACGCCTATCGCCGGAACCTCCCAGGCCCAGGCAAGGCTGCGACCCACCGCAGCACCCACCAGCAGCGCGCCCATTAACCCCGGCCCGGCCGTATAGGCCACCCCTTCGATCTCGCGGCGCTGAATCTGCGCCTCATCCAGCACCTGTCGAATCAGCGGTAAAATCTTGCGCACATGATCACGCGAAGCCAGTTCCGGCACCACACCGCCGTATTCGGCATGCAGCTCAATCTGGCTGTAAAGCGCATGCGCCCGTAAGCCTCGCTCACTGTCATACAGGGCGATGCCGGTTTCATCACAGGAGGTTTCGATTCCAAGCACTAACATGGCGGCTATTTTCCTGCATCTGGCGCTTTTTTTCCTGATAATTTTGCCCAATGTCGCATTTTGCGCTCGATTTCGTATTTTTTTTGCAATTGCCGGGCGAGGGTATTAAACTTGCGCGCCCTGCCTTTAACAGGCGGAACTGAACAATTTATTTTATTAAACCTGAGGTGAATGGTAGATGCCATTTGTACGCGTAAAAGAAAACGAACCCTTTGATGTCGCTCTGCGTCGCTTCAAGCGCGCCTGCGAAAAAGCCGGTGTCCTGTCTGAAGTTCGCCGCCGCGAGTTCTACGAAAAACCCACGTCCATTCGCAAGCGTAAAATGGCCGCTGCTGTAAAACGCCACCAGAAAAAAGTATCCCGCGAACGCGCCCGCACCAAACGCCTCTATTGATACCGGTTTTCTGCCTTAGCCGGCAGAAAATTTGTTTCCGACCATGAGCACGGCTACTCTCACCACCCGCATTACCGATGACGTCAAGGCCGCCATGCGCAGCAAGGACAAAGATCGTCTTGCCGTGCTGCGCCTGATTACCGCCGCCATCAAACAGATCGAAGTGGATCAACGCATCACCCTCGATGATAATCAGGTCATTAGCGTGCTGGAGAAAATGCTCAAGCAACGCAGGGACTCCATCGAACAGTTCAGCAAGGCCGGCCGCGATGAACTGGTGGCGCAGGAAGAGTCTGAAATTGAAATCATCCAGCAATACCTGCCCGAGCAACTGTCTGAAGATGAAATCAGCAGCCTGATTAACGAAGCCATCAGCGCCTCTGGCGCCGCCAGCATGAAGGACATGGGCAAGGTCATGGGTATGCTCAAACCCAAACTGGCCGGTCGCGCGGATATGGGACAGGTCAGCCAGACAATCAAACGGCGATTGTCT
>Ga0316207_10001170_pt1 | contig 34270 bp, 25 predicted proteins | sample 6weekpyrite_MG_FD_204943 | JGI IMG/M metagenome (GOLD analysis project Ga0316207, IMG submission 204943) | Microbial mat bacterial communities from mineral coupon in-situ incubated in ocean water Damariscotta River, Maine, United States -... | ecosystem: Environmental > Aquatic > Marine >... | reverse complement strand
GGAATACAAATCCTTAAGCAAGGTGGCAATGCCTTTGATGCCGCAGTAGCAATTAGTGCAACCTTAGCTGTCGTTGAACCGTTTAGTTCGGGCATCGGTGGTGGTGGCTTCTGGCTATTACAAGATGCTAAAACTAAAAAGAATATTATGGTTGATGGAAGAGAGAAGGCACCTCTCGCTGCAACTGAAAAAATGTATCAGGATGATAACGGTAACATTGTAAAAGGTTTATCCATTAATGGCGCCCTGGCTGCCGGCATTCCAGGTGAACCTGCCGCACTAGTACATATCTCAACAAAGTATGGTCGTTTACCACTGAGTAAAACGTTAGCGCCGGCAATAAGGGCAGCTCGGAATGGTTTTAGAGTAACCCGTATTTACCAGCGTATGGCGCGTTTTCGTTTAAAAGCTCTGCAGAAATCACCTGCCGCTGCAGCTGTTTTTTTATACCGCGATAAGGTGCCACACTTAGGACATTATATTAAACAACCTGATTTAGCCAATACACTACAGAGCATTGCGGATAAAGGCCATGCAGGTTTTTATAAAGGTGATGTGGCTAAAGCATTAGTGAAAGGAACAAAAGAAGCTGGTGGGATCTGGTCAGCCAAAGATCTAGTAAATTATAAAATTAAAGAACGTAAACCTGTTGTTGGTCAATACAAAAATTTTAAAGTCATATCAGCGACTCCACCATCGTCTGGTGGTGTCGCTTTGGTGACGATGCTCAATATTCTGGAGCAATATGACTTAACAAAATTAAAAACCGCTGAGCGTATGCATATAATTGTTGAGGCAATGCGACGTGCTTATCGTGACCGCGCAGAATTTTTAGGTGATCCAGACTTTATTAAAATTCCATTTAAAAAATTATTAAGCAAATCTCATGCAAGTGAAGTAGCAAAATCAATTGCAATGGATACGGCTACTTTAAGTTCAGACTTAAAACCGGCTTCACCAGTACCACAAGGGCAACACACTACTCATTTTTCGGTGGTTGATAAAGAAGGTAACAAGGTATCAGCTACATTGAGTATTAACTATCCCTTTGGTTCTTGTTTTATGCCGCCGGGTACAGGCGTGTTGTTAAATGATGAAATGGATGACTTCTCATCCAAACCTGGCGAGCCGAATGTTTATGGTTTGGTTGGCAATTTGAATAATGCCATTGAGCCGGGTAAACGAATGTTATCCAGTATGTCACCAACAATAATTGAAAATACAGAGAATAGTGATTATGCCGTTATCGGTACACCCGGTGGAAGCCGCATTATTACCATGGTTCTGCATGGCATATTGAGTTTTACAGAAAATAAAACGGCTAAGCAGATAGTTAGCCAACCTCGCTTTCATCATCAATATTTACCGGATAGTCTGTTTGTGGAGCCTGATGCAATTAATGATAAAGTTCGTGCAGACTTAACAGCTATAGGGCATCAGATAAAGGATTTAAATTGGCGCTATGGCAATATGCAAGTTGTCATTAAAAAGAATGACAAGTTATCGGCAGCGAGCGATCCAAGAGGTGATGGGGTAGCAAGTATTTCAGAATAGGTAGAACATAGGGGTTAACTCAAAAGGGTTCTGTTTGATTTTATAGTGACAAGAATTATTTTGTTTGCATCTTCTTATGTTAATGCTGCAGATACGCGGAATAATATAGCTACTTTTGGCATTGTGTGCAGTAATAAGTAGCACGCTGGCCTAACACACAATGGCTAATTGGTTTTTTACAGATCAGGCAAGGTTCACCTTTTCTTCCATAAACATTCAGTTGTTGCTGAAAGTATCCGGGCTTGCCATCGCTCCGGGTAAAATCTTTTAAAGTGGTGCCACCTTGTTCAATCGCTAAGGCTAACACTTTTTTAATTGCAGTAATCAGTTTGTTATAGCGTGCAAGGCTGATACTGCCTGCAGCTTTACGTGGATGCAGGCCCGCCAAAAATAACGCTTCACTTGCATAGATATTACCTACTCCTACTACAATGTTACCGTTCATTATAAATTGTTTAATCGACACTTTGCGTTTGCGTGATTTTTGATATAAATCTTCTGCGTTAAAGTCATCAGATAAAGGTTCGGGGCCTAAATTTGATAATAATTTATGTTGCAGTGGATCTTCTGTAGTCCAGAGCACGGCACCAAAGCGACGTGGGTCATGTAAACGTAAACACATGCCATTTTTAAGAACAAGATCGAAGTGGTCGTGTTTATCAAAAGGTTCTTTTGCTTTAACAATTCGCAAGCTACCGGACATGCCAAGATGCAATATAAGAGTACCTATCGAAGTGTTAATAAAAATATATTTTGCACGTCTGTTAACAGAAAGTATTTTTTGCTGAGGTAATTGTTTTTTTATTTTTGCAGGAATAGGCCAACGTAGTTTGGGTTGGCGAATAAAAATTTTACCAATCGTTTTGTTTTTTAAGTGTGGCGTAATACCTTTGCAGGTAGTTTCAACTTCAGGTAATTCAGGCATATAGATTATCTATACAATTATTTTTCAGAACTGACTTCTTGTTCTGTCTTAGGTTCAGGCCATTTTATTAATTGCACCTGTTTTTCATTGGGGAAGCTGTATTGCAATCCTTTTAGTTTATCAACCAGTACAAATTCATCTTTGTCTCTCAAAATGTAAAAAGTAAGTGTAGTGGCATTCTCGCCAAATATTTTAATCGTATTTTTTACCGAGGTCTTAATTTTAGAGTTAAATGGTTTAATATCAATTGCCTGCACATTTTTCCATTCAGAAATAAATTCATTCACATCATCCATACTGAATTGTTCAGGTTGAGGGGTTACTTTCCAGTTATTTTGTTCAAACTGTAATTTTAAATCGGGTAGTTCAAGCTGGCTAATTTCAAAACCCTCAGGTAAGAGTTTGTGGTTGATGTAGTCAGTCGCAACACTGTTAAGTGCATAAAAATAGGTGTCGTTAGTAATGTGCAAGGTATCATTCACTGCAACATAGCGGCGCATTTTAATCGGTTCGGAATCACCAAAGCTAATCGAGACTGCATTGTCATGGCCATGATTAAACAGTACTTCAAGTTTTGGTGTGTTGAGTCCAAATTTTTGTTTTTCCTTTAATGGGTAACTGGATTGTGGAATTGTTTCTACCAGGCGTAACAAAGTATCCATTCTAAATTGATTAGTTGGTGTATTATAAGGTCGTATCAGGTTCCATTGGCCATGTTGTTTTTCGAGATAAATGGTTTGTTTGCCTTCACGTCTTACAGTGATATTGATAACATCAGTTTGTTTTAACTTGGTGATAGCGGGTTTTTTATTTTTTTCACTATCTCCATCATCAAAAAATGCGATAGCAGCTACTATCAGGATAAAAACAAATAAGCCTAAATTAAGAGTGTTGCGCTTGTTCATAATAATTTAACAAAGAATACTTAACGCTTACGACGTTTATTCCAGATAACGACGCCACTGATGATAAATATAACAGGTAGTCCTGCCAGAAAGAATAAACCAATAACGGCCCACACCATACCATCTATTTGTAACTGTGTGTCAGGTGAGGTGCTGGCTGGAATAGTAATAAGTTTATCGTCATTGTTTAACCAGTTAAAGATACGTAAGCCCATATCTTTATTGCCTAGATTTCCAATATACTGGTTAGATATAAAATCACCATCGGCTATAATGGCTATACGCTGCGTTTTATTATTGTCAGTATTATTTTTATCTTTTATGTTTCGCTCCAATATGAGTGCAACATTGATTGGGCCCAGAGTATCTTTGCCTGCGTTAAATTCAACCTCACCCTGCAACTTGCCTGCTTCTAGCCAGCTATTTTGTGTTGTTTTAACAAGTTGGGTCACTTTCCAGTTAGTATCCATTTCATTAAGAGTCGTTAAACCACCACTGTGCGGATATACTGTTCCGAGGTTAAAATCCTGTGTGGTTGGATGTGGGGTGTAGCTTTCAGCGAGAGCGGAAGTGGCAGGTATTCCTAACATCTGGGTTGTGGGATCAACAATAACGCCATCGATAAATTTAATGTTTAATTGTTCAGCCAGTGCATTAAGGTTAAACAGGTTACCGGGTTCATGTAACCAGAGTAGATTACCACCGTTTTTAATATAGCTCTGCAATAATTTAACTTCACCTTGTAAGTAATTTACTCTGGGGCCTGCAATAACCAACATTGATGTATCTTTAGGTATTTGTGGTGACTCGGCAAGATTTAGTGTATCTACCTTCAAACCTTTATTGGTTAAACTAGTCGTAAATAGTTGATAGTCATGATTTGCTTTACCATCAGGTATTCTTTCGCCATGACCAGATAAAAATCGTATCACATTATTCTCACTACGAATCAGGCGTAGCAGTGTATTGGTAAGGTCTTGCTCCTTTATTGTGGTCAAATGTTCAGTACGTTCACCAATGCTGATAATCATCTCGCCTTCAGATCGAATGCCAAGTTTACGGGTTGTTGTTGGGTCGAGTTCCGGATTAACAAAAGCCAGTTCTATCTTGTCTGTGTGTTTCTGGTATTTTGTGATTAAGTCTTTAATCAGAGTACGTTGTTGGGAAACATCCGCCTCGCGGGCAAAAGCAGTGATGCTAATATCCTGATCAACTTTACTTAGTAGCTCGATACTTGCATCTGATAGTGTATTACGCTGAGTTGCTGTCCAGTCTGACTCAAACTTATACTTGTTTGTTAACCATGATAACAAGATCATGGCTATAATAAATAAAACTATAAAAGTGATATTTTGTAATTTTAGATTACGACGATTTTTTTTTGTTATTTCCATTTGTAAACCTGGATATATAAATAAATTTATAATTGTTACTAGCGTTGTAGTCGATCACCGTCTAATCGACGAATAGAAAGAATCAAAAAGCTGGCTGAAATAATAATAAAGTACATTAAATCTGCCGAGCTAAATAAACCTTTTGCCATGGCTTCGAAATGACGCAGCATGGAAAAATATTCCAGTGCACCACTTGCATTTGGATCAGAGACTTTGTCGCTTGACCAGTCGAGTATCCATAACATTAATAAAACACCAAAAGTACTGATTGCAGCGACAGTTGGCTGTTTTGTTAAGCTCGACATATATACGCCGATAGCAGCAAAACTGGCAACCAGTAATATAAGGCCAAGCCAGGCAGAAAAAAATAAACCGTAATCAAGCGGGCCGGTAAAACCCAGCGATAAAGGCATGATCGCAAGTAACACAGCCATACATATTAAAAAACCAACCACACCGAGAAATTTGCCTATGATGATTTCAGTCATTGATAAAGGCGCAGAATAAAGTAATGCCAGGCTATGGTTTGCTCGTTCGCCTGCAATCACACGCATAGTAATTAAGGGAATAACGAGCATAAAAATAATGGCTGAAGTTGCAAACAGTGGAGTGGCGATAAACTCTGTTGCTCCAGGTGCATTTTCAAGATTTGCCAGTTGTGGTTGTATTTGGATGAAGGTATTGAGTTGCGCGAGAAAAATATAAGCAAAGATAAACTGTACAACACCGAGAATCGTCCAGGCTAATGGTGATAAAAATAAGCTGCGCAGTTCACGGGAAGCGATGGTTATAATATTCATGCTGCATCCTCCGTGCCTGATTCATTCATCGTTTCTTCAACATTCTGTTCAGATGAGGTGATTTCAACAAAGATTTGTTCCAGTGTTTTTTGTTCCGGTGTCAGCTCCAGTAACCCCCAGTTATTGTTGACGGCATCAACTGCAATTTGTTTGGCTGGATTTTGTTTAAAGTGAATGCGCAAGCGATTGTCACCAAGATCTTCGCAGGTTTCAACATTTGCAATATCGGTTAAAGTATCGATTGTTGGAGCTGATTCGAATTTTGCAATCAGGCTGGTTGCCTGCATTGACTGATTGAGGCTATCGATAGAATCACTAAACACCAGTTGACCCTTGTTAATAATCTGTACCCGATCGCAGGTCATTTGTACTTCTGGAAGAATATGCGTCGACAGTATAACGCTATGCTCGTTGCCAAGTTCACGAATCAATTTCCTGATTTCACGGATCTGGATTGGGTCGAGGCCTACTGTGGGTTCATCCAGAATAACGATAGAAGGCGTATGGATAATTGCCTGAGCGATACCGACACGTTGCTGGTAGCCTTTGGACAAATTCGCAATAAGTCGTGTTTGCACATCACCCAGGCCGCAGCGCTCAATGGCATTTTTAATCGCGGTTGGTTGTGCGGTGTGAGTGATACCGTTAATTTTTGCACAAAATCTTAGGTATTCCTCAACACTTAATTCCTTATATATAGGTGGTTGCTCAGGTAAATAGCCAATTTCTGCCTTGGCCAGTTTGGGTTGATCGAGTAAATCTATGCCATTGATTGAAACTTTGCCAGCAGAGGGTGCAAGGTTGCCGGTAATCATTTGCATGGTGGTGGATTTACCGGCACCATTAGGGCCAAGAAATCCCAGAACCTCACCACGATTTAAATCAAAGTTTACTGAATTAACGGCAACCAGATCGCCATAGTGTCGAGATAGATGTTCTATACTCATTAATGAAGAGGATGTCATGATTTTTCTATTCTTCTTTATACACAGGGGAAAAAAAACAATAAGCCTTAATATACATGATTTTAAATTAAAAAATAATGAAATTTAATAAACTTTTACTTTCTGATAAATAGTTCATTTTTAGATATGAAAGACACGCTTTGTGAGTTATATGGTTTTGATTTGAAGCAACGTGAACAACGTCTTGCTCTGATGGGGCTGTCAGATAGTCATCATGCCGACATTGAAATATTGCATCAGAAAATTATCCAGCCATATGGCAAAAATATCGTTGATGAATTTTATAATATCTTACTTACTTACCCTAGTATAAAAAATTTTCTTCAATCGTATTCACAAGCAGGAGCGATTGATATTGAATCAAAACTGAAACAGTTGAAAATTACACAACTACATAATTTAAATTCATATGGTATTGGCTTTGATACACAGGAATATTTTGAGGACAGGTTAAGGGTTGGGCTGGTTCATGCAAAAATAGGTTTACCGATAAGCTATTATCAGATGGCTTTTCGTATTCTTAATGAAATCCTTTTTAACTATGCACAAATACATATTGCGGAAAAAAATGAGAATTTGCTGTTAATTATAAAATTAATATCTAATGTAAGTACACTGGATATGTCGTTGGCAATTGAAACTTATTACAATATAAAAGTAAGTGAAATGTCGAATTCAATTCACGCATTAATGGATGAACAACAACAACTCGTACAGCAAATTGATCGAGACGAATTAACCCAAACAGCGAGTCGGGCACGTGCACTTACATTTTTAAAAGCCAATATTGACAAAAGTGTGAGCAATGAATACCGCTTTTGCACAGCAATGATTGATCTGGATTTTTTTAAAAAAGTAAACGATAAATATGGCCATTTAATTGGTGATAAAATTTTAAAAGATGTTTCTGCCCGAATGATGGGTACATTAAGATCTGATGATATGTTAGGTCGTTATGGTGGTGAAGAATTTATATTAATATTCCCTGGGGCAGAAATTAGCATTGCAGAGAAAATTGCTAATCGAATCTGCAATCGAGTCAATAGTGAACCTTTTCAGGTTGAGAAACATAAAATTAATGTCACTGTTAGTATTGGAGTGGCTGAATGGCAGGGAGATGACGAACAAAGCCTGTTGATTCGGGCAGATCATGCTCTATATAAAGCAAAGCAACAAGGGCGGAATCAAGTCGTTGTTGAGTACTTAACCAGGAATATGAGACCACACTCTGCATAATATTAGGTTACCGCCTGTAGCATAAACCTTATATAATGAGGTAATGAATATATATTTAGGTGTTGATACCGGCGGAACGTTTACGGATTTTGTCTTAATAAGCGGCAATCATTTTTCTACTCACAAGGTTTTATCCACTCCACATGCACCTGAGCAGGCTATTTTAACCGGAATAAAAGATCTTAAATTAACATCGTTATCAAATGACGATAACTTGTATATCGTACACGGTTCAACGGTTGCTACGAATGCAGTTCTGGAAGGCAAAGGGGTTAAAACTGTTTTTATAACCAATCATGGTTTTAAAGATATGTTAACCATAGGGCGTCAGGCTCGCAAAGAATTATACAATTTACAACCAGCAAATCCGAAGCAGCCAGTTGAGTCTGAATACTGTATTGAAACAGGTGGACGAATCTCTGCTAAAGGGAAAGTGCTTGAGCCTTTAACTTCGGATGATATACAGACCTTAATTCAAAAGGTAATGTTGCTAAAACCAGAAGCGGTTGCAATTAATACTTTGTTTTCATATTTAGATGATCGTTTTGAAAAACAGATCGAAAAATCATTATTAAGCACTCCTGAAAATAATTTTTTTATTTCACGTTCATCAAAAATATTACCAGAATACAAAGAATATGAACGTGGAATGACTACCTGGTTAAATGCCTATGTCGGTCCACTGGTTAAAGGTTATATCAACAGGCTACAGCAGGGTGTACAGCATGCAAGTATTTCAGTTATGCAAAGTGCCGGTAAAACCATTACAGCTGAACATGCTGGTGAGCAGGCAGTGCATATGTTGTTGTCGGGACCGGCCGGTGGTTTGGCCGCTGCGCATTATCTGGGGCAACTTACCGGGCAGACTCGAATGTTAACATTTGATATGGGCGGCACTTCCACAGATGTTGCATTAATAGAAAAAGAGATTGAGCTTACTAATGAATCCAGTATTGCGGGGTATCCTGTTGCAGTACCCATGGTTGACATGCATACCATTGGTGCAGGTGGTGGTTCGATTGCTTATATTGATGAAGGTTGTCTGTTACAGGTTGGGCCACAGTCGGCAGGTGCTAACCCCGGTCCAGCTTGCTATGGCCAGGGTGGTCAGCATGCAACAGTCACCGATGCCAATCTTGTTTTAGGACGCTTATTACCAACTGAATTTCTTGGTGGAGGCATGGCGCTGGATGTGGAAGCGGCGGAACGGGTAATCACACAGCTGGCAGAAAAGTTGAATCTAAACTGCGAACAAACAGCCGAAGGTATTATCAAAATTGCAAATGAGCATATGGTCAGTGCCCTAAGAGTAATGTCGGTCCAGCGTGGTATCGATCCACGTGGTCTAACTTTAACATCCTTTGGTGGTGCCGGTGGTTTGCATGTTTGTGCGTTAGCCGATGCTTTACAAATGAATACTGCAATGGTGCCTGTTTATTCAGGTGTGTTATCGGCATTAGGGATGCTGGTTGCTCCTAAGGGACGGGAGTTATCTCAAACATTAAATTGTTTATTAACAGAGGTTAATTCTGAAAGAAAGATTATAGATGAAGCAATTAATAATCTTATTCAACAAGGTACATGCGCATTAGTGGAAGAATCAGTTGATCAAAAAGATATTATTGTTGTTGCCAGTCTGGATTGTCGTTATCAGGGGCAGTCGTACACGCTAAATGTTCATTATGACAGTTCAAGTGTTGACTCAATACCGTTGGCGCAACAACAATTTTCACAACGGCATCAGCAACGTTATGGACATGGTCTTGATTTACCCATTGAGCTTGTGAATGTACGTGTCAGTTTAAAAGCAAGACAGAACCCTGTCGAATTAGAGAAAAATAAATCACAACAACAAGGTGATGCGTATCAGCAAGTAGTGATGCAAGGAGAAGATATTCCGGTTTATCATCGAGAGCAAATTGGGTGTGATCAAGTTATACCTGGACCAGCGCTAGTGACAGAAACAACTGCTACAACCTACATTGACAGGCAGTGGCAGTGTCGAAAAGATAGTTTCGGTAATTTGTTGTTAACTAAACCTGTTTAATTTTCACAGGTCGCCATTCACTCCTGCTGAAACAATAGAGTAAATACTGTCACGTACTGTTTTACCAAGCTTCTTTAATGTTGGCGTCATTCCTGCAGCCTGTAACATCGTATCCATATTCATTGTCACCAGCCAGCCTTTACCTTGTGCATCTGCAACGATAGCTATGCGGCAAGGCAGAAACCCTGCAAATAATTTATTGTATTCAACCATTCGCTTTGCAATTAAGGCATCGCAAAATTGAAAAATTTCCATGCGTCTTGCTTTTTCACCCATAGATATAACCTGTTTTGACAATGGGAGATGAGCAACAAGTTTAAAATTTCTTACATTAGCTCGTAACTTCATTGAATCGATTGCATCATCGATGCTTATGTCATCTGCCAACGGACATTGAACCATGTTAAGAATTTTATCTACCTTGCAGGTGTCCGGTAGTTTGATAATTTCAGCTGAAAATAAATTATGACTAAAAAAGAAAAGACTTAAAGCTAATAGAACATGTCGCATAAATTTTCTCCCCTGTAAAATAGACTGAAAAATTTAGTTTTTTTATTATTTTTAATGCATGTTAATAAGCATAGCCAAGCATGGTAGAAATAGAAAGTTAAAGGTAAACGATAAATCTTATTAAGAAGTGTTTAAAAGATTATTTATGGTCGAAAAACCAGCATGTTGGACGGTTCTTTAATAAACTTAATTCGCTCTAACATGGCCTGAGTAATGTGTACATTATTTTTATCATCAATTAACAAAACATGCTTTATGCCTAGTTTTTTTGCAGTTTCAATCCATTGTTTAGGGCCGGCAACAAACAGGGCAGTTGCAGCAGCATCGGCTGTACTGGCATCAGGGTGAATAACAGTAACCGACATACTTCCCTTTGCCGGATAGCCAGTACGTGGATCAATAATATGATGCACACGCTTATTATTCGCAAGGTAGTAACGTTCATAATTTCCAGAGGTAAAAATGCTATCACCACTTTTTGCTTCTATACTCGCAAAGGCTGAATTTTTTTCTTTGGAAAATGGATCGCGTATGCCGACACGCCATGGGCGCTCACTATGTTGGCCAATGGCTTTTAAATCTCCGCCAGCATTGATCATCATATTTTTTATGCCATAAGTTTGGGTTACATTGGAAAAAATTTCTTCCAGGGCAAAACCCTTTGCAATTCCACCGAGATCAATTCGTAACGCAGGGTTGCTGCATGTCATACGCACGCCCTTAATATGTACGTCCGTCATTTTGGGGTCCGCTTTCACCAGTTTTTGTACTTCACTATCTTCTGGCGGTTCGCTCATATCAAAGTCATCTTGCTGAAAGCCCCAGAGTTTTACCAGCTTACCAATGGCTGGGTTAAACAGGTTGTCACTTTTATAAGCAAGTTGCTGAGCTTTTTTTATCACAGGTAATACTGATATAGCGGCAGAGAACGTGCCACTTAATTCGCATAAGGCATTGGTTCGCGCGAGTGGTCCGTACTTCCAGGGGTGCCAGAAAATATGATAGCGGCTCAGGTCGCTCTCAATGGACTCAAAAACCTGTTCGGCTAATTCTTTTTTAATACCTGTTAACTCAACATCGATGACTGTGCCGAAAGTAAAGATTGAAGTTTTATGTGACTCAACCTCGGTTTTACATGCTGTCAGGCTTAAAAATAAAATGAGATAAACAACCCACCTACTCATGCACTGAAAATTATGCATAACAAATTTTTTATTGTTGATAACAGAGTAGCGCAATTGTGTTCCTTAATATTTTTTTTTAATGGGTCAGAGCAAAGTAAACTGAAGCAGATTGTTATTGTCGTTTTTCTTCAAGTACATCAAGCAGTGTTTTACTGACATTTAAATTATAAAGCTTGTCGAGCTCACGTATACAGGTGGGACTAGTTACATTAATTTCAGTTAAATAATCGCCAATGACATCGATACCAACAAAACTTAAGCCCATTTTACATAATCGGGGACCAATTTGTTCACATATCCATTGATCACGATCAGTTAATTCAACACCAATGCCCTGGCCACCTGCCGCCAGATTTCCCCGGGTCTCGCCTTTGGCTGGTATTCTGGCGAGTGCATAGGGGATGGCCTTGCCGTCAATCAGCAAAATACGTTTATCACCCTGACTGATTTCCTGGATAAAACGCTGAGCAATGATTGGCATCTTTCCGTGCTGGGTCATGGTCTCGAGAACGACTGAAATATTGGGATCACCGGATTTAAGCCGGAAAATCGATGCGCCACCCATACCATCGAGAGGCTTTACAATAATATCTTCCTGGGATGCCTGAAAGTCACTGAGTTGCTGCATATCACTGGCTACCAATGTTGGGGCGCAACATTCAGGGAATTGCAGGGTAAATAGCTTTTCATTGGCATCTCGCAGGCTGGATGGACGGTTTACGACTAAGACCCCCTGTTTTTCAGCAAGCTCAAGCAAATAGGTTGCGTAAATATAGGGCATATTAAAAGGCGGATCTTTTCGCATTATCACAATGTCCATTTCCGCCAATGGCGTCTGTGTTGGTTCGCCCAGGATATACCAATCTTGTTGATTTAATTGAAGTTTTATAGGAGTACAGTCAGCGGTAGTTTGAGTGCTGTAAGCCAGACTATGAGGATTGATATAAAACGTTTGCCAGCCGCGATTCTGAGCTTCCTCAAGCATCGCCAGGCTGCTGTCTTTTACCGGGTTGAGTTGTGAGGGTGGATCCATCACAACAGCAAATTTCATGGTCATGGGGAGAATCTGTTCAAAATATGATAATTTTTCAGATTAACATAAAAACTCTTCTGCCAATATCTCAAAAATCTAGTCGATCCAGAAAAAATGAAGAAATAAGTAGAAGTTAAAGTTGTCACTTCGCGGTGCCGATATGAAAGTCAATGTGGCTAAAATTTGCTCAATAAGTACACAAATCTGGATGCTTTTGGAATGTCTTGCTAGACTTAGCTAGGTAGCAGTAATTAAGGAAATAATCTAAGTAATATAATTACTTATGGATTGTTTCTAAAAACTATGTTAAATAATTGGATGCGCGTACCTCATAATGAAATAGTCTGTCTTGCCTTAAAATTTTTCAGGTAAGACAAATATAAATTGCGGAATATAAAAAAATTAGAATATGAGTGATATTTATCAGGATTTAAAAGTAATGGTGATTGACGATAGTAAAACAATTCGTCGTACCGCAGAAACTTTGTTAAAAAAGGTTGGTTGTGATGTCATCACAGCAACAGATGGTTTTGAAGCTTTATCAAAAATTGCAGACAACAATCCAGATATTATTTTTGTCGATATTATGATGCCACGTCTGGATGGTTATCAAACAACTGCACTCATTAAAAACAATAAAGTTTTTCAAAAAACACCTGTCATCATGCTTTCAAGTAAGGATGGATTATTTGACAGGGCAAGGGGAAGAATTGTTGGTTCCGAGCAGTATTTAACAAAGCCGTTTACCAAAGAAGAATTGTTGGGTGCGATTAAGCGCCACGTTTTAGATGAACAAGCCCATTAGGCTTGTTCAATTAAGTGATTAAAGTTAGAGGTTTATTATGGCAAATGTATTAATAGTAGATGATTCACCAACTGAAATTCATGTACTACAGGGAATCCTGGAAAAGCATGGACACACGGTTGAGTCCGTTATGTCTGCAGAAGATGGTATCGCTAAAGCAAAACAAATGAAGCCGGATTTAATCCTGATGGATGTGGTTATGCCAGGCATGAATGGTTTTCAGGCAACCCGTGCTATCAGCAAAGATCCGGAAACACAGCATATCCCTATTATTATTGTATCGACAAAAGATCAGGAAACGGATCGTGTTTGGGGTATGCGTCAGGGTGCTAAAGATTATATTTCCAAACCGGTTGATGAAAATGATCTTGTTAGCAAAATGAACTCGGTACTCGGTTAGTTGAATATTAAAACGATAAAAAATTATAACGAGATTAAGTAGTAGATGAATGCAGCAACACAACAAACACCGTTTGCTTTATTAAAGCAGATTGAAACACGCTCCAAGCAGCGGGCTTTGGGGTTGCCGCAAAAAGTTGAAGTAAGAAGAACCTGGTCGGGTGTTGGTTTTCGTATTGGTGATGCAAGATTGTTATTGCCAATGGAGGAAGTCAATGAAATTTTAAAATACCCGAGTTTAACCAAAATACCGAGTGCTCTACGTTGGGTTAAAGGTTTGGCAAATATCCGGGGTAATTTATTACCTATTATGGATTTACTTAACTTTGTTGATAAGCAGGCAATAAAAATAGCGAAGCCTTCACGCGTGATAGTTATACATCGCGGTGAGCTAAGCTCTGGTTTGTTAGTTGACGAAGTTTACGGTATGCGACATTTCTTTACAGAAGAGCACAGTAAAGATTTACCGGATGTTTCTGAAACATTAAAAAAATATTTAAAAGGTTCGTTTGTACAAAACGACATTAATTGGGGTGTTTTTAGTGTGGCAAAACTCGCGCAAAGCAGTGAGTTTTTGAACATTGCAGCACGTGCTTAGAAATAATTAGATAAATAAAAATTAAATTAAACGTACTCAGGAGTTTATGATGAAAACAGACAGCAAGAATAGCATGGCAGGCATTTCGACTGATCGAATAATGCTTGTATTGTTTGCATTTCTGATTGCTTCGGTAGCCGCATTAGGCGTGACCTATATCTTTGTTGCACAAGAAGCAAGTCTGGATAAAACATACATCAGTAAGATTGGTGACCAACGTGTGATATCGCAGGAAATTGCAAAGCTGACCTCTCAGGCAGCACGTGGTGATTTGACCGCCTTCCCGCTGTTAACCAAAGCACGTGATTCCTTCCAGGAAATTCTTGAATATCAAAAAGGGGTAACACCCATTGAAGGTAGTAGCGCAATGGGACCATTGTCCGATTTAAATACTGCTTGGCAAACTTACCGTGAGAACGTGGATATTATTTTAGAACGTCAGGAAGTTGTAAATTCAATGCGTTCTTACATTCAGGGTATCAATGAGCAAATTCCATCATTGCTTGCGTTATCTGATGAGGTGGTTGATACCATGGCTAAACAAAAAGCGCCTCCCTATCAAGTTTATATTGCAACCAGACAGTTAATGTTAACCCAACGTATTTCCAGTAACGTAGGTAAAGTACTTGAAGGTGGTGAAGAAGCGGTAACAGCGGCAGATAGATTTGGTCGTGATGCGGCGTTATTTGGTCGTGTTGTTCAGGATATGTTAAAGGGCAACCCTAACCTGCGTATCCAGAAAATTATTGAGCCGACTGCCCGTAAGAAACTGTCAAACGTAGCGAAACAGTTTTACAAAATTCGTAACCAGGTAGGTGCGATTCTGGAACGTTCACCGGAAATGTTTCAGGTCTCAGCGTCAGCAGAGGAAGTTCTTGAGGCAAGTGAATCAATCCATACACAAATTCAATCTGTCGCAGATAGCTATCAGGGTGTCGTTGATGCACGTTGGACGGGTACAGCAGCGACAGTATTAGGTGCTTTAGCTTTAATCTTCGCAGTCGCGGTTGGTTTTGTTTACTGGCGTGACTCACAAATGACATTACAGGCAACTGAAGAGCAACGTCGTTTAGAAGGTGAAACAAATACCGCTAACCAGGAAGCGATCCTTCGATTACTTGATGAAATGGGTGACCTTGCGGATGGTGATTTAACTGTAATGGCAACCGTAACAGAAGACATTACGGGCGCGATAGCAGACTCTATCAACTATGCGATTGACGCATTACGTTCTCTTGTATCGGCGATTAACGAAACAACATTGCAGGTATCTTCTGCGGCACAGCAAACACAGGCGACTGCGATGCATCTTGCAGAAGCGAGTGATCATCAGGCGCAGCAAATTACAGGTGCAAGTAGCGCGATTAATGAAATGGCAGTTTCTATCGAGGGTGTATCTACACACGCGAGTGAGCTAGCTGATGAAGCGCGTAAGTCGGTAACCATGGCAAACTCAGGTTCTGATGCGGTACAAAAAACGATTAATGGTATGGACAGCATTCGTGAAACTATTCAGGAAACTTCAAAACGTATCAAGCGACTGGGTGAAAGTTCGCAGGAAATCGGTGATATTGTTGAGCTGATTAACGATATCGCAGAACAAACAAACATACTGGCATTAAACGCGGCGATTCAGGCGGCGATGGCGGGTGATGCCGGTCGTGGTTTCGCGGTTGTAGCGGATGAGGTTCAGCGACTGGCGGAGCGTTCAGCGGATGCGACCAAGCAAATTGAGGCACTGGTAAAAGGTATCCAGTCGGATACAAAAGAAGCGGTTGCCTCCATGGAACAAAGTACCGCGGGTGTGGTATCGGGTGCGCAACTTGCACAGGATGCGGGGCAGGCACTTGAGCAAATTGAATCTGTATCTGAGCATCTTGCAGACCTGATTCGAAACATTTCGGAATCTGCATCTCAACAGGCAAACGCAGCTTCGAATATTTCAGATACGATGAACGTTATCCAGGAGATTACAACACAAACATCGGCAGGTACTAATGAAACGGCGGCGTCCATCGGTAACCTTGCTGAACTAGCAAACGAACTGCGACGTTCAGTTGCTGGCTTCAAACTTCCAGAATAAGTTTGTATAAAACCATTTGGATAATTTGAACCTTGATGGCACTAAATAAATCAGATTCGGTTGTGACTGATTTAAATTCAGAAGAGAACGAACTTGCTTCTGGAAATAATTCCGCAGAATCCGGTAGCTGGCATTACCAGGCACTGCCCGATATGGATGAAGATTTATTTAATCTATGGGTTGTTCTGGTTGAAGCAAGAACAGGTATGCGAATACCTGAAAATAGAAAATCATTTTTATTATCGAAGCTTTCTATACGAATGCGTGAGATAAAATATGATGACTATCAGCAGTATTACGATCTTGTTAGTGATGACAAGCGTGGTTTTATTGAGTGGGAAACTTTAGTAGACAGGTTAACGGTACATGAAACGCGCTTCTGGCGGGATGATAGTATTTTTAAGTTAATCGAACAGGAATATATAAATAAAAATAAGTTAACTGTTGATAATAAACTTGGTCTTCAGGTATGGAGTGTTGGTTGTGCTACTGGTGAAGAGCCCTACTCGTTGGCTTTATGGTTTGAACATTTTTGTACCATGAATGCGATAGAAAACCGACAGGGGATTCATGCAACAGATATTAGTTTAGCTGCATTGGCAACTGGCAGAGAAGGGGTTTACCCGGAAAACAGGTTAACAAATTTACCTGAAGGTTATTTAAATTATTATTTTACAAAAATTGAAAATAACAAATACAAGATTAATAACAATTTAAAAGAAAGGGTTTGTTTTACAAAGTTAAATTTACTGAATATGGACGTGTTTCCATTTTCTAATTTTGACATTATTGTTTGTCAAAATGTCATGATTTATTTTGATCATGATTTAAGAATTAAAATGTTAAACCATTTTGCAGATTTTCTGAAAGTTGGTGGGATTTTGATTTTAGGAGCAGGTGAAGTTCTGGGTTGGGAACATCCTGGTATGGAAAGTATTTCATTTCAGTCGACATTGGCTTTTCGTCGGGTGTCTGAGTAAAACGATTAATTGAGTGTAGTATGACTGTTAATAATGAGCTAGATCTTAATACGCTAAACTGGGTGAAGTCTGAAATTGATGACACCATGAAACAGGCTCGTACTTCACTTGAGTCTTTTATCGAAGATCAGCAAGATGAATCTCAAATACTGTTTTGTATTAACTATTTGCATCAGGTTAGTGGTACCTTGCAAATGGTTGAGCTCTATGGCGCCTCATTATTAGCAGAAGAACTGGAACAGCTTGCTAAAGCGATTCATGAGAATAAAGTAAAAAACAAAGAAGAAGCCTTTGAAGTTTTAATTCGTGGCAGCCTGCAATTACCCGATTACCTTGAAAAACTACAGTCTGGCCAGAAAGACACACCTATCGTTTTGTTACCTTTGTTTAATGATATGCGAGCTGCACGAAGTGAAGCACTACTTTCTGAAACATCATTATTTAATCCGGATTTGTCAGTTAATGCACCGGAAGTTAAAAAAGATTTAAGTCTGGATGAAGTTAAACACATTGCTGAACTTGCAAAAGAAAAACGCCATCAGTTTCATCTTGGTTTATTAGGCTGGTTTAAGAGTAAAGATGAAGAAAAAAGCTTAGGGCTGATTTCTGACGTATTACAAAAACTGCGCAATGTTGCAGAAGAACAAAATACCAGCAGGATGCTCTGGGTTGCAGAAGGTCTGGTAGAAAGTCTGAAAGCAAAAGGAGTTGAGGCAAGTGTTGCTGTGAAATCACTTGTTGGTCAGGTTGACAGAGCAATCAAGCAAATTATTGATGGTGGTGAAGTTACGTTAGCCATTGAGCCACCAAACGAATTATTAAAAAACCTGCTTTACTATGTTGCAAGTTCTTCGGCGAGTGACGATAGAACAAAAGAAGTTAAAGAGTCTTTCCAGTTGGCAGATGTCATGCCGGATACAAAAACACTGGAACAAGCACGTGCCGATCTAAATGCACCAAACATGGAATTAATGGATACTGTGTCCGGTGTGCTCAGAGAAGATTTGCAACAGGTAAAAGATTCATTAGATATCTTCATGCGTAGTGACGATAAGAATGTTGAAATTCTTAAGCCCGTTAGTGAGAAACTTACCAGTATGTCCGATACCCTGGGCATGTTGAGTTTGGGGCCACAGCGTAAAGCGTTGATGGATCAGGTTAGTATTATTAATGGATTAATTGATGGCAGCCATGAGGCAAATGAAAATGAGTTGATGGATATGGCGTCAACCATTATCGGTATCGAGCATGCGCTGGATTCAATGAGCGAAACAACAACGCAACTTGAATCGGAAGATGAAACAGCCGATACAGATGAACCGAGTGTAATCAGAAAGCAGCCTAAGTCTGCTGAACAACGTAAACTACTCGAATCGGTTGTCGCTGAGGCGAAGATTGATATTAACGCAGTTAAAGAATCGGTTAGTGACTTTAGCAGGCAGGTTAATCATCCTGAGGTATTAAATCCTGTACCAGCTTTACTGGATAAAGTACGCGGCAGTTTAAATATTTTGCAATTAGACCGTGCAGCCGAACTGCTCGGTAATTGTAAAGACTATGTTGAAAATAAACTTATTCCATCTAAAACTATTCCGGAGGCAGAAACTCTGGACTATTTGGCCGATACCATCAGTAGTATTGAATATTATATGGAGTCGTTAGTTGATAGTTGGGGTGAACCAACGGCAATACTTAATGTTGCGGCAGCAAGTCTGGAAGAACTTGGGAAAACGTTAGAGTCGGACGACAAACCTACTGTGCGTGATCCGAATGCCAGTCAGGATGCAATTAATGTCTCCGGCCATAATTTTGCAGTTGAGGGTGATGATACAGTTGTGAATCTTTCCGCTCCGTCTGAGCTGGATATCAATGCAATGAATGACAGTGTCGAACAGACACTTACAAACCTGCAACAGCCAGTGTTTGATGAACCGGATACAGTTGCCGATCTTGAGCAACCTGATATAGAAATACTCGATGATATTAGTTCTGAAGCTGAAGACACTTTACAAAATTTAGGGCAGCCCGAGATTGAAACCGACGAGGTTAGTGGAACACAGGAATTAGAACTGGATCTGGGTGCGGAACCGGTATCAGAACAAAGTGATTCAACAACCTTAAGCCTTGATCTGGATGATCAGTCGAGTGAAGGATCTGTTCAGGCACTCGAAAGACTGGATGAGGCGATGGGGTTGTGGTTTATGGATCCGGTTAGTGAAGATGTATCAGGTCTGATTACAGAGGTTGTTAACAACATAGAAGAGGCTGTATCAGCTACACCTGATGACACAGCGGTTAAAGTTATTAATGACATGAAGCAAACGATACAACGCGTTGCTAGTGGCGAAGAAGTTTTTGGTGATGAAACTGAAAAAAGCATGTTATGGGCACGTGATGAGCTGGAAAAGTACTTTAATACTCAGAGCGAAATCAGTGAAGTCGCTGATGAGGAATTAAAAGATGAAGTTGAGGTTGTTGAAGAACCCGCTCCGATAGTTGAGCCAGTAAAAGAAGCTGCAAAAGACAAAGAACCTTATTCTCCACCAGTAGAAATCGATGAAGAGATATTTGAAATCTTTCTAGAAGAAGCGGAAGAAGAATACGAGAACATTACACGACTATTACCCATATGGAAAAATAATTTAGAAAATTTTGATTCGCTGAAGGAAATGCGCCGCTCATTCCATACCTTAAAAGGAAGTGGCCGATTAGTTGGTGCGAACGATTTAGGTGAATTTGCCTGGGCATTCGAAAGTATGCTTAACCGGGTTATAGATAATACAATTTTACCGACACCGGAGTTACTGGATTTAGTCGAGCGCGGTCGAAGTTCTCTGCCTGTCTTGTATGGTTTGCTCAAAGATGGAAAAAGACCGGATCAACAGATTTATTCATTAATGGAACATGCTGATTCTCTGAGTAGAGGTGAAGCTTTCACACCATTATCTGAAACAATTTCTTCTGCAAGTATTGTACAACCTGATCTGTCAAAACTTGATATTGAATCATCAGATTCATTAGAGCTTGAAATTGATTTTGATGACGACACTCTGGATAAAATTAAGCGTCCTGAAATTGATTCAGTTCTTTTAGAAATATATAGAAAAGAAGTTGCAACGCATCTTGCTGCATTACGTGAATATATCCGTGACTGGCATGAGCAAAATATTCATGAAGTCACCGAACCTTTGTTCCGTGCATTACATACTTTAACTGGTAGCGCGCGCACAACCGGCGTTCAGGTTGTATCCGATTTATGCTTAGAGATAGAACACTATATTAAATTCTTACAAGCTGAAGACTTGCCAGTATCGGAAGAAGGTATAAAAATATTTGAAGATTCCGCCAATCGAATTGAAGCGATCTGCGCACAGTTAGGCGAGGAAGGTAAGGACTTATATAGTACTGCTGACTTATCCCAACGTATTGATGAACTACTCAAGAAATTGCAAGAGCAAGCAACGGCGCAGCATCAGGAAGAGAATGCAAGCTCTGAGTCAGGCCTGCATAATGTTTCTGCAGAAATGGAAGAAATTCCGGACGAAGATTACGACGAAGAATTACTGGAAATTTTTATTGAAGAAGGTACAGAAATTCTTGATGAAAGTGATCATACCTTGCACGATTGGATAAAAGAACCAGACAACAGTGAACACGTAGAAGCATTACAACGACAACTGCATACACTGAAAGGTGGTGCAAGAATGTCAGGGGTAACTGTGATTGGTGATTTGAGTCACCGGGTAGAGTCCCTGATTACAAATATTGTTGATGGTTCAATTGAAACATCAGATGATATTTTTGACACGTTGCAAAATGCGCAGGATACTCTGGTTAACATGCTTGACCAGCTCAAAGCTCGCAAAGAAGTGCCATCGGGCCAAGATGTTATTGATGATATCGAAGGTCTTATGGATAAAGATCAGGCCAGTAAACTGGATGATATAGACTCTGAAGAGATTGAAGCTGATGAAGCTTTAATAGGCCCAGAAGATCTGGTTATAACAGGCGAAGATGATATTGAAATTGATGTAAAAGATATTAGTCTTGATGATGAAGTAGAAAATGATCTATCTGTAGAGCTGGATACAGATGACAGCGAATTGGCTGAGAAACAAGATGTAAATGATTTGTCGATTGAGCTAACCGAAGAACTATCAAGCATTGCAGATGATTTAAATGATATTTCAGTTGTTGAAAATACCCAGGAAAAATCTGACAGCGACGATGCCGCAAGTCTGGAAACTGATCTTCATGAGGATGACAGTGAAGAAATTTCTATTCCGGATCTGGACATTACACCAGAGTCAGATGTTGAGGCTATAGCATCATCTTCAAACGATATTGTTGAATCTGATTCTTCTAAATTAACTGATACACCAATCAACGTATCACCTGATAGTGATTTATCGATTTTTGAGGCTGAAGAAACTGCTCCACAGAAAGCAGTCTCAACAGAGCAGGTCCGGGTACGTGCGGACACATTAAATAATCTAGTCAACTTTGCTGGTGAAGTAAGTATTTACCGATCACGTCTGGAACAACAGGTTAATACATTCAGGTTTAACCTGCAGGAACTGGATGAAACTGTTGATCGCTTCCGCGGCCAGTTACGTAAATTTGAAATTGAATCAGAAGCACAAATCCAGACTCGTAAGGAAGAAAAGCTTTCTTCTGAACATGAACACTTTGACCCACTAGAGTTTGATCGTTTTACCCAGATGCAACAAATATCTCGTTCGATGCTGGAAAGTATGAATGATATTGACAGCTTACGGAGTATTCTTGCTGGTTTAAATCGTGAATCTGAAACGCTTCTTGTACAGCAATCTCGTGTGAACACGGAATTACAGGAAGGTCTGATGAGCACTCGTTTAGTGCCTTTCGAGAAGCAGGTGAATCGTTTAAAACGTATTGTCAGACAGACCAGTAACGAGGTGAGTAAGCAAGCAGCTATTGATTTTGAGGGTGCCGATCTTGAACTCGATAGAACGATTGTAGAACGTATGATGCCACCAATCGAGCATATGTTACGAAATGCTATTGCGCATGGTATTGAAACCCCTGATGTTCGACAGGCTGCGGGTAAAAATGAAATGGGCCACATCGGCTTTACTATGAGTCGCGAAGGTGGCGATGTCGTTATTCAGATTTCAGATGATGGTGCCGGTATTGATCTTGATTCGATTAAACTAAAGGCGATTGAAAAAGGGTTAATAAAAGAAAACGCCAATGTTTCAGAAAAAGCACTCCTGGATTTAATTCTTGAGTCAGGCTTTAGTACAGCGGATGAAGTTACCCAGATTGCTGGTCGTGGTGTGGGTATGGATGTTGTTAATAACGAAATTAAACAATTAGGTGGTGTACTGAATATTGATACCACCAAAGGTAAAGGTACAACCTTTACAGTCAGCATGCCATTATCACTCGCTGTTAGTCGTGCACTAATGATTTACGTTGGTGAAAGTATGTATGCCGTTCCACTGCTAAGTGTTGAAGGTGTGGAACGTGTATCCCATGAGCAGCTTGTTGAATTACAATCTAAAGAGGGTGCAACCTATAACTGGATCGATGAAGAATTCCCTTATGTTCACTTAGGTCAGCTAATGGATGGTGCGACACCAACTTTACCGGGTGAAGGCCATAAGTCCGCATTGTTAATGGTCCGCAGTGGTAATTACCGTGCTGCTATACACATTGAAGGTCTTGTTGGTAGTCGTGAAATTGTTATTAAGCCAGTTGGTCCACAACTAAGCAGTTTGCGTGGTATTGCAGGTGCCACCATCATGGGTGATGGTAACGTTGTGCTTATTCTAGATCTGGGTGTATTAATCAGGCTTGCACTGACAACGGATAGTACAGCTTATACAGAAGAAGATACAGCAACAATCAATATCGAACAGGATGTTGCTGAAGATAAAACGCCGGTAGTAATGGTTGTGGATGACTCCATTACTGTAAGAAAAGTTACATCACGCTTCCTTGAAAGAAACGAACTTGATGTCATACAGGCAAAAGATGGTGTTGATGCTCTGACACAACTGCTGGATGTCATTCCTGACGTAATGCTATTAGACGTTGAAATGCCACGTATGGATGGTTTTGAGTTAGCGATTAATATGCGTAATGATGAACGTCTGAAAGATATCCCTATTATTATGATTACATCAAGAACAGGTCAAAAGCACCGTGATCGTGCAATGAACATTGGTGTAAACATGTATATGGGTAAACCGTATAACGAATCTGAATTATTAGAAAATATTAATTCATTACTTGAAGCTAAGTAAACTTTAAGCCTCATTTATGGATACGCCTGAAACATACGCAACGCGACCAAGAGATTCACAATCCATGTCATCATCAATGCTGTCTCAGGAATTAAGTCGAATTCGGATTGCGGTCATTTCAAATTCGGTATCCCAGCGAAAGCATATAAAAGAAGCACTGGAAAATGTTGGTTTAAATGTTGTGATGAATGAGCCCATTACAACAACCTTTCTGGAAAAATTGGGATCTATTAATGTTGATGTTATCTTACTGGATCTGGATGAAAACCAGGAACATGATGAAATTCTGGATGCATTGTTAGAAAATCACTCTATCCCAATTATTTTTAATGATGTTTCAGTATTAACTCTTAATGAACCACAGGTATTGGCACGATGGTATGGTAAGTTGTTAAAGAAAATTTCGTCTTCCGTTGGGAAAAATTCAATTGAAGAAGAGACCTTTGCAAACCATTATAATCAAACTTCCAGCCACAAGATTAATAACAGAAAATTTGAAGTAAAACATGATGATGCTTTAGCAAAAAATATATGGGTATTGGGCGCGTCTTTAGGTGGGCCGGATGCGGTTAAAGAGTTTTTCAAAGCATTGCCAGCAGATTTGCCAGTCACATTTATACTGGCGCAACATTTAGGTGCCAATTTTGTTGGTCTTTTGGCTGAGCAATTAAACCAGGTTACAGATTATGAAGTACTAACACCAACGGTTGGTCATGTAATCAGACATAAACAGGTTATTCTGACACCTGTTAATGAGCGACTGGTTATCAACCCCATTGGTGCTATTGAGCTTGAGCCAATTAAAAAAGAACAGCAGTACTCACCTTCAATTGACATGGTAATGGAAGATATGTCTGAACGTTATGGTAAGAATGTTGGTGCGATTATTTTTAGTGGCATGGGTGACGATGGTGTTAAAGGTTGTGAAAAACTGCATAAAAAAGGTTCAATGGTCTGGACCCAATCATCAGACAGCTGCGTGATAAGTAGTATGCCAGAGAATGTTGAAGAACTGGGTGTAGTTAGTTTTTCTGGGAGCCCGGCCAAGTTGGCTGAAAAATTGTATGATTATTTGCGAGTAGACTAAACAGATACTTAACTTTAAGTATGGAGTAAATTATGGGTGATGTAACGTATATTGATCCGGCCAGACAGCAAATGACAAGCACCGAGGATAATCTATCCGATGTAATACATTGCTTACTTATTTCATTAGTGAATGAAGTTATTTTGTTACCAAACGCTGCTGTTGCAGAAGTTATAGGCTATATTCAGCCTGAACCAATAGACGGTTCTCCAGACTGGTTTCTGGGTAGAATTACATGGCGTGAAAGACGAGTGCCTCTTATCTCTTTTGAAATTGCCAGTGGCTCAGGTGAAGCAAAGGAAGATGTTCAGCAAGGCAGTCGAATCGCAATTTTAAATACACTTAATGGTAATTCTGAATCGCCTTATATTGGTATTGTTTCACAGAGTATTCCACGGTTGAGTGTTGTGAAATCAGATGATGTTTTAACAGAAGAAAAGAAATCAACTGATAGACAGTCTATTTCTGAAGTTGTTAGTCTGGATGGGCAACAGTTAATTATTCCTGATATTGATGATCTGGAAAGTCGTATTAAAAATATACATACTTAAAGTATCTCGGCTTATATATTTAAATCTCCCCATAACAGTTGTAACGATGATAGTGCGGTAATAACAGCAGTCTCAGCGCGTAAAATTCTGGGCCCCAGCTTTACTTTGTAAAAGTCACATTGCTCAATAGTAGTTAACTCACTATCAGTAAAACCACCTTCCGGCCCAATAATAATTCGTATACTGTGTTCAATCTCTAATGTGGATAGTGTTTGATCAGATTCTGGTTCAAACACGATGCCGGGCGTATCCGAACTTCTTAACCAGCCGTCTATTGAATTTACAGGGTTGAGTTCCGGTAAGTAAGCTCGTCCTGATTGTTCACATGCACTTTGTATAATGCCTCGCCAATGTAAGAGTCGTTTTGTTTCACGTTTTGGATCAAGCTTTATAGTAGAGCGTTCGGCTGCTAATGGCGTAATACTAGATACGCCGAGTTCAACAGCCTTTTGAATAGCAAAATCGAATTTATCATTTTTGATTAAACTAATACCTAACTCAATATTTAAAGGGGATTGTGTCGTATTTTCCTGTAATGTATCGATATGGGCATATGAAATTTTTTTTTCAAGCCTGGTTATGGTTGCGTAAAATTCATTACCTAAGCCATTAAACAAAATAATCCTGTCTCCCTCTCTAAGACGCAGGACACTAACAACATGCCTGTGCGCCTCTGGGGATAAAGCAACGGTGTCTTTAACTTCGAGTGAGTGATTTATGTAAATGCGAGGTATACGCATTTGAATATCCTGGTTTAGGAACGATAAAAATTTGGCTTATTGCTCTGAAAGTCTAAGATTATTCCATAGTTTGCTGGTTGGCCCGGTTTGATTCATTGTATAAAAATGCAGTCCCGGTGCACCGGCATCAAGTAATTGCTGACAAAGATTAGTTACGACGTCTTCGCCAAAGCTTCTAATGGATTCTTTATCATCGCCGTAGGCTTCTAAACGTTTTTTTATCCAGCGTGGAATTTCAGAACCACACATATCTGAAAAACGCGCCAGTTGGGTATAGTTTGTTATCGGCATAATGCCTGGCATAATCGGAATGGATAACCCTCTTTTTTCGCAAGCGTTAACAAAGCTATAGTATGCATCAGGGTTAAAGAAGTATTGTGTTATTGCACTATCGGCACCAGCTTCAACTTTACGTTTAAAGTTATCAAGGTCAACTTCTGCGTTAGGCGCTTGTGGATGAAATTCCGGATAGGCAGCCACTTCAATATGAAATTGGTCATTGTATTTTTCTCGAATAAAACTAACCAGTTCATTTGCATAGTTAAAGTCGCCATGGTCGCCTGCACCTGCTCCGGATGGCATGTCGCCTCTTAATACAACAAGTTGATTGATTCCATTTGATTTATACTGGTCAAGCAGGCTAACGATAGTTTCTTTACTGGTTCCCATGCAGGAGATATGTGGCGCAGCACTAAAACCTGCGTTCTTTATATCGAGTACTGTTTCCATCGTACCATCCTGGGTACTGCCGCCGGCACCAAATGTAACTGAAAAATATTTAGGTTTGAGTTTGCCTAATTCTGTGCGAACAGCTTTTAGTTTTTCAGCACCTTCAGATGTTTTAGGTGGAAAAAATTCAAAACTAAAATTTTTTGGATATTTTTTTTGTGATTCCATTTTTAAAACCTTTTAATCACGAGGGTGTGATTAATAGCTCGTCATTGTGAGCGCTTAATAGCACTCACAACGATGGCTTTACTTTTTAGTTATTTACTTAATAACGATAATGCTCAGGCTTATATGGGCCTTCAACAGGGACATTAATATAGTCTGCCTGTGACTGACTTAAAGTTGTTAAGTGAGCACCGATTTTCTTTAAGTGTAAACGAGCAACTTTTTCATCAAGGATCTTAGGTAAGATATAAACCTTATTCTCGTATTTATCAGCATTAGCGTAAAATTCCATTTGTGCCATTACCTGGTTAGTAAAAGATGCCGACATAACGAAACTTGGATGACCGGTTGCACAACCGAGGTTCACTAAACGACCTTTAGCAAGAATGATAATGCGCTTCCCATCTGGGAAGATAACGTGATCAACTTGTGGTTTAATTTCAGACCATTCGTATTTTTCAAGAGAAGCTATATCGATTTCAGAATCGAAGTGGCCAATGTTACATACGATAGCTTCGTTTTTCATCGCAGCCATATGGTCATGTTGAATAACTTTTTCATTACCTGTTGTGGTTACAAAAATGTCACCTTGCTTACAGGCCTCGTTCATATCAACAACACGGTAGCCTTCCATTGCTGCCTGTAATGCACAGATAGGATCGATTTCAGTTACCCATACTGTTGCACCCATACCTTTATAAGCTTGTGCACAACCTTTACCTACATCGCCATAACCAAGCACAACGCAAATTTTACCGGCAATCATGACATCGGTCGCACGTTTAATACTGTCGATTAATGATTCACGGCAGCCGTATAAGTTATCAAATTTTGATTTAGTTGCAGAGTCATTGACATTCATCGCCGGGAATAATAATGCATTATTATCCTGCATTTCATAAAGGCGATGTACACCTGTAGTTGTTTCTTCGGTTACACCTTTAATACTAGCTGCTGTATCAGTCCAGAATGTTGAACCGGGCTTAATCGTACGACGTAGTACATCAAGAACGGCTTTATATTCTTCGTTATCATCAGCTTTTGTTTCTGGTATCGAACCGGCTTTTTCGAATTCTACACCTTTATGAACAAGTAACGTTGCATCACCACCATCATCGAGGATCATGTTTGGTAATTTACCGTCTGGCCATTTTAATGCTTGTTCGGTACACCACCAGTATTCTTCAATGGTTTCACCTTTCCATGCGTAAACAGGTATGCCCTGTGCGGCAATTGCAGCGGCAGCATGATCTTGTGTTGAGAAAATATTACAGGAAACCCAGCGAACTTCGGCACCGAGAGCGACAAGTGTTTCTATTAATACAGCTGTCTGAATAGTCATGTGAAGGCTACCCATAATACGGGCACCTTTTAGAGGTTGAGCATCACCGAATTCTTCACGCAAGGCCATTAAGCCAGGCATTTCAGTTTCTGCAATCTTGATTTCTTTGTGGCCCCATTCAGCAAGTGAAATATCGGCAACTTTATAGTCTGTAAACGAATCAGGAACGGCGTTCATCATCATTCTCCTTCAAAAGTTCAAAGTGGAATGAGCGCCGTTTATCCAGTAAATGGATCTGCCTTTTTGAGCCTGACGAAAATTGAATTTCGCTGCAGCGCCCCTCAAAAGAGACAGTAGAAATTGGAAGTCTAATTATAGACCGTTTATTAGCACTGTGCTAATTGGATTAAAAAATTTCCACGCAGGGTACAATATTATTTATATCCTGCGTGGTTATCCATTAAATACCGGCTGCAGATTTCAGTGCATCGGCTTTGTCGGTTTTCTCCCAACTTACATTTAAGTCCTCACGTCCAAAATGACCGTAAGCAGCAGTTGGTGCGTAAATTGGGTGGAGTAAATCCAGCATTTTCACTAAGCCACCGGCACGTAAATCAAATACTTCGCGTACCAGATCTACAATTTTATTGTCATCAATTTTCCCTGTACCAAACGTTTCAATACTGATTGAGGTGGGCTCAGAAACACCAATGGCATAGGAAACCTGGATTTCACAACGGTCAGCGAGTCCAGCTGCAACAATATTTTTAGCCACATAACGGCCGGCATAGGCAGCAGAGCGATCCACTTTAGAAGGATCTTTACCTGAGAATGCACCGCCGCCGTGGCGTGCCATACCACCATAAGTATCAACGATAATCTTACGGCCGGTTAAACCACAATCGCCAACTGGACCACCGATAACAAATCGACCTGTCGGATTGATAAAATATTTCGTGTTTTTGTCTAACCACTCAGCAGGCAGAATGGGTTTAATCACTTCTTCCATAACAGCTTCGCGTAAGTCATCCGTTGATATATCAGCACTGTGTTGGGTTGATAATACAACGGCATCAATACCCACTGGCTTATTATTTTCATAACGGAAGGTGACCTGGCTTTTCGCATCAGGGCGTAACCAGTCAAGTGTGCCGTTCTTACGTACTTCTGCCTGGCGCTTAACTAAACGGTGTGCGTAAGTTATGGGGGCAGGCATCAACACATCGGTTTCATTACTTGCATAGCCAAACATTAAGCCTTGATCGCCAGCACCTTGCTCAGCAGCATCGTCTTCAGCTTCGTCTACACCCATTGCAATATCAGCTGATTGCTTATCGATACTTGTTAAAACAGCACAGGAGCCGTAATCAAAACCCATGTCGGAATGGTTGTAACCAATTTCTTTAACGGTATTACGTACGACATCTTGCATATCAACCCAGGCACTTGTGGTAATTTCACCCGATAGTACAACCATGCCAGTGTTAATCATGGTTTCACAGGCAACCCGCGCTTTTGGATCTTGTTTTAAGATTGCATCAAGTACGCTATCAGAAATTTGATCGGCTACTTTATCTGGGTGGCCTTCTGATACAGATTCTGATGTAAATAGGTAATTACTCATTGTATTTTTTCCTTCCAATAAAAAAACCGCTTTAGCAATGACTAAAGCGGTTTTTGAAATTTTGGCCTGTTTAATGTGGCGTGCCGCTTTAGCCGTACTTATTAAGCGCCCGCAATCTGAATTCAAATCGGCGCTGTTTAGGTGATTATAGTGCTTATTGCTTCGAAGTCAAAGTGTATTGAGGTGATTGTCCTGATATTATCAGATTATTACGTATACATCATAGCGGGTAATTTTTGATTCAATCGACATGCTGGGTTTTTTATCAGTAAGGGTAGGTGAGCCTTTTGGGCGTTTCACCACAACACGTTTTAATGCTGTATTTAAGGCATTATCTAATAATTCTATTTCTTCTGATTGTTTATCAACTTTATGGCCAACTAATTTCTGTAACATTTGCATGTTTTTTTTAACTGCAGCAGATTTTTTTCGCTCAGGGTACATAGGGTCAATATAAATAATATCGGGTTTATTTTTAATACCGTTTAAATAAGTAAGGGCGTTAATGTTAATCAAGGTGAAACCTTGTTGCTGAATCGTTTTAAATTCATCGTCACGTTCAGCAAGACGAAGTGCGCATTGAACCAGTTCGGCGATAATCGGGTTTTCTTCAAGCATTGTTACTGAGCAACCCAGGCAGCCTAAAACAAAAGCATCTTTTGCGAGGCCTGCTGTGACATCCAGAACTGATAAAGGAAGCTTATATTTGTTTAAGCCAATTGCTTTTGCAATGGCCTGGCCTTTGCCTCCACCATATTTGCGTCGGTGTGCCAGAGTACCGCCAATAAAATCAACATCAATGGCTGTACCTGTTTGTTGGTCGATTAGCTCAACTTTACTGTCTTTATAATAGAGTACAAAGGGAGTAGTGGCCTGCTCAACGTTTGTGAATGGTAGCTTATGCTTATCTGCAAATTGTTGAGCAGTAGCTGCAAGCTTTTGTGATTCAGAACAAACAGTTACCAGATTTTTCATAGGAAAATTGTAAACCCAATGAATTGTCATTGCGAGCGATAGTGAGGCAACCTTATAATAGGGCAACAGTTAAATATTAAGGAGATAACATATGGTCAGTTTAGAAACCCCGGTGTGTGATTTTGATTTGCCTGCCGTTGATTTTTCACTGCCCGGTGTTGATGGCAATACCTGGAGCTTAAAGGACTGCGCTGGTGAAAAGGGCTTGCTGGTGATGTTTATCTGTAATCACTGTCCATACGTCAAAGCGATACGTGAGCGAATTGTGCGCGATACACTCGAACTAAAATCTCTGGGTATTAACAGTGTTGCGATTATGTCTAATGATCCAACCCAGTATGACGAAGACTCATTTGAAAATATGAAAAAGGTATCGGACGAGTATGGTTTTTCATTTCCCTACCTTCTGGATGAAACCCAGCAGGTAGCAAAAGCTTTTGGTGCCGTCTGTACGCCGGATTTTTTTGGTTATAACGCCAAACTAGGGCTTCAGTACCGTGGCAGGCTCGATGCGAGTAAAAAACAGACAGCAGAGGGTGAGGTAAAGCGTGATTTGTTTGCTGCTATGAAGCAGGTAGCGCAAACAGGGCGCGGCCCCAAAGACCAAATCCCAAGTATGGGTTGCTCTATTAAGTGGATAGATGAGTGATAAGAGATAAAATGGTTATATTTTAGGCATTTTGCTATAAATCATTAATCTGGGCTGTTTTTTGTAAGCCTTTGATTTTTATTGCATTTCAATTAAATCAGCTTATCTTTCCCCTAATACACCTTATATATAGGGCGCTATTACTACTTAAATTCAAACTAAAGTCATTTCTGGCTTGCTGTCATGGGGTAAAAAATGGGAAAATTGCCCGCTAATTTTATTGGGTTGCCCATAATTTCATACCCCGTCGCTGTGACCGAAGTAAGCAGGAGCGAACGGCAAAGCATCCAAGATTGTTAGCTGGGATTAAATCGAGCATTTACCAGAACGAATAAGTATCGGTTTGTTTTGAAAGACAGGCTGATAAGTTGAGCTTTACGCCAAAATTATGCGTGGCTCAGCAATTAAAGATACAAACATTTTTGATTTTAAAACTTTAAGGGAGACATTCGAATGTCATCACGTAGAGAACTCGCTAATGCTGTCCGTGCTTTAAGTATGGATGCCGTGCAAAAAGCTAACTCAGGTCATCCAGGTGCACCTATGGGTATGGCTGATATCGCTGAAGTACTGTGGAACGATAACATGAACCACAACCCAGCTAACCCTAACTGGAGCAACCGTGACCGTTTTATTTTGTCTAACGGCCACGGCTCTATGCTGATTTATTCGCTGTTACATTTAACAGGTTACGACCTTTCAATTGATGATCTTAAAAACTTCCGTCAATTACATTCAAAAACACCGGGCCACCCTGAATACGGTTATGCGCCGGGTGTTGAAACAACAACAGGTCCTTTAGGTCAGGGTATTACTAATGGTGTGGGTATGGCGATTGCTGAAAAAGCATTAGCTCAGCAGTTCAACCAGAAAGGCCACGACATTGTTGACCACAACACTTACGTGTTCCTGGGCGATGGTTGTTTAATGGAAGGTATTTCTCACGAAGCATGTTCACTTGCCGGTACTTTAGGTTTAGGTAAACTGATTGCGTTCTGGGATGACAACGGTATTTCTATCGATGGTCACGTTGAAGGCTGGTTTACAGATAACACACCTCAGCGTTTTGAGTCTTATGGCTGGCATGTAATTGCTGATGTTGATGGGCACGATCCAGAAGCACTTGCTAAAGCAATCGAAATGGCTAAAGCAATGACAGATAAGCCAACAATGATTTGTTGTAAAACAACAATCGGTTTTGGTTCACCAAACAAAGCCGGTTCACACGCTTGTCACGGTGCTCCATTAGGTGAAGAAGAAATTAATTTAACAAAAGCAGCACTAGGTTGGGATCACGCAGCATTTGAAGTACCAAAAGACGTTTATGCTGGTTGGGATGCTAAAGATAAAGGCGCTAAAGCTGAAGCTGACTGGAATGCCAAGTTCGATGCTTATAAAGCAGCATTCCCTGAATTAGCGGCTGAATACGAACGTCGTATGGCGGGTGACTTACCTGCTGATTGGGCAGCTAAATCAGCTGAATACATTGCATCTGTTAATGCAGAAGCGAAAAGCCCGGCAACTCGTCAAGCATCACTCGCATCTATCGAAGCGTACTCACCAATGTTGCCTGAAATGTTCGGTGGTTCTGCTGACTTAGGTTGCTCTAACTTAACTGAATGGTCTGGCTATAAACCAATGGATAGCAGTGAAGTATCTAACTATGTACGTTACGGTGTACGTGAATTTGGTATGTCTGCAATCATGAATGGTATTGCCTTACACGGCGGTTTAATTCCATTTGGTTCTACTTTCTTAATGTTCTCTGAGTACGCACGTAATGCATTACGTATGGCAGCATTAATGAAAATTCGTAGCATCTTCGTATTTACGCATGACTCTATCGGTCTGGGTGAAGATGGTCCTACGCACCAGCCAGTTGAACAAATTCCAACACTGCGCATGATTCCAAATATGGCGGTATGGCGTCCATGTGATGCAGTTGAATCTGCTGTATGTTGGCAACAAGCAGCTGAACGTAAAGACGGTCCTTCAACATTGATCTTCTCACGTCAGGGCTTGTCACATAACGAACGTACTGATGCACAAATTGCTGATATTGCTAAGGGTGGTTACATTCTTAAAGATTGTGCAGGTACACCTGATGCAATCATTATTGCGACTGGTTCTGAAGTTGATTTGGCAACTGGCGCAGCAGCTGAGATGAGCGGCAAAAATATTCGTGTTGTTTCAATGCCATCAGTTGATGCATTTGAATCACAGGATGATGCTTATCGTTCATCTGTTTTAGGTAATGGTATTCCTACTGTAGCTGTAGAAGCAGCTATTCCTGATGCATGGTACAAATATGCAGACGTTGTAGTGGGTATGACAACCTTTGGTGAATCTGCGCCAGCAGGTGAGTTATTTAAAGAATTTGGCTTCACTGTAGAAAATGTAGTGAAAGCTGTTGAATCTGTACTTTAAAATTTTTGAAACCTTTAAGGGGAAATAATAATGACTATTAGAGTTGGTATTAACGGTTTTGGCCGTATCGGACGCATGGTATTCCGTGCTGTTTACAATGAATTCAGCGATATTGAAATCGTTGGTATTAATGACTTATTAGACGCTGACTACTTAGCATACATGCTTAAGTACGATTCAGTTCACGGCCGTTTCGGTGGTGAAGTGTCTCACAAAGAAGGCGCAATGATCGTTGACGGTAAAGAAATCCGTTTAACTGCAGAGCGTGATCCTTCAGACCTTAAATGGGGCGACGTTAAAGCAGACATCGTTATCGATTGTACTGGTTTCTTC
>Ga0316207_10001169_pt1 | contig 34282 bp, 56 predicted proteins | sample 6weekpyrite_MG_FD_204943 | JGI IMG/M metagenome (GOLD analysis project Ga0316207, IMG submission 204943) | Microbial mat bacterial communities from mineral coupon in-situ incubated in ocean water Damariscotta River, Maine, United States -... | ecosystem: Environmental > Aquatic > Marine >... | reverse complement strand
TTAAAATTAAAACTAATTAAATGAATTAAGGTTAACCTCAGATATTCTTAAGCTAATATGCTACCTTAAAAATTAAATTAGATAATAATTTTAATTTTAATTTAAGTATAGTTATGATTTAGGTTTACGTGGTGTAAGTTGTTAAAAATAGGCCACAGGAGGCCTCTATTAGCATTTTTTTATTAAGTGTTTTTTAAGTATTTCTATGATAGTATATTTAAGATTTTATCAGTGAATATGAGCATAATCTCGCTTAAGTTTATAGGTATTTTGCTTTCAATCTTAATTTAAGTTATATTTAAAAAACTACAATTAAATTAACTTTAAATTAATTTAATACATTTTAAATTAAGTTAATTTATTTAAAGTGTTTTTAATGTAATTTACTGTAAAATAATTGTATTAAAAGGACGCTTATGAAAATGAATCTCACTTCTTACCTGATGCAGTATGATAATAAAGCTAGATGGAATACTAGAATTAAGAACTACATAAAAGAAACAGACGAATATATATCTTTTGAACAGTCAAAAGATATATTTTGGTGTTCCTTAGATACCGCCATAACATACGTTAACACCTTAAAAGCAGATTTTGCCTCTACGCTCTTAAATGATTTGTATATGCGAAAGATAAACGAGCTAAGAGATAGGGAAAGAAAGCTAGAGGATCAACTTAAGGCTACACCCAGAAAACAGCATATTGAACATTTAGCTATGTATGACGCGGATACGATCGAAGATATAGCCATACAAATAGTAAAAGACATACAGACAAAAAAGAAAGAGGCTATACCTTATATTTTTAACGAGTACGTTTATTTCTTTACCCACTTTTACGAGTTTAATACAGTTTTGGATCATCTTAAAAAGATTAGAAATAAAATTAAAGAGTCAGAGATAGAAGATAATAAAAGAGACTATGCTCTCTCTTTCTTCACTGTTCCTAAGCGAGTACATGATTACCTTAACGAGGGGGTGAGAGTATTAAAGTCAAGCAGAATGAAAACAAGCGATAAACCTATCGCTATAGGCAAGATACATCATTTTATAGAACTAAATAAAAAACTAATAGGTCAAGAGATTCCTAAAAAAAACAAAGCTGAGGTGTTTACTAAACTTGTGACAATGGTTTCTTTGGCCTGCGGTCGAAGACTGAAAGAGCTTATTGTCTTATCAGATTTTGAAAAAGTAAACGACTACAAAATCAAAGTAATAGGGATCGGGAAAAAGAGAGAGACGAGTAATGTAAAATCGATCGTGATCCCCACTCTTTTTTTAACGGCTGACGAGACATTAAAAGTTATCGAGACTTTAAGATCGTCAATCCCGAAAACATTAAGAGAGGATAACAATAGAGCTAAACACGCTCACAACTTGCTAAAATGGAACAAAATAGATAGTGATTTATTAGTAGATGGGAAAACGACAAGCTTTAGAGGCCTTTATGCTATGACTTGCGAGTTTATCTATAATCAGAATAACCCTAGAGACGCTAATAAAAAGCGTCAAGATACATATATGCAAGAAATATTAGGGCATGAAGATAAAGACTATGAAGCCTTAAAGCACTACTATAAAAGAAATATTATATCAGAGTATTTCGATATCCACGGATATCTAAAAAAAGCGAAACAAGCTCTAATGTAAACTAGATCTTACTCGCTACACACTTCTTATACATCTTTAAATAACTTACCGCCTGCTTTAAGTCACTCCTGAGCAGAGCGGGATCATCTTCTATAATGTGAGTCTTGACCTTACTTATCATCTTATCGGCTCTCTTAAGCCTCTTACCGCACGTTTTAGCCTTATCGTAAGATAATACCCCCATCGCGTCGTTTAGCTTGTCAGCCATACAGAGATCATATCTATAGTCAAAGACTTTACTTAAGTACGTCGCCCCGTATCTCTGCATAAGCTCTTTATCCTCTATGTGAGTTAAGCAGTTCGGAGGTGTTGCCCCGTTTGCTAAGCCTACCATCATTATAAATAAAATAACTCGTTTCATTTCACCACCTTTTTAAAACATTATAACACGCTTTTAGTTGAAAATAAAAAATGATCCCTTTTTATAGGCAAAAGAACCCACCGAAACAGTACAGTAACCAGAGTAACCACGAGTAACCAGACAATTTCATAAAATGGTTACTGAGATAAAGCCCTAAATATAGGGATATAAAAGAGTATATATATAGTAAGTAACCAAAGTAACCATAAATATATAGGGTATATATAGAAAGACAAAAAAAATAAAAAAAATAAAAAAATAATTTTGAGATGAGGGTAAAATTTATTTTTTTTTGAAAAATAAAATATTTACAATACCCCCACCCCCTATGCAAAAAAGTGGTTACTTTGGTTACTTGATCCTAAATAGGCTTTTAGATATCGATTTTAAGGGGGTTTTGTTGCTTTTTTGGTGGACGTTTTTTTGGTTACGGCGTGGTTACTGTGTTGGTTACTTGGTGGTTATTTGAATAAAAAAGGGGTTTTCTGAGCTGTGAAGAAAAAAAATAGAGGGTTAAGCGTTTAAAATTCTGAAAATTTATATTTAATTTTACCAATGATCTTAAAGTTTCCCCCTCCTTTTTCGTAGTTTTCGGCTATAACTTCTTCTGTTATAGTCTTAGGCTTTTTATCATAAATGTTTATTGTCCCATCTATTAAAAACCTAGTGTATTTTATTTGTACTCCGTACGGCGTAGCATAAATATAGTAATCATCTTCTGGTTCTTCGACTGCTAACCCTTTGTAGTCGTACTTTATTAACTGAAACAAGAGAAGATCTCCCGACTTGATAAGCGATCCCATTCTTTTGTGAGCGATAAGTCCAAAAAGAGGCTTGTCTCTATCATCTTCTTTTAAAAGCAGTTTGTCTATATATTTTGACTCAAAGGTGTTTTTTTCTAGCTTGTCTAGCCCATTAATGCGACGGGGGTTAATCATCTTTATAGGTGTAAGTGTAGAAGATAGAACTAGATCTTTATTGTCCCCTTCCTCTCCCTCTAGGAAGTAGCTAACAGGCTTAAGCAGTATCAAGGAGGTAAGATAAAGAAACTCTATAGGTATACTCCTCTCATTTCGTCTATACTTGCCTATAGATTCCTCGCTTACCTCGTACCCCATGTAGGCTAGTGATTCATGTATCGTTTTAGTTGATTGATTGGGTGTTGATTTTATGAGGTTGTTTAGTCTGTCAGCAACTTCCTGCCTAAAAGTGTTCACTTTGTACCTTTCCGTCACTCATTTAGCGTAAGTATACAGAAAAATAAATAATGTGTACATAATGTACATACATTAAAAAATAATTATTAATATAGAGTATTTTTTTAAGATGAAAAAAGTTATTTAAAATATATTAAGTGTGAAAAAGTGAAATAAATGTACATTAAGTACACAAGTTTTAAACTTTTCTTTAATTTAAGATTTTATTTATATTCTTATATGTACAATTTGTACATGACATATTTAAGTATTAAAGAGTTATTGGTTTCAAAGGAGTATAAGAAAGATTCGATCAGATCGATCATGTGTGGGCGTAGAAAGCCTAATGCAGATAATCGACAAGAATTTGAAAAACTTTATGGTATTCCGTTCGATGCGTGGAAAAATATTCAGAAATGGATCACCGAACAAACAAAAATAACTACTTTCTCTTAAAGGCAAAGCTATGTATTATGAAACTAAAGTAATTGCGACCATTTTAGAACGAACGCAGGGGGCAGTCTCTTATATGATAAGAAAAGGCTATCTCAAAGGTGAAAAAAATGGCCGTGACTATAGAGTCTCCCAGAAAGATTTTGACGACTTTTTAAAAAACTATTTTCATACAGAGAGAAAGTCAAACAAAGGAAAACGCATTGCTATTTAAACACGCCTTAGAGTGTCAAAAAGACGCGATTATATCTCTATATAAACAAGGGTTTACGATTGAGCGTATTACGTTTGTATATAGATATAATTCTACTTCTACGATAGAAAATGCTTTAATAAAATGGGGGCTTTATAATGGCTAGAAAATCAATGAGCGAGATTAAAGACGCGATCGATATAGTTGACTATATATCAGACTTTATTCCCCTAGTAAAAAAAGGAGCAAACTTTGTCGCCCCTTGTCCTTTTCACTCTGAGGACTCAGCAAGCTTTAGCGTTTCACCTACTAAACAGATATGCCATTGTTTCGGCTGTGGTAAAGGTGGTGATATCTTTGACTTTATAGAACTATACCACGGCGTTAGTAAAATGGAGGCCAAAGAAAAGGCCTTAGCCTACGCAGGCGGTGAACGTGAGGAAAACAGCCCGCAACGACATAACCCCCTCCCAAAAAAAGAAAAGCCCGCTAAAGACGCCGTAAAGATCAAAAAAGATCTAGCTTTTAAAGCTAACAAACTCCTAGCAAACAATAAAGACTTTACGATCTTTATACCTATCGATAACTCAGATATAATCGCGGTTTCTCCTGTCTTTGAAAAGCTCTTAGAGCATAGCACTTTTAGAGTCGATAAACCCGCGTTAAAGCGTCTAAACTATATCACCTCTGAGCTGTTAGCTTATGACGATTTTTTTAAATGCCCCGCGATCATCATGCGAGACGATAAGCGTAAGGTCGCTGATATCTCAAAGTATCGAGCCATAGATCCAAAAGAGGGGAAAGTTATCTCTAAGTACCTCTATCAAGGATCAGAAAAAACCCTTGACAACAGAGGCGAGGACTTTCTTTTTCCCCTCTCTTTTGAAATGAAAATACTTATCTCTCGTCATAACTTCTTTTTTATAGGCGAGGGGCTTAAAAACGCTCTGGTCGCGTTTGTGTTTGGTGTCCCTTATATCTCGATCGAGAGCGTATCATCTGGGATCAGCGACGAGCTTATCGACTACGTTAAAGAGCTAAGTAAAACGAAACAGATGATCGGAGCGTTTGACGGCGACGGCGGATATGACGGCGAAAAATTTACGAAAGGACGGGGCGGATATGAGAGACTTAAAAAGATGCTTGAAAAGGACTTTAAAAATCTTTTCTCTTTTGATAGTGGTTTAGATTTTGCGGATTACATGGCAGATCAAAAAAGTTTAGTAGCGAGTGACTTAGATTTTAATACTCTTTTTAAATTAGAGGCTTAATAACTACATATTATTATTATTTATTGCTAAAGTATTGACTTTATAATAAAAAATAATTATAATAGCTTATAAAATAAAAAAGGGAATTAATGACAATCGCAACTAAACCGCTTTTTGATGTTGAATATTCAAACGTGTCTAAGACTTACAGTTTAGACAAAGAGATCTTAAAAGAGTTTGATTATTTTACAGAGGCAAACGGTCTAAAAAAGACTAAGGTTATTTCAGACTTATTTAAACGTCTACCTTTAGATTTAGAGAGTCAGGAAAAGATCAAGACAGCTTTTGAATCAAAAACAAATAAGACAAAAAGAACCTTAACGGCTTCGGCTGATGCACTTCAAAACATGGAGAGCTACGCGGATCTGCATAAGTATAGTAAAAGCGGTATCGTTGAAAAATTACTTACTTTGTTTTTGATTGAAAAGGGTGTGAGAACAGCTTAAGCAGGACGCTTAAGCAATCGGTTTCGTTAAAAACCACGTTTGTAGTTATTCGTATTTTAACGTAACCTTTTTGAAAATGCAATAGCATAATAAAGGTTTTTCGTGAATTTAGTAACTTATTTTATGCCCTTAGAGGCTACTACTGTATCAAAAGAACGAGAAAAACGCTTTTTTAAGCTTCTTTCAAAGGCTAAAAAGATCCCTGTTTCTGGGCTTCGTGAAGCTTATAGGGCTTTTACTGATGCAAAAAAAGCCGAAATAAAAGAGGCCTCTAAGCCCGCCACTCTTTCGCCCTCTGATTATATAAATTTCTTTGATGATATGCTTAACAAAGAGCAAAGCGAGTTTGAAAATGAGCTAGAGTTAGACGCTTTTATCTCAGAAAATAAGCTTAAAATAGCCATAGTGAAACGTGCTTTTAAATCTCATAAAGAGAAACGTATCAGCGATATAAAACAAGAGCGTTATTCAGGTTTGCCAGAGATCTTGCAAAGACATTTTGACCTTGACGTTCCCCCTGTTATACAGGGTAAATATATCTATGAGTCTGGTATGTTAGGATATGACGACGACAAGGGAACAGATAAACTTTGTGCTATGTTTGTCCCTAAAGCTCAGATCGAGATTGTCCACGAGGGAGAGGCGAAAACCTATCTTAGATTAGCTATGAAAACACGAACAGGGATAAGAGAGATCTTACACCCGATGTCAACTTTTGTAAAGGCTGATCGTTTCGCTAAAGTGTTCGGAAATAATAAAGTTTATTTAGATAAACCTAGAATTGGTAAAACTATGACTTACCTTGCTGATTATCTAGCTAATAACCCTGACTTAATCCTCGATCAAAAGGGCGTAAAAAGGACTGGTTGGGTTGATGACACTTTCTATATTCCTCAGCGTGAACAGGGGGCTATCTGGTTAAATAAAGCTTTAGAAAAAAACTACACGATCAAAGGTGAGCGTTCGACACAGTTAGAGCTTTTAGAAGAAATGGGAAAAGGAAAAGTTTTTATTACAGCTCTGGGAGCATTTACTGCAAGCCTTTTTGATCTTGTCCCTACTGATCTAAACTTTATTATCCATTTAGGCGGGCGTACGGGATTAGGAAAGAGTTTTGCTGGTAAAGCAGGCCTTAGTTTTTATTGTGAGCCTTTCGACTCAGGCCAGAAGTGGAATACTACCCTCGCGAGGGTTGAGTCTTATTTGTCTGAAAATTACGGCGTTGTGACACTCGTAGATGATATAGAGGACGCCGATAACGTGGATAAGGCTATAAGCGTTTCGTATATGTTTGCCGACAGAAAAGGAAAAGGCCGTAATAGGATAGATGAAGAGGGCGACATGGTGACAAGAGAGATCCTTTCTTTTAAAGGCGTGATGATCTCTACAGGTGAAAAGTCTTGGCTCGATGTAGTTGCACAAAGTAAAAGAGGGAATGATCCGATTGGTTCAGTTCGTAGGGTTTTAGACGTTCCCGCACGTGGTATCTGGGACGGTGTAGATAAAAGAAAAGTAGGCCGACTTATGCACTCAGCACATGGCATTTTAGGCGTTGACTTTTTGGACTATTTAGAAAAAAATAGAGATCGAGTTTTAGACCTCTTTGATTCAAGCGTCGAGCTTTTTTCTGATATTGTAGAAGTCGGCGAAACTATTAATACCCGCTTCGGACTAATGACAACAGCTCTGAGAATTTTAAAAGAGATGAATTTTATAGATGAGACTATCTATACAAGACAGTTTAAATATCTTAGAGAGTTAGCCAAAAAATCAGCCTCAGAGTTTAACAATGCAAAAGATATTTTTTCTAAGTTCAAAGATGAATTTGTCTCTTATCTTTCAAGTGATCGAGAGTCTTATGTTCACTTAAACGCTTCGGGTGGTGTTGTCTTTGTAGGTCGAAACCCTAAAATATTCGGACGTATTAATATAGAAAATGATCTTGTTGAGATAAGCGTCCCTGTTTTTAACAAGTGGTGTCAGGATCAGAAGTTCCCACCTAAAGAGGTTATAACTGAATTATTAACGCGTGATATGCTTAAATATAACCCCGATTCTAAAGAGCAAAATAAACGAAAAGCTAAACAAGTTAAGCATATTGGCACGACTAATGTTTGGTCGTACTGCATTAAAGGCCTCTTTTCCCCTGACGAGGTTGATATCACTTTTTTAAACCCTGACAAAGAAAAAGAGACACGAACAAACGAAGATATCCAGAGAGCTATCGACGATATGAACGAACAGCTTTACGGGGATCGCCACGATCAACAGGTGTTCCCGATATGACAAAAGCGATAACAATACCCGCAGAAGATCGGATAACCGCAGGGGATAGAGTAAAGATCTCAAATAGTAAACAGGCTGTTTTCTGGGAGGTCTTAGGCGTGAGAAAGCCGTTTAAAGATATGCCAAATAAGATCTGTTTGATTATCAAGCATAAGAGCAGTATAAGACGTAATTTTGATATAAATAAGGTGTGTGTTTTGATAAAGGGTAAAGTATGAGCGAAAACCAACACAGTAAACTATTAAGATGGAAATTACCCGACTTAGAACCTAATCAGATCAAAACACACGGCGAGGCAGTACAGGCGAAAAAAGATAGTATGCAGATGATCGAGGGCGTTTTTGTTGTTAAAGATATTAAGATCCCCCCTCGATTAGATAAGCCAGACGCTACAGAGTATTATAATAATAAGTTTTATGCCTATTGGTTGACACAGTTTGATAACTCTATCCCTAAAGGCAAAAGAGAGACAATTTTAAATTTCATGCTAGGTCGCTGTTAGTTTTTCGCGATAGAGTGCTTATGATGTTAATAGATAAACTATTAAGGTCAGAATTTGAAACGCAAAAAAGACGGAAACAAACTAGGCAAACGACGTGCTTTAGCTTTAGATAAAGCTACCCCGCCCGCTACACCTCCGACTATTCCCGCTTTTGATGGCTTCTCAAATGTAATGAAAGGGATCGGAGGTCTTAAAGACTCTCTGACAAATACCTCTTTTTACCGCTTTCACCTTAACCTAAATCATAACCCCGCTTTAGCTGATGATCTTTACTCTGAAAACTGGCTTGTCGGTAAGATCGCAGATATCCCCGCCTCAGAGATTACGCGTAAATGGCGTAACATTGTATCAAGCGAAACAAAAGAGCGTTTAGATCTCTTTTTAAAGGCACAAAAAGAGCTTGACGTTAAAGAGCATTTTAAAGAGGCTATAACGTGGGCGGATCTTTTCGGAGGCTCAGCTATTCACATGATCGTTAACGACGGTCAGAGTCAGGATAAGCCCCTTAAAAAGCATAATATAAAAAAAGGATCTCTCCGCCTTAGAGTTTTTGATCCGCGTCATATTTTCCCTGTTAATTATGGTCTGGGTGAGCCTGAGCTTTTTAGAGTTCAAGGTCTGGGCGAAACCTTAACGATCCACAAATCACGATTACTTATCTTTAAAGGCCTTAAAGCCACAGAGCATAAAAAACGTGAGTATAACTTCTGGGGTGGCTCAAAAGTACAGCGATCGATCGAACCGATCATTAAATCAGATAAAACAATCCACGCTATTATAAATATGCTTGACGAGGCAAACGTCAACGTCTACAAACTAGAGGAACTTACGGAGCAGGCGATCAACGGTGAAGATGAGGCCATTATCTCACGCCTAAAGATCGTCGATCAGATGAAATCTTACCTTAACGCCGTTGTCTTAGATGCTAAAGACGACTTTTTAAAAAAATCAAACGACTTTAAAGATCTGCATAATATCGATGTATCAGCTCAGATTCACGTCGCAGGCTCGGCAGATATCCCCGCGACGCGTCTCTGGGGACGTTCCCCTGACGGCATGAACGCCACAGGAGCAAGCGACACGAGAAACTTTAACGATCGTATCTCAGCAGAACAGACAAGCTTAGAGCCTAAGCTTAACACCTTAGATGAGATCATAGCCTTTTCTACTTTCGGAAACCCTTTTGAGTGTGGAACAGAATGGCTCTCATTAGAACAGGAAACCTTAGCAGAAACAACAGACAGAAAAAAGACTCAGGCAGAAACCGACGCGATCTATATTACAAATGAGGTCTTTTCAAAAGATGAGATCAGAGAGGCCACGATCAGAGATGATAAAAGATTCTCTTTTTTAGAGGCTAGAGATAAAGAGAAGGGAGCTGAAAGTGCTTAATTTTCTAGGTTTAGATTCTGCGGTTGAGTTTCTATCTGAGTCTATAAACGACAGAGGTTATTTAGTGATCTCCTGTCGTTTTGCTCGTGTAGGTATTCAAAAACGCTTAGGATCAGAGATCAGCCCCGACTTTGAGCCAGATAAGATTTATAAAGAGTACCGTAGCCCCGACGAGGTTTTTAAAGATTCTGTTTTGGAGGGCTTTCGTACCGTTGTCTTAACCGACGATCACCCCGAGGTCTTACTCGACGCACAAAACACAAAAGATCATCTGATCGGCTTTGTAAGCTCAGAGGTTAAAGCAGTAGAAAACACACATTTACAATGTGAAATAACTATCATAGATAAGGAGATCATAGAGAAAATACAAGCGGGAAAAGTTGAACTTTCAGCGGGTTATCTGTACGCGTTGGAGTTGGTCGATCATGCAGATTATGACTATTTGCAAACTAACATCATACCTAACCATATCGCGATTGTTGATGCGGGGCGGTGTGGTAGTTCATGCTCTATTGGTATGGACTCAAATTTAAAACAGGAGATTAAGAAAATGAAAATTACCTTTTACGGCACTAATGCCAAAGGCGAAAAGATCGAGCTTAGTTCGGTTGATGTTCCAGAAGATCAAAGCGAGGCTATGCAGGCCGTCGCCGATGCTACTTACGCAAACTCTCAAAGCCTATCGGACGCTTTAGTTAAAAACGCTAAAGATATGGACGAGCTACAGGCTAAAAGTGATATGACGCCCTCAGAGGACGAGATCAAAGAGGCGAACGATAAAACGATCGCGGTTAAGGCGTTTGATCTCGCTCATGTTATGGTTGTAGCTAAAGACGCTTTAGGCGATACAGCTTGCTTTAAAGGCAAGGACGCAGAGACGATCAAACGTCAAGTGCTTACTAAACATAAGCCAGAGATGGCCTTAGACGGCAAAAGTCCAGAGTATATCGCTTACGCTTTTGACGCTTTAACAGAGCAGTTAAACGAGGCGAAAGACTCTTACGAAACAGGCTTAGGTCTTATCCCTACAGTTATCGGGAAAGATGAAAAGCCAGACGATCTAAACGTCGCTTTAGACGCATTTACAAAAAAAATCGGAGGTGAGTAATGGGTGGAGCAATTCAAGCAGGCTACGAGGTAGCTAAAGGTATTTTAGGCGGAGTGGCAAGTTCTAAACCTGTACGCTCAGCAGAACACGAGGCAGGCGTCGCTTTAAACCGCGGATCACTTGTGAAGGTTGACGCTACAGGTAAGATCACAGCTCTTACAGCAGTAACAGACACGATCGACGGTGTTCTTATTAGAGAGGACGCTTTAAGCTCTGCAACTTTAGCTATTGGCGAGATCGGAAAGATCGCTAAGTCTGGCGATATCTGGGTGAACTCAGATACAGACGTCGTTAAAGGTCAGCCCGTTTTCGCTCGTTGTCTTGCAGGGGCGGGAACAGTTGGCGACGTGACGACGACAGTAGACGGCGTTAACGCGGTAAAAATTAACGCAGTTTTCACAGAGTCAGCAGTTGCGGGCTTAGTTCAAATCACACCAAATCTAATTTAAGGGATCTTATAATGAGTAAAAGACAAACTTTATTAAGTGTAGCTACAGCTCAGGTTTTAGCACTTGACAGCACGTTAGCAAATGACGCAATCGTAGACGCGACAGCTAACGCTTCTTCTGCTTTAGTGGCAGTTGAAAAAACAGTTTACGAGGCTGAGTATGTAGATATTACCTTTATGGATATTCTGCCTGTTAAAAATCTCGGCGATCCTTTTGCGACGTCGTTTGAGTACAGCTATGTTCAAAAAGCGGGCAAGGCTAAACTTGCAGGCGAGACAGGCGAGATCTCTTGGATCGACGCGTTTATCGGTACAAAATCAGTTCCTTTACATGATGGTAATGTCGGGTATAAATACTCCTATAAAGAGTTAGGTCGTGCTTCTAAACTTGGTGCTAAGCTTGATCCTTTAAAGGCTGAGATCTCTATGGAGTCGGCTTTACGTTTAGCTCAGGAGATCGCTTATTTTGGTGATGCTGATCGTGGTATCACAGGCTTTTATAATGATCCAGACGTTCCAGAGTTAACGGTTTCTGGGGGTATTGCTTGGTCTGCTAAGCCTGCGGTAGATATCAACGGCGATCTTAATAACCTTTTTGGGACAGCTTACGCAAACTCTAAACAGGTGGAGTTTAAGCCAAACGATCCACGTAACCGCTTGATTGTTCCGACGGCTCTTTATGTGATCTTAGCGACTAAGATCATTAATACCGTGACAGGCCAGACAGTCTTAGACTATTTAGCTGAGCATTGTATGTGGTTAACAGGTAAAGATAAGATCATTAGCTCGGCTGAGGCTGTAGATGTTCGTATCTACCAAAAAGATGAGCGTAAAGTCTGCTTTTATTGGGGTGACACTCCAAAATTCTTAGCACCACAGGCGAACAATTTAACGCTAGAAGTAGCGGGATCTTTTTCTATAGGCGGGACGGTAAACCGTAACCCTAACTCTATGTATGATTTAATCGGAGCGTAATTATGAAAGTAAAAAATATCTCAACTAAAGCTATCTCTCTTTGTCCTCTTGATGAGGACGGCGGGATCGTAAATATCCGTATCGGAGCAGGGAGCGTAAGCGAAAACCCTCTTATTACTGAGAACGATGTTAAGGCTCATGTAAAACGTGGATCTATCGAGATCGTAACAGGCGGGGCAAAAGATGCCTCTAAAGCTGAGGCTGAAACGGCTCAGATTAACGCTTTACTTGACGGCCTGCCAGAACAGCTTACAGAAGAAGTTTTAAAAGCTTACTCAAAAGCTGATCTTAAACTGATCTGTAAAGGATCAGGTTTAAAAGGCTATAGCAAATTAGACGAGACAGCTCTTGTTGATCTGATCTTAGGAGCGTAAAAAATGGCACTTACTACGGTAGACTTTAAAACCTCTTACCCTGAGTTTGATACGGTGGAAAACGCCGTAGTAGATGCCCTTTTACTAAAATCGTCCGACTATGTAAGCGATACTATTTTAGGGACTAAACTTGAAACTGGTATTTTTCTTTTAGTGGCTCACGAACTGACACTTTTAGAACGTACCAACCCTAAAAAAGCCTTTAAAATAGTAACGTCTAGAAGTGGCCTCGGTCACTCTGTATCGATGCAAAACTTAGCTAAAAATCACCGTGAAGCCTACCTCTCTCTTTCCTTTTACGGTCAGCAGTTCTTAGCTATTGTTAGCCCTTTAAAAGCGGGGGCTTATATCCTTGATTAAGTCAAAAGTCAAACGCTCTCGAGTGAGTACAAACTCAAAGGTTATTAAACAGATCAAAGCGATCGCGGGAACAATTAAAGCGGGTTATCCTAAAGAGAATAAACAAAGTTTTGAAGTAGATGAAAACGGTTACACCGCTTTAGATAAGGCCGTCTGTATTAACTACTCAGACGAGGGATATCGCCCTTATGTAAAGGTAGCCTACAAGCGAAACGAAAAGAAATATCAAGGCCGTATCATAGCCATAGCTAAAGCTAAAAACAGAGCGAAAGCCAGAGCCTTAAAAGAGGACTTAGGCCGTGAGATGGTAGCCGATATCAAAGTCGTTTTGCGAGAGTTTAAAATAGCCCCCGCTAACAGCTCAGCAGGGACGATTGACTCTACGATCAGCTACTACATAAAGGAGAGTAAATGAGTTTAGCTCTTTCGATAGAAGATGAGAAAAAAAGCTATAACGCTACAAGCTACACAAAGACGCTCGAACATGGTAGGGAGGTCTTAACGCCTGCTCCTAATGTGGTCGAGGTCGCGATCCAAACCGTGTCCCCCTTAGCTAGAAAACGCCAGAAAAGAACAGACTCTTTTTTAATGGCCTCTATTGATATCGCCTCTGACTATATGGCCTTAAACATAGACGACACGATCAGCTATAACGGCTTAGAGTATAAGATCATCTCTTTTGTTCAAATGGACGACCTTTTTAAGTGGGAGGGCGATTTTAATGAGTGATGATCTTGCAGATTTTATCATAGCCTATATAAACGGCCTTTTACCAGATATTAAAGTTTATGACGCAAAATACCCCTTTTCTGATACGGGCGACTATGCTACTTTTTACATACCTGAGTTATACAGTAATAGCCCGCATAAGAACCTAATCTCTACCACTATCGACACACAAAACGAGACAAAAACGAAAAGCTATAAAGAGCTTTTTTATGTTGACGCTCTGATATCTTTTAAGGGGGCAAATTGTAGGGCAAATATGAAACTTTTTCGCGATAGTTTCATTACACTATCCTCTTTAGAGGCATTTAACGAGAGTGAAACGATCGGCTTTTACGGAAAAGGTAAGGTTATCGACGTTTCAGAGCATAGAAACACTTATACCAAAGAGGCCAAAGCTATAGAGATCTCTTTTTCTGTAGCTGATATCGCAGTCGATACGGTTTCCCTTGTTAAGAGTGCGACTGTAGAACTAATATAAAAAGGACTTCCCACTATGGCAGAAAATAAAAACAGCGTTAACGCGACACTCGTATCGCAAAGAACCTACCCTCAGTCAACTTTTGACACGATCCTCGTTTTAACCGATAAGGTGACGTTTCCAGAGGCTACGCGTACCTATCAAGATCTCACGGCCTTATCATCTGAAAACAGCGACGCAGATCTGCAAGCTTATATGTCTATCGGCTTCGCTCAGCAAATCAGAGCAAAAACTTTTATCTTAGCTAAGCGTTCTAAGCCTCAGCCTGCGATCGCCTCTTTTACTTTTGACAACTCTTTAGATGCGGTTGCAGATGGTGAATTTAAAGTCACGGTAAACGGTGCGACTTTTGAGTTTACGGGTATTAACTTCACTACAGGTACAAAAGCGGAGGCTTTAAACCTCGTTTTAGATCCCTCGATCGTGGCTTATGATATCAGCCCGACGGTTGTAGAGCTTAGAACAGTTGAAACCTTAGACACAAGTGCGATCACAGCGATCACAGCAATCGCCGTCGCAGTTGGTACGGATATCTCAGCCTCTTTAAACTCTTTTTTAACGGCAAATGATACAGGTAGCACAGGCCAAACGATCAAAGCGGATCTTATCGCCTTAGATGAGGCAAACACAGACTATTTCGGTGTATTAGTTTTCTCAGATGAGACGCAAACAGATCTTAAAGATCTCGCTTTATATGTCGAGTCGCAAGATGCTATGTGTGTTTTATATGATAACTCACCTGTAGCGATAAGCACAGCGACGACAGATCTAGCCTCTGAACTACAAGCCTTAGCTTACGAGAAAACTTCGGTTTTTTATCATGCTACAGATCGCACAGATATTGCCTTTTTATCGGCGTTTTTAGGCCTTGATATCGGTCTGATTAACGCTAAAACTATGGAGCTTAAGGGCGTTACTCCTGATACTTTAACCTCGACAGAGCTTACAAATGTTTTAGCTAAAAACGCAAATGTTTACACTAAAGAGCGAAAGCGTTACCTTTTTACTAAACAAGGAACGGCCTGCTCTGGTAAAAAAATCGAGTCTGTAGCGGGTGAGATCTTTATCACGGTTAAAAGTATCGAGGGTATGTATGAGCTACTTTTAAATAACGATCGTATCTCTTTTGATGCTGATGATCTTAACCTCTTACGCGTTTTAGTTACGACTAAATTAAGACAGGCTCAGGCTCAGAAGATTATCGCTTTAGATGATCCGCAAAATGGCGAGGCCTTTACTATTGATCTAGTGACAGATCAAGCAGGCGGGAGCTGTAATGTTAAAGTCTCTTACCTTAAATCTGGTTCGGTTGATTGGATCGATCTCTCTTTCTCTGCTTCAATCGATGCAGACGAATATTATATTAATAAGGCCTAACTATGGAAGATATTAGAAATTTAAATTGTGTTGTTGGCACTCATGCTCTTACAGGCTTAGGTGAGACGCCTTTTGATCTGCCAGAGTTGCCCGATAACGTCGTCACGACTAAAGGGATCGACGGCGTTAGCCGTATGGTAGTAAACCCTAAATCTCAGATCTTAGAGGTGGTTGTAAGACTCAGGGCTGATTCGCCCTCAGTTCTTATTATGAAGGGCTTCGAAAAATCTCACGCCTTAGTCCCTTTTGACTTTTCTTGGCCTGACTTTGGTTTTAAGATCTTTGCTTTAGAGTGCGACGTCAGAGAGACGAACGGGGTGACGATTGAAGAAAAAACGCCTACTATCGAGTTCACTTGTCGCCTGACTAACTTTATCGAAATTAAAGGCCTGTAATGTTGGAAAATAACGAAATAGCTCAACAAGCAAAAGAACGCTATACCGTTCGCCCCTTTGCTACGACAAGCGAGGCGATCGAGTTCACACGTAACATGGCTCTCTTTCTTAATGGCTTAAATTTTGATCCTGACACGATGGACGACTTAGATCTCAACGATATTATGCCCCTGCTTGATCCTGAAAAAGTTAAATATTTCGTGACAACTTTTATCACTTTAAAAAATGGCGATCCGATTGATTATGAGAGAGATTTTATCTCTGATATTCAGATCGTTTTTGTCTTAGCTTTTATGGTGGTTTTTGAGTTGGGACTCAAAGCTCAGGGAAAGCCAGAGGCGGGGGACAGCCTGCCACAGTCTCAAAAGCGGTAAGAGATCTTTTAAAAGAGTGTCCTCTTAATGTTATGGAGCTTAGGCTCTTTTCTCTACAGGATAAAACCTCTGTATCTCTTACGGAGCTTTTACAGATGCCTTATGATCTTTTTGAACGCTTAGAGAGTTATCACGCCTTAAAAAGTGATATCGAGGCTGTTCACAGCTCAGAGGCACAAAATAACGCAACTTCTGCCCCTGCTAAACGCGGTTTTAAAATCATTAATAACGGCGACGGTACGGGATCAGTAGCATAAAGGGTTTAGTATGAAAGTCGGTGAGTTATTTTATGCTTTAGGTATGGAGTGGGACAAACAAAGCCTTAAGGGGATCAAGTCAGATCTTGGCGATCTGGGTAAGTTTATCGCTAAAACGACAGCCGTAGGCGTGGGAGCAGGGGCGGGCGTCTTTGCTTTAGTTAAATCTTTTTCAGCCGTTAACGATGAACTCGGCAAAACAGCCCGTAACCGTGATATCGCGATCGATACTTTACAGTCTTTAGAGTATAGCTTTAAATCTGCGGGGCTTGCAGGATCGGACGTCTCAGGCGTCTTAAAAAACTTAGAAGATCAAAAGGCTAAATTTGCCAGAGGAACGGCAGACTATGAGGCCTTTGCTCTGCTTGGTGTTAACCCTCAAAAGTTCACAGATACAGAGTCTATGTTTTACTCAGTCATAGACTCACTCAAAGGCGTTAAGGACGAGACGGTTAAAGCCGAACTCGCTCAAAGACTCTTAGGAAACTCAAACTTAAAGCCACTTATCGACGGCGGGAGCGACGCCCTAAAAAATCAAAAAAACGAGCTTAAATCTTACGGAGTTTTGCTTAACCAGACAGACTTTAAAAAGAGTGCTGAGTTTAACGACGAACTGCTTAAATCTACTACGATCCTAAAAGGTCAGCTCTCTAAAGTCATGGTCGAGCTTGCCCCTGTTATCAAAGACGTTCTTAGCTCTTTTAACGCGTGGATCAAAGCAAATAAAGATCTTATCGTCTCAGGTATCGGATCTTTTCTTACAGGCATAACAGACGGGCTTAAGTACTTCGGCGAACTTTTAGGCAGGGTATCAGATCATCTAGGCGGGTTTAAAACGATCGTTTTAGCCGTCGCGGGTGCTTTTGCTCTTTGGGCGTCCCCTCTGCTTTTATCGGTGGGGATCTTAGTCGCAGTTTTAGCCCTTTTCGATGATATTATGTCCTTTTTTAAAGGCCAGCCCTCTCTACTAGGTGATTTTATCAAATCTCTAGACGGTGTAGAAAAAGCAGTTTTAGCCATTGTGACAGCCTTTGGAGCGTTAAAGCTTGCTATGTTAGCCACGCGTAAGATCGGGCGTACTCTGGGCGTAGCTGAGGCTTTAGGCTCTGGGGCAGGGGGTAAAGGCGGTAAAGGTTCTATGCTTGGAAAAGGTCTTAAGGGGGCGGGAATGTTTGCTCTTGCTTATGAGGCTTTTGATCTTATGGATAACTACGCGATCCCTGCTCTGGCGGATAAGATTAGTCCGAAACGATACGCAGATCCTACGGCCTACCTTAACGCCCCGCGTGATCCTGACGCTTATAAAGCAGATGGGACGAGTGTTTGGGCGACAAATGACACGCCAAAACAGGTTATTAATCACAACACGATCCACGTAAACGCAGACGGTCAGGGTGTAGGCGACGTCGTAAACCATCTAAACGAGCGAGGTTATGAGTAATGATAATTGACTCCTTAGATATCAACTATTTTGATTTTGAAAAAAACGAGTTTGGATCTTTAGAACTTGACGCCTATACAGAGCAGAAGATCACCCTAAACAGCCTCGTTTCTAAAGATGCTTTAGAGACAGGCGAGGTTTTAGCTGATGCGATCGTTAATCAGCCTATGCAGATCACCGTTAAGGGTTTGATCTCTGATCTGGCTCAAAACTATAAAGAAGAATTAGAGATGATCGCTGAGGCGGTTACAGCTGTTTTTACCTCTAAGGCCTTAACTGCTTCAAAGTCGGTTAAGGGGTGGCAAAAGCTCTATAAGCTCTGGGAAGATAAACAGCTTATCTCTATTACTTCACCGATCAATGGCGAGGACACTTTTAAAGATCTGGCGATTGAGAGTATAGAGGTAGAAGTTACCTCTTTAAAGGCTCTGCAATTTACAGCTAAATTAACACAGGTGCTTATCAGCTCAAATATAAAAAAACCGACACTCTCTAGCGAGGTCGGAAACCAAAGCGTAAGGGGATAAAATGAACTTAACAGATGAACTTTTCCAAAGATATGTAAGTGTAGATAGCGGGACAGAAGTAGAGGTTTTATATAACGATAGTTATGACTATTTTTATTTTAATGTCTATTATTATGGATCTTTAGTTAAGGGCGATACTCCGATTGTAAATAACTATAATAGCTCTTTTGTCTCTTTTACTTCGTCGGCTGATTCTGCCACGCTTGAGACAGTCACACTTTTTACTATCGAGGTTAAGAGTGTCTAACCGATCAACGCGTCTTATAGAGGTGATATTCTCTTTTAAGGGCAAAACTGTAACGATCCCCTCTGATCTTTCGATTAAAGCCGTCGTGACAGCCTCGCGGGTTGCCCTGCCTAACTCCTGTAAGTTAGAGATCCGACAGCTCAGCCCTAAAACCTTTTCTTTTATTGAAAAACGCCCCGAAATAGAGCTTAAAGTAGACGGTCAAACTTATTTTACAGGTAAGGTTTACAATGCAGTAAATAGCTATAAAGCCCCGACGTGGAAATGTGAGATCTATTGTAGTGATATCAAGCTTTTACCTACAGTTAAAAAAGAGAAACTACTCTTTTCTAAAGGCCAGACAACAGGCGAGCTTTTAAGTTCGATGATCGAAAAGATCTCAGACGTTAAAATCGATCTTAACCCTTTTTCAAACTGTATATCTAAGGATAAATCGCTTCTGAAATCTTTAGTTATAGAGTACCGAAAAGAGAGCGATATTATGAAAGCGATCGGGAATATGTTTAAGGCTTGTAACAAAGAGGTGATAAAAGAAAACGGTAAAGTCTCGATTATAGATAAGGCGGAAACGACCAACCCGAACACGCCCTTAACGCTTAAAAAGTTCATAAGTGAACCGCCTCGATTAAGTGATAAAGATATCAGCGTCACCGTTCCGCTTAATAACCGTTACCGCTTAGGAGTCGGCTTTAAGATCGACTCTAAATCAATCGCCTTACAGCTTAAGAACCCCTACACTTTTGAAAATCATCTGGATCAAAAGATCTTTAAGATCGTGGAGCTTTCACACTCTTTTGATAATCACACTACAGCCGTCGCTAAAACGGTTCTAAAAGGGATCAGAATATGAATGAACACTTAGAGCTTTATAAGCTTTTAGAGGGTGCTTTAAGCGACCGTTTCGACGATCTTTACACCTCGCAACCCTGTACGATCCAAAGCTTTAACGATGCGGATAACACGCTTACGGTAAAACTCGATCATACAGGAGAGACGATCGCCGATGTAAGTATCGCTCTTTTAGGATCAGCAACAAACTATATAACCACGCCTACGATGGTCTTAGGCACTAAAGGGCTTTTACTCTTTTCTAAATATGATCTTTTAAAGTGGCTTGAAACAGGAACGGACTTAGAACCCGTCGCAAACTTCTCTCTAAATAACGCGTTTTTTCTTACAGGCGTTCTCACTTTAGATCAGGCCTTTACTTATAACCATGTAGCAACAGAGATTAAGTGTCAGAAGTTGACAATTAAAAATGATACAGCGGATCTTATTCGCGATATTCACGATACAGTTTTAGAACTAAAAAAAGTAGTTCTGGCACTATCGACGGCGACGTGTCCCCCCTCTGCTCAGCTTTCATGCTCTGCTGATCTGGTGACTTCGCTTACTGTTTTAGAGCCACTTATAACTAAGATAGGATCATTTAATGCCTAACCCTTTTGATTTTGAACTTATAGAGCTAGAGAGTGGCTATTTTGACTATAACCCGACCTTTGAAGCGGTGGCGAGTTTTAACCAGAGAGTTTTACTACTTTTAAATACGTGGCGGGGTGAGTTTGTCTATGATCTTGGCTCTGGTATGGATTATAAAAAGGCCTTAAGTGAGACGTTTAACTCTCGTTATTTAGAGGGCTTTTTTATCAAGGGATTAAAACAGCTCGACAGCTTCGAGAGAGTTTCAGAGTTTCAGGCCTCTTTTGATCTAAAGGCTAAAACGATCTATGTAAGCTTCTTGGTGATCTCTAAAGATAGTGAGATCGCAGTTATTAAAGATTTTAAACTATAAAGGGTAGATAATGACTTTTGAAAATGGACTTTTAAAGATCCCGACACTTGACGAAAATATCAGAGAGCTAAAGGCTCTTTACGAACAAAAGTTAGGGATCGTTGACGTTGAGGCGTCCTCTGCTTTAGGGGCTGATCTGGCGATCACTTCGGAGATGAAAAAACGAGCAGATGAGGCTTTACAGTTTGCTGTCGCTCAACAGTCGCCTTATACCGCGATCGATGAGGGCTTAGAAAGTCTCTGTTTTCTTGCAGGGCTTAAGAGAAAAAAGAACGAGCATACAGTCGTATACCTCTCTTTTATAGGCGTAAATGGTACGATTATACCCAAAGCTACAGAGGTTAAAAATACCGCGACAAATGAGATCTTTTTAACTGATGAAGCAGGCACGATCGCGGGCGGTGTTTTTGAGGTCTACGCTACAGCTCAGAACGTAGGCGAGATCTCGGCAAGCTCTGGAAATGTTAACAGCGTGACACTTACAGGTGTAAGCTCAGTTATTAACAACAGCGACGGCGTGACAGGTTATCTTTTAGAGTCTAACAGCTCTTTAAGATCCCGCCTTTTAAATGCTGAAAGCGATCAGAACTCTATACGAAAGATCTACACCCTTTTAAGTAATATCAATAATGTTAAATATGTCAAAGTCAAGGCAAATAGTGAGCTTACGCCAGACGCAAACGGGATCGATCCTAAAAGCCTTTCGTGTGTGGTTTTGGGTGGGACGTCTAAGGATATCGCTAGAGCGATCTACGAGTCACCCGCAAACTTAAGAACCTTTGGGACTAGTTCAGAAACGACAAGCGATCCGATCTCTGGAAATGACTTTATTATCTATTTCTCACGCCCGATCGAGCAACTTGTCACGCTTGATATCACGATCAGCCGTGACGCCACTTTTAACCTTGACGACGTGGGGGTTATTAGGGAGTCGATCCTAAACTATTTTTCTGATACTTTTCAGATCGGGGACGCGGTTGTTTTTGATAAGTTATCGATCCCGATACTTTTAGACTATAACAGCGAGCTTTCTTCTTTTAAAGGTATTGTTTCTCTTGATATCGCTTTAGATGCTGACGTGCTAAACGTGCCGATCGCTTACGATAAGATCGCGGTTTTAAATGACGCAGATCTCACGATCGTAACTGCTTTAGTGTAGGGGGTGAAGTATGGACTTAATCAGCCTCGCAAAAAGTAGAACCCCTGAAAGCTTAAGCAAAGGCTCTCTCTTTTTGACCTTGCTAGAGATCCACGCAGGGATAAAGGAGCAGGCGAAACAGGAGGTTTTATATCTTAAGGTCTTTAAGGACTTGGATCAAGCTAAAGGCTTACAGCTTGATTGGTTGGGTTTACTTTTAGGTTTAAAGCGTCCTAAATATACGGTCGTAGATGATGGGATCGATCAATACTTTAAATATAGCTTTGATGCAATTACAGGAGATAGTTATAGCTTCGACGCTGTAGCCTCTAAGCTTTACCAGATCGAGTCAAAGGCTTTTATCTCTATGATTGACGCGGACTATAGGATAATGCTTAAAGCTTTCGCTGAGCTTTCTAATTTTTCAGGGAGTAGGCCAGAATACAACTCTTTTTTAAAGGCGGTTTTCGGAATGAGTGCCTTTATTTTTACGGATATCTACGGGGATCTATCTTTTATCGTAGAAGATACGAGAAATCTTACGATTGATAAGCCACTTTTTGAGAGTATTGTCCCTAAAATACCTACGGTTAAAAATTCATTTTCTTATAGCTTAGGGAAAGTTTTTCGCTATAGCTTTGATACGCTTACAGGAACAGCGTATAACTTTGATGCTTCGGAGGAATACACTTATATCCTATAAGGTGAATTTATGCAAAACCCTACTCTTATCGATGGCTTTGCGATCAGCGGTGCAAAAAATGATCTAACTTTAGATCAAGAGCTGATTGATATAGGCTACAGCGAACAGCGTCCCGCCCCTCATGGTTTAGATATCAATGCTCTTTATAATATGATCTTTCAAAATCTTAACTTTATAAAAGAGTATGGCTTTTTTGATTATGAAGCTACGAAAATCTATAAGGTCGATCAAGTTGCGAAACTAGGTGATATTATCTACATAAAAAGGCAGACGGAAATCGTGGCAGGCGTAAGCCCTGCAACTAACCCTGATAGATGGTTGGAGTTTTTAAGCCTAAAAGATGAGTTTATATCTAAATGTTCGTGTACGCTTGTGAATGATGTCCCCTCATCAAAAAGTATTATTACTTTAACAAGTTTGAAAAAATCTATTACAGCTTTAAGTGATGGTCTTACCGTTATGTTTAAGCTTGATAATAATTACACTTATGCTGATAACTTAACTGTTAATATTGACGGACTAGGCGAAAAAACTTTATTGTTGAGTTATAACTCTTTTTCTACAGGCGATACAGTCGTTTTGAAATACTCAGGGAATAAGTTTGTAAATGTTTATGCAGATGCCTCTTTACTTAACGATATGGTTTATCAAAAATCTGAGATAGACGCTAAGTCCGTAGGCTTAAAGAACTACTTTATTAATGGTGGTTTCGATATATGGCAAAGAGGTGCAAGCGGATCGGGTGGGTACGTTGCCGACAGAATGCTTTTTATAGGCGTGACACTTGTTAGTGAAAATTCCACAGGTTTTGCAAACTTTTATAGAAATGCTCTTGTTAATAGAAGTAGTAATGGCGTAGCCCAATGTAGCCAAAGAATTGAGAGCAAAGATGCCATTAGTTTGATTGGTGATTATGTGACCTTTCAGTTTCAATACAAATATGTAAGCGGGACAGTTTCAGCTATTGACGTTGAGTTTCATTATCCTACTGCGGAAGATGATTATACATTAAGTACGTTAATAGAGACAGTTAATATAGCTGATTTATCAGACGGGCTAAAAACTGTTACTTCGACAAATGTTATGCCCTCTGATATTTCTAAAGGATTAGAGGCTATTGTAAAAGTTACAGTTGTGGGTGACACTTCTTATAGAACTACAGGATGGCAACTTGAAAAAGGTTCTATAGCAACAGCATTTGAGCGAAGACCTATAGGTTTAGAGCTTTTATTATGTCAGAGATACTTACCTATAGCCGAACTAAGTGGCTATGCTGTGGCAGGACAAGCATTTGGTGCAACTACTGGAGCATATCCAGTTAGGTTAAACGTACCCGCTAGAGTCGCACCAACGGGGTTTATACAATTAACTGGAGGTATAACAGTAGGTCAGGCAAATGGAGGAAATGGAGGTGGAACTTTTTCACTTACATGGACTTCAAAATCTCATGTTGTTTTTCATACAATAGATGCTACAGGGTTAGTAGCTGGTAACGCTAGTATGCTTTTAAACGGTGGAAAAATTATTTTTACAGGATGTGAGTTATGATGATTTTAAATACAGTAAAATACGCTAATGCTGAAAATACGATAGTAATATTTGATAATGGCAGTATAGTAGCTGATGCTCCAGAGATAAAACAATGGGTGTTAGATGGTGGAACAATTGAAGCATATAAAACAAATCAGGAGCTTTTTAATAAGGCGGTAACGGATAAAGAGACAGAGATCAAAAACTCTTTTTTAGAGGCAGAGGTTTTACCTGTAGTCGTTACTACAGCTCAGGGAGATGTCTCATTTCACGGGGGGAGATCATCGGCTCAGGCTTTGGACGGAAAGCAGAGAACGACTGAGAAGTCAAAAGCTCTTAATATTATCCCGACAGATGATGTGAAGTTTTTTGACGTTGCAAATGTGACATATACGTTCACAATGGCTGACGCTATTTTGGTGGTACTTGCTGTAAGTAACAGATATGAAACTGATCTTTATACCTATAAAGAGCGTATTAATGCGATTAAGGCGGTTGTATTCGATGGCTCAACTGAAGTTAAGGCTTTAGCGTCTATTGATGCGGTAAAGGCGATCACATGGTAGTTCTTGTTTTTTTAGCTCTCGCTTTTGAGCCTGTTCGTAAATTTATTGTTTTAGCCTTTTGGTCTTTGGTTCTGCTTGTATCTCTTGCTTTTGGTTTGACAAATGAGAGCAAGCCATTTAGATTTAAATTCTTTTTGCCTCTGTTAACTTCTATCTTCGCTATTTTCTTTTTAAAGGCTTTCATCTTCTATGTTGCTTCTGTTTTAGCTGAGAAAGCTAGGCTTTATAACCTCTCTGATGTTTTAGGAGATATCTCTCTATCCTTAGATCAAACAGGAAACGCTTTTATCTATGGTGATCCAGATCGTACTTTTTCCCACCGTATGGGTGTTAGACGCGAACAGGGTTTAGCGACGAAAAGAGAGCGTAAGCTTTGTAAGTCTCTCTCTTATTTTGATGGTGACTCTGACCGTCATTGTCTCGACGCGGTGGGGGTTTAATATGCTTGCTTTGTTAAGTGGTAAACATGGCGTTTATTTCGCTGTAGTTTTTCTTTTAGTGGCTTTATGTTTGGCTTGTTTTGTTCAATGCCTTAAAGATGATCCTATTGTGATTCATGCTGAGGATAACAGCTCAGGGATTATCAAGCAGATCAGAGCGAACGATCAGGCGACAGCAGATCGGATCGTTAAAAGAGTCAAGCAACTTGACACGATGAAAAGGTTTAATTTTGAAAACAATAAAACTCACTAGCTTTTTACTTTTTTCACTTCTTGTTTTAACGGCCTGTAGTGAAAAGATCTATTTTGAGACGCGGGCGAAAATGCCCCTTTTTGATATGCCCGTTTGTGGTGATATGACGCCTGTTAAGTTTGGGCAAACAGTCGTTTTAGGATCTGACGCAAACGTCACGATCGACGCTTTAGATATGGCGGGTAATACTTTTGTATTTCTGCCTGTTCCTATGTCTAAAATGATCTTTGACGAGCTTTATATCGGTGAGCGTTTTAAGGTTGAAAACGTGATTAACTGTATCGAAAAACTTAAGGGCGTGATCTATGACTATCAGGTTTTAATCTCTGATAATAACTCAAAAGTAAGGAAAAAAGATGATTAAAGAAACAGTAACCGCGACAGTATCTAAACCCTTGGCCTTTACAGGCTCGGCAATTTTTACATGGTTGTCTATCCACTTAAATTTAAGTATCTCGTTCTTGACGGTTTTAAGTGTGTTGTTCGTTATTGATATCGTAACAGGTGTCGGGAAGTCTTTTAGACTTGGAATTAAGCCGACTTCAAAGCGATTTAATATCGGTTTAGAGTATAAGCTTTTAGTGCTTTGTACTGTTTTCGTTTTAGCTATAACCGCACAGGGCTTATCGTTCGATGCTACAGTCCTTTTACTTATCGTTTTAAACGCTTTCTTAATGAGTGAGGCTTATAGTATTGTCGCAAATCTTTATACTATGTTTACTAAAATAGAGGTCGAAGAGTTCGACGTTTTCCCGTTGCTTTTTAAGTCTGTAAGGGTTTATCTAACTCGTTTTTTAAAGGCCGATAATGTCTAGTTATAATTTGTTCGGCGGGATCGCAAAAAGAGAGGGGTTTCGCCCTGTAGTGTATATAGATACTTTAGGCTTTGAGACGATCGGACACGGCTTAAAAATGCCTCTTTTGCCTGATGAGCTAGAGCTTATCGCAAACGACCGCGTTAAACGTGGTTTATCGCCCGATATGGACGTTTTAAGGATTACTGAGGACGAAAGTATGATAATCGTTAGAAAACGCGTAGAGAGCAATATAAAAGCTCTTATCAAGCGTAAGCCTTTTATCAAAAATCTTTCTAATATGAGATATCTAACTGTTATCGAAATGTCGTATCAGCTTGGCGTCGACGGCCTGCTCGGTTTCCCCTCAATGCTTAAAGCTTTAGAGGAGGGAGACTTTCAGAGGGCTTCTGATGAGATCCTTTATAAAAACGGGATCACAAAAACAGAGCATAGCGATCTTTATAAGCAGACGACGGGACGCTGTAAGAATTACGCGAGAGTGATTAGAGAGGGGGCTTAAGCCTCTTTTTCTTTGCAAGAATGATCTTGCCTAGTCATGTGTAAATCATTTTTATCTACTTCGTTATATTGATAGACTTCATACTCTTTTAGCTCTCTAAAGACTTCCCAAAAAAAATCCTCACTATCTCTAAACACTGTAATGAAATGCTTCGGATAATTGCCTATTTCAGTGGTATATAAAGAAATTAGGCTTTTTAGTTTTGGGTTTAAGCCTGTCGTTTGAAATATGAACGCGTCTATTTTAATGTCTTTGAGTTGAAAAAGCTTTTCTGGATTGTCGTATATGTTATTTAATAGAATGTAGTTTTTTACGTTCTCTTTTAGCCATTTGTCTAAATCTTCGTCATATAAAGAGTTGTCGCCCTCGATGGCTACTAGATATCCGTCTTTTAATACCTCTGATAATTTTACTTCTTTGTATGGATCGGTTTCTTTTTTCATTGTTAAGCCTTGTTTATTATAATCGTGCTTTCTTTATAGCAATATCTACAGCTTAGATATGCCTCGCCTATTATTAAGTCTTTCGTATTTATTGTATATCCTGTTTGACAATGCCCGCATCTAAAAAACTCGCTTTTACATAACTCTTTTTTAAATGGGTTTGTGTTCGCAACAGCATAGTGCATCTGTAACCCCTCCTGTTATAACTTCGTTTTTGCATATCCCCCGATCTTGAGTGTTGGGATCTGCTTTAAAGTGTATGCAGTTTGAACAGTTTTTCTCTTTACAGGTAGATAGTTCTGCTTTTAGCCCCTTGATTGTATCCCTGTATATTGATAACTGCTCGTTTTTTTCATTAAGCATCCGCTCTAAATCTTTTCTTTGGTATTTAATTTCCATCATATCCCCTTTATATAGCCCTGCTTATTTTTCCTCTAGTATCACCTAAAGCAATATTAATCGCGTTAACGATCGCCTTTGTTGAAAAGTCCCTGTTTGCCTTTGGAAAAGCTTTTAACTCTTTTTTAAAGGCCTCTTGATCCTCGTCGTATTGAATGACGATTTTATTATCTCTTAGCTGAGCCAGAGCATAAAAGGCATTTAGTGAAATATCCTCTTTTTCGGTGATCGCTTTTGTTTTGATCGGTCGCAGGCTTTCAGTTAAAACCTCAGCGTCTAAGGTCTGGGGTATATGTAGAACTTTCACGCCGTTTTTAGTACAGAAGATCTTAAGATCATTAAAGAACGTCTCAGGGTTCGGCTCGTCCTCTGCATAGTCTAAGATCAAAAGGTTTTTACCCTCTTTTTTAAAGGCTAAAAAGACGACAGGCTGAGTCGTATCTTCTTTATTAAAATGGATTGTCGCGATTGATCCCTGTTTGCTTGGATCTGGTGAGCTGTAATCAAAGATCTTTTCGGTAAAAATCCCCCCCTCTATATTTTGCGGTGCTTGCATAAGCTGAGCGTAAAAGGTCGCGGGATCGTTCTCTCTCTCGATCTCTAGTAACTCGATCGGGTACTCTTTCTCAGAGATAGAAACGCCGTTTTTCAGTACAGGGATAACAAGGTGTTTCGCCTTGCCGTTCTCGAAAAGCTTTCCGTAGATCTTCTTAATAAAGGCCGTCGTATCTTCAAGGCTTAAGCGTTGCATGATAAGAACGATCGGAACTTTAGAGTTATTCTTACGGGTAAGTACCGCACTTTTTATCGCTTTGTTAGCGTTGTTTTGGCGTAAAAAACTATCGTTTGCCTTTAGAGGATCATCTATCACGATACAGCCGTTAAACTCGTCTATCTTGTCCTTACGGCCTGCCCCGAAACCTGTTACCTGCCCTAGCGTCGTCATAGCAAAAAGCCCACCGTTTTTGTCGTTGCTAAAGTCGTCTTTTTTTCTTTTATAGGCCAGATCTGCCCCCGCTTCTACGTCTGGGATATCAAAGATATCGCTTACGATCTTGTAAGCTCTGGCGACGAGTAGATCAGAATAAGTGTAATAGTTATTATATGTCAGCTTGTTTTTAAACATAGTCCACGCGATAAAGTAAAGGATCAGCGTAGACTTTCCTAGACGTGGGGGAATGTTGATAATTAAAAACATAAGCTCTAATTTGTAAACAGAAAGCAGATCTTTAACAATGGCCTTGTTATGATCGTGCCACGTAAACGCCTCGCCTGTTAAGCGTTTATGTATGTAATTAACAAAGAACTCGAAAGAGTTGTTAAGCTCTTGTTTGGTGTTAAGAGTTTCCATTATATACCCCTCTTAGAGCTAAATAATATAAACTTCATCTTAATTTTCCACCACATATAGGGCAAAATGATAAAGCAATAATATCATTCTTTTTTCTACCATATCTAAAAGTAATTGCACCGATGAAGTCGTAATTTATATCTTTCATGTGAACCATATTAACTTTTTCAATTTTGGTATCAAGGTTAGTAACTAAATGATATAACTCTTCGCATAGTGTTATTTCTCCAAGTATAATGTTACATTTTTCATTTTTCATAATTAACCCTCTCTTATCGAAATTGTCTCGATCGTGTCTGCGTTCGCCTCAATCTGCTCTTTTACGTCGTTAATGCTAACTATACTCGTCGAGGCGTCTTTAAAAGTGAAATCTAATAGTAGACCATTGTCACGCTCGAAAGAGGCCTTAAGAGCGTTATAGCGTCTTACTAATTTCTCGTCGTCTGATTTTTTCCAATTTCTTAGCGATTGAGGCGTGAGGTCGTAAGCCTCAGCGATATTTTTATCGGTTGCTTTTAGCTTAGGCATTGTTTCCCTTTTGTATTTTTCTGATCTCGATAATAATAGCTTTTATGAAAACCCGATAACGGATAATTAAACTTTTTGCCATGCCTTCGCCGTATAGGTCGTTAACGCTTTGAGCGAGTCTTAGCTCTTTTAAATTATCTCTATAAACTTCTATACTTTCCTGTAGAGTGTCTATATACATCTCTAAAAGTTCATCGTTTGTCATGCCTTTTCTGCATCTATGTATTAAAGTAAACATCATTTTTCCTTTTAATGGCTGAGGCTAAAGCGTCTCATATTTGCCGTTTTCACGGTATTGTATTTCTGTACAGCCGAAAGCTGATCCAAAAAGATCCAAAGGCTCGAAACTGCTTGAGTTCCCACTACACCCATAAAAATAAATTTCTCCGTCGTCGTCTAGGAGTCTGAATTTATGTTTACATTTACCCGCGTTAATATAATCCTCGTTCCCGCTTTTATACCCGTTGCTTTCGCCGTCGTTGATCTTATCTTTTGTAATTATGAATGAAGCCATTTTGAGATCCTTTTCTTTTTATATACACTAATTTTATCTAATTATTTTCATAAAGTCAAGAAAAATGAAAATAAATTTCATAATTCTTTTTCGATACCCATAGAGAGAGCAAATTTCATTTGTAGGTTAGGTCGCTTTTGATCTTTTAAAAACTGATAAGCCCCCGCACACATTTTTAGTTCTTGTTTGTCGGTGCTGTTCATCTGGGTGTCAAGATCATAGACGGTCTTGTGACAATTAAAGCTTTCACGATCTGAGCTTAAAAGCGTCTCTTTGATATCGTCAACCCGTCCAGAGTTTAAGTGTATCTCTTTACCGTTATCTAAAAACGGGCAGTTAGAGCAGGGTTTTAAAACTCTATAGATATTGCTTTTTACTTTAGGCATTTTTAAAAACTTAAGACGGTGAAATCTCCGTCCTCATGTTTGATTGTTGTTTGTAATACCTCTCTAGCATCTGCTTTTTTTACTGTTTCCCAAAAGAGATCTATCGCTGTTTTATAGTGCTTGTCGTTTTTGTCTATCGCTATACAGTGCGTCCATGTCTCGCTCTGGTCGTAGTCCCAAAAGTCACAGCCCATTTTTGCGAGTTCTAGCTTGAAATATACATTTAAGGTTTTCATCATTTTTCCTTTTAATGGCGGGGCTTAAGCCCTTTATTTTACTAGGTCTGTTTTTTGTCTTAATACATACTTTATGCCACTTTGAAACACTATAAACTCACCCCATGATTTAAAGTAAAAGGACTGACCGTCTAAAGTGACACAATCATCATTAACGTAAATAGTAAACGCATCGTTTAAAGGAGATAGCATTATCTCAACTTGCTCTTTTTGCTTATTTGTAAAGTTAATGTCCTCGATCATCTTAAGTCCTTTTCTTTTTATATGTAGTAAGTTTATCTAATTATTTTCATAATGTCAAGAGAAATGAAAATAATTTTCATAATTTGTTAATATCTAGTAATCTTTTGTTTTTAAGTCGTTTCGCTTTCATAAAAAGCCGTTTTCGGTTCTCTGGATCATAGGCGAGTATGTTTAGCACGTTAAGCGGGTTAATGTTTGCGATCTTGGCTGTGACGTCTTGCTCCGCCTCCCAATGGTTAAGCTGTTGCTCGATATATTCGGGCTTGTTATCTTCTATCGTCTCGCCTTGTTTGACACGTTTTGATAATTTGCTCCAATGATCTATTTCAACTATACACCACTCTAAATGATCGATAAATTCTGTATAAGTCATATTTTTTCCTTATAGGCTCGTTTAGGCCGAAGCCTAAAACCAATCGTTAGCGACACACTCGTCGTAATACTCTTTCCACTCTGCCTTAATCTGCTCTGCGGTGATCCCGTAATCTTCTAAAGCCTCGATCGTGTCTGTAAAATTAAGCGTGATTTGCGTCTCGTGGTTTGCTAACTCTCTGTGAATGATGTTTTTAACGCCGTTTTCCGCGATATCTTGCTTAATGGCTGTGGTGTGGATAGTATCGAGTTGATCGATAAGAGTTTGAGCGTTTTCGCTAGGACAGATAAGTCCAGATCCTAAGTGAGCATATTTAACGCCCTCTTGTTTTTTCTCGTCAAATTGTTTTTGACCGAACGAAAAAAACGCCCCGTTATCGTCAAACGCTTTCGTTTGTGCCTGTTGTGTGTAATCACTTAAACTTTTCATTTCTTGACCTTTGTTTTTAGATAGTTAAATCTTATCTAATTATTTTCATAAAGTCAAGAAAAATGAAAATTATTTTCATTATTTGTTAGATTTGTTAAACTTTGGCCTCTTGATCGGTGCTACCAAACCCGCCCGCCCTTTTCGATTTTTTTCTAAAGGCGTCAGGTAGAAACGCCCCTTTATGCTCCATGATTAACAGCTGTCCGATCCGATCGCCTTTATCTATTTGGAATGGTTCGCTTTTTGTGTTGTGAATGATCCCGCAGACCTCGCCCTTATAATCTAGGTCGATCACCCCGACGCCATTAGCGAGGATAAGCCCTTTTACACCTAGAGACGATCTAAGATGAAACGCTATGTAATGAGAGCTTAAAAAGCTCTCGCACTCTCTCCATTTAAAAAGCCCTCTATGATCTGCGATCGCTTCTGCATCATCTCTAAAAAAGTCCTCGACTTCAAACATATCTCTAAAAAAGTCTTGATCTATAAAGACGCCTGTAGGGACAAGAGACGTCTCGCCCTGTTTGATGGTGATATCGACTCTGCTTTTAACGTCAAACCCTGCGGAGTGTTCCGTCTGAGCTGTGGGTAAATAGCTGTTGTCTAAGCCTGTTTCTAGTGTGAACATTTTTAAATTTCCTTTTTAGAGGCTGTTGTCGTGGGGAATGGTTGCGTAAGCTTTGTTAATAAGGCCATAAACACTCCTGTAAATGATAAAACTACTGTAACGAATATTAGCCCTTGAATTACTTGATTATCCATTTTATACCCTTTATGATATAATACGGTGTTCGTACCAGAACACACCGAAACGATATTATTTGCGTTTTATCGTTTCACCTTTATAACCCTCTCGGATCAACTCATCTTTTGACTATCTTAGTGACAAAAATCACCTACCCGATTTTCACCCCTTGTAAAAACCTTGACTAATAAAACCATATAATTAAATTACATTGTCACTATAAAGAGCCAGAAGATTAAAGCTTTTGACCTCTCTTGTAGCTCTCCCCTTTGTCTTGCCTTGTCTCCCATTCCATAGCGTCGGATAGTGTGTTGTGATTTTTAAAACCTAGAGCTATAGCTATAATATTATAGAAATTGCTTAGTTTCACGTCTAAAACATTCTTGATAATTTTCTGAGCTTGTTTCCCTTGCTCTTTTAGGGTTGCGTAGTCTGGGTTTGTGTTTTGAAAACATATATTTATAGTTGCTCGTAACTCATGCGGGGTTAAGTCAGAAGTGTCTTTGCCCCCTTGTTTCCCAAACTCTAGCAACTGCTTATATATTGATTCTGAGAACTTATCTAAATTAATATCTATATTCTTTATTTTTTCCATTTTAGTTTTCTTCTTTTGGTGTGTGTTCAGCGATAACCCGTCGAGCTTCTTTGATCGTGGCTCTGATGATAAAAGTATTATCTTCTAGGGCTTCATACTCGCAGGCCTGATTTAATAGATCTAATTGCTCAGGCGTAAAAAATACCGTTCGGCGTTGTTTCTTTTCCTCTTGCGGTAAACGCTTACGCCCTGCCTTTGGTTTGTTATCGGCTGTCTCGTAGCTACTATCCCCTTTTTTCTTGACGTCGCTTAGTACGTCACTCATAAAGTTATCTTGTTCTACTTCCATCTTATAAAGCCCCCTTGATATATGTCATTAGATTGTCCCATTGTTCTAAAATAGAGTCGTTTATCTGCCCCTCACGACGTCCGTATCGGTGAAGCATTAACGGAGAGTCCTTAACGTACTCGTTTATCGTTTGCCCCACTTCCATAGAGTAACCGAACAGCTCTGTAAGCTTTAATTCATAAAATGCTTTGATCTCTAAATCTTTAAAGTGCTTTTGCACTTGCCCGAAATCTCGGTCTTTCTTTGTCATTGTTACAACTACGATAATATTCTTATTGTGCTTCTGTAGCTCCTGTATCGTCTGATAGCCTCGCTTAATGCTTGACGGGTTGTTACGTGTTGGAACGATTACGAGATCAGAGTCTTTAATGATGCTGATTGTCTCAGCCTCTACGAACCCCCCGAAATCGATAACAAAGTCTTTGCCAGAGTTCTTTAGATCATAACTCGCTATCTCTTTTAAAGGCATAATCTTTGCATTAGGGGCAAAAATAAGCTCTAATATATCATTATCATTAGTTAAGATTCTGCTACCTAATTCGTTCGCTAGGTTGAAGCTAATAGGGGTTTTCCCCTCGCCTCCCTTTTGTGATATTACGCTAATTACTGACATTTTAATTTTCCTTTTGATGTGTGCTTAGTTGGGCTGAGATCTTATCTCTACGTTGCTTTAAGTCTGTGCTTAAGTGGTTGGCCTTGTCGTGTTCTTCTGCAATATGAGCTAACTTGATAATGAGATCATATCGGTTTTGGTTTAGAGCGTCAACGATCAAAGCGTCCTCGTGTAGCCCATCCATAAATAATAATTCTGAAAGTAAATTACTCGCTGTGTCTCGTACCATACTTACACCTCTTTTCTTTCTGTTTTGAATTTATATAAAAAGTGTACAGTAAGTATTATTAAATTAACTTTAAATGAATTAAGTATTATTAAATTCAATTAAAATACACTTTTTTAAGATAATATCGGTTTGAAACTTAATTGTTATGCTTAAATAATGGTTTTTCTTAAGATATCTTTAAAACGTGCCTAACTGCATAAAGTAGCTTAAAATAAGATTAAATTAGAATAGGTCATAGGAGGCTTGTATTGCTGTTTTGTAATTAATTTATCTTGATGCGTAAGTTTACTTAGCTTTTGTTGAATAAAATAAATTAGTTTAGTTTTAAAGA